>Ga0074195_1001793_pt1 | contig 27396 bp, 35 predicted proteins | sample EPASupsiteHSE623_FD_64525 | JGI IMG/M metagenome (GOLD analysis project Ga0074195, IMG submission 64525) | Bioremediated contaminated groundwater from EPA Superfund site, New Mexico - Sample HSE6-23 | ecosystem: Environmental > Aquatic > Deep subsurface > Groundwater > Contaminated ... | reverse complement strand
TACTCAATCGGAACGCAAGGGCAAGCAGAAAAATATTAATTGTAATAAATAATAGTATTTATAATTATATTTTGAGAATCGATAGCAAGAAAAATACTCGCTTTAGGAAGTTAAAGTGCGGAAACCCTCATGAGCCAGGACGAGGGCTCATGCCCGAAGAATGAAAAAACCGATATGCAGTTCGGTCCTTTCATAGGAATGTGGGATTGAGCATCCGCGAGATCGCCAGAAGAACAGGATACAGTCGTGGAACGGTAAGGAAATACCTTCGCGCCCAAGTTCCACCAGCGCCCCAAGGAAGATCAAAGAAGCCCAGCAAATTGGAGGGCTATAGAGAATATATCATCCAGAGGCTTCAAGAATATCCGCTCTCTGCCAAGCGCATTATCGCGAGATCCAAGAAAAAGGTTTTACTGGCAAATATACCATCGTGAAGGATTTTGTAAGAGAGGTACGACCAAATGTTTCAGTCTCTGCCGTATACAGATCGCCGTATACAGATATGAGACAAAACCGGGGATTGTGTCTCGATTATGATGTAAAATAATAGTAATAATCCTAATAATATATAGAATGCTGCATCTTTGATGGCAGCATTCTAATCATTTGCGATATTTATAATAAGCCCTGTATCCATGCTTGAATTGTTCCACCAAATCAAGGAGGACACAAGGCCATGCAACCATTAGATCCGGTAGTCAAATTGCGGCGGCGCACCCGCAGCAGAGCTGCGGGGCATGCAAGGCGCCGCCGCATAAAGACGATAGCAAGTTAACTGACCAACCCTTTATAGTTGATTGCTTAATTCATTATAACGCAAATAATATTATTTAATTATCTGTGATCTATCAAAGATGGTTCTATATTTAAGCATGATTATACTGACAAGTGCAAAGAACTATAATTGGATTTATATGCACTTTATCCCCACAGCAGAGCTGTGGGGTATTCGAATAAAATAAATTATCTTGTCGATCCGAATGGCGGATTGAAGCAAGTTATAACCGAGTTCCTGCGCGCTGTGATGCTGTTTGAGGTATATCTGCAGAGCGCCGCCTCGTCTTTTTCATGTACTTCCCTCCATGAGTTGATGTTGCTTAACTCATTGTCCACTCGGAGGGGTTCACTCCATCAAGATCTGATTTCATCGCTACCCCAACGTAATAATTGGATGAGGTAGTATATAATCTATTCAGTTAATTAAGTACACGACCCAGGGGTGCAGTCCAAAGGATATTTATCGAATGAGATGAGTAGCAATCAAAGCACAGTTAAACGGCGTCGACGCACCCCGACGCACGCATCGGGGTATTGAGATAAAAATAAACGGAGAAATCATAAAAAAATATGGCTCACTACAATGAATTTAAACTTTTTGCGCAGAGGGTAGGATTAATCGGCTTAATAAATCTGTTGACATCATTGAGCGGAGTTCTATTAATTCCAATTTTAACTAAAACACTTTCAATTGAAGAATTTGGAATTTGGGCCCAAATAATGGTTACGATTGGCCTAATACCATCAATAGTGATGCTTGGCTTACCATATACCATGGTTCGATTTCTTGCAGTAGCTAAGAAAAAAGAAGATATTCAAGAAGACTTTTATTCCATTGCATCCCTCGTTTTGGTTACAAGTGCAATTGTATCTATTCTGTCATTTCTTTTCGCCAAATCGCTAGCAATATTGCTATTTGATAATAATATATTAGTAACAAAAATGTTGTCTTTGATCATATTTATTGAATGCTTAAATTCGCTTATGCTTAATTTTTTTAGAACATTTCAACAGATACGAAAGTATGCTCTATTCACCTTTTCTATGACGTGTCTGAATTTTTTATTAGTATCTTATTTTGTATTATCAGACCAGGGAATAATTGGCGCTATAATCGGAGTTTTGGCTGCAAGATGCCTAATTTTTTTAATTATGACTTTAATCATTATCCGAATGATTGGTTTCAAAATCCCGGAATTTAGGAATATATGGGATTATCTGGCCTTTGGCCTGCCTACGGTCCCAGGGAATCTATCGAGTTGGGTGGTAACTTCTAGCGATCGCTATGTCATCGGAATACTTCTCGGAACTGCATATGTCGGTTATTATTCACCCGGGTACACCCTAGGTAACGTTATACAGATACTTGCAGGACCGCTTATACTTATATTGCCCCCAGTTCTGTCAAAATACTACGACGAGAATAATATTGAGGCAGTGAAGACGGTCCTAAGATATTCATTTAAATATTTCTTATTATTTGCCATTCCATCTGCATTTGGCATTTCTCTTTTGTCAAAGCCCATGTTAGTAATATTATCCACACCAGATATAGCATCAAAGGGATATATGGTCACGCCATTTGTAGCGTTCAGCTCCGTTTTTTTTGGTGCTACGGTTGTCATTAGCCAAATAATCATTTTAGAAAAGAGAACTGTAATCACGGGCATTATATATATGGTTGCCGCCATATTTAATTTTGTGCTTAACATGATATTAGTTCCGCATATGGGAATAACTGGAGCCGCATTTACAACCCTGATTGCATATCTCTTGCTCTTTGCCCTCGGAACGTATTACTCATTTCGATACCTAAGATTTGACATTTGCCCGGAATTTATATTAAAAAGCATTTTAGCCTCGATTGCGATGTCGTTGGTAATTTTCATGTGGAATCCGGAAGGATGGCTCAGCATACTGGTTATTGTTTGGGTTTGTGCCATTGTCTATGTAGTTACTCTATTGCTATTTAAAGGAATATCACGAAAGGAGATTGAATTCTTCAGAGGGCTAATTCAGGTTTAAGAATTATGCCCTTACGCGACCGATATTCATGGCCAGTTCATATGCTCGCAATAATGCCTGGAAATTTTTTGCCCAGTCAGCTCTCTCTTCCGCCAATCTTCGTGCTCTTTGACGCATTACTGCTAAATCCTCACGCTTGCGAAAAATTGCAGTCATTTTTTCTGATAATTGTCTCGAGTCACCTATCGGAAAAAACCACCCCTCCAAGCCTTCTGTTACCCATTCCAAGTTTCCAGGAATGGCAGACAGCAGTGCGGGAGTGCCACACGCAAGAGCCTCCATCAAAGAGACTGAAGATCCATCCGTTAATGAAGCGCTCACATAAATATCCGCAGCTCGGTAAAAAGCAGGCAGTTCATCAAAGCCTTTTCGCCCACAAAACACTACCTGCCCCATCGCACCACCCACCTGCACCATTTGCATTAATAAATTCCCTTGTGATCCACCACCTAGCAACATTAGACATAGCTTAGGCTCAGCCTTCGCAGCTTGAATGAAAGCTTCTACAATAGTCTTAACGCCGTAAATCTGTTCCCAAGAGCGCGAAGAGAGGATCACGAATGAGTCATCATCAAATCCCAATCGCTGGCGATCCGCCTCACGATGGTTCGGTGTAAAGTGCTGCAAATCGGTACCCCACGGAAATTTCACCACTCGGCCAATTGGAAAGCCAAATTCTTTCGCCTTGTTCTGGACTGCATCGCTATCACACACCAGCACGTCAGATCGATCCAGAGTAAATCGAGTATCTTGCCGCATTTGGCATGTGCTTTCAGCATCCATCAATAAATCATATCCCCAAGACATACTCAACAATGGATGAAAACCGCTCATTGCCGCAATCAAAGAGGCAGTCTGAATAGAACCCGCGTGAATCAGCTCTGGCTTCTCATCCATCAGAACTTGTCGCAACATCTGGCTCATCCGAAGATACTCATTTCGTTCCACAGGAGATTTGCCTCCCGACCATGAAGGCACCGTTTGAATATTTAAGGGCAAGCTACGATCTTCTTGCTGTTGACCGCGACGTTCTAATCGCAACCAGATAACTTCATGTTCGGTTTTAGCAAGTGCGCTGAGGAACCGATAATCATGTGGAGTGTAGTCACGTGAGAAATATAAGATGCGCATTATTATCCCAGCATATTCCAGCGAAGTTCTTTACCACACAGGATATTATCGATCGCCTTTGAACCAACTACTGCATCGAGATCATAGGGTTTGATCGCACCTGGTGTCGCGGGACGCAGTACTGAAATCATATCACGAGTGATGGTGTCACCTTTTTTAATATTTACTTTCGCCCGAAGGCAGCGCTGTTGAATAATGACCGTATCTTGCTCATTATCGGCAACAAACTTATCTGCCTTTCCCAATGCCCTTTCCAGTAAACGGGTATATTCCACCATCGTTGCCCAGGTATCTGGATTCATCGCAAATTTATGGTCGGGACCAAAACGATCATTATCATCGGTGAAGTGCTTTTCCACCACTCGTGCACCCAAAGCGACTGCACCCAAAACCGATGCATGGCCATAAGTATGGTCCGATAATCCCAACACAACATACGGGAACATGACCGCATACGTGTCCAGCACGCGCAGATGAATATTGTCGAAATTATCTGGATCTGCAGTGTAGTTGGTATTACATTGCATCAACACTAGGTTCAAATTGTGCTTAATAATAGCATGAACTGCACGTTGCACATCTGCAATATTAGCCGCTCCCGTAGCTAATAAAATTGGTTTTCCTTTGCGAGCGACATACACTAGTTCTTCAGTCCAGGTAATATCGCCCGATCCGATCTTGTAAGCAGGAACATACGCTTCCAGCATGTCAATCGCATCAAAATCATAGGGCGAAGAAAGATAATCAAGTCCTACTTCATTACAAGTGGCTTTTAATATGGGTGTCCACTCAAATGGAATGGACACGCTTTGGTAGACATCAAAGACTGATTTCCCCCATTTTGCCTGGTGCGATTTCTGGCCCCCAAGGTTCTTGAAGCCATCGTCCGAGATAATTTCCGGCGCACGAAAATTCTGGAATTTTACAGCGTCAGCGCCCGCATCTGCAGCTAGCCATATCAATTCCTTGGCTCTTTCCAAATCGCCATCGTGATTCGCACCGATATCTGCAATGAAATAGGTTGGGTTATCTCTCCCAACCAGATGTCTTCCAATTTTAAATTCCATCATTTTCCTCCATTAAACCAAAATATTTTTTATTTATTCGACAAAGAACGCAATACAGTAGCATAGCCGTTTTGTTCTTGGATGTGCAAACGCTTTAGGCCCTCAGTCACTCCAGGCACTGGATGCCCTAGATCATGGATCAACTTATTCACATTTAAAGTTAAATCAAGGGAACGATCCGTTCGAAAACCGATTTCTTTGTATGAAATAGGTTTAATAAGAGCAGGATCAAAACCAAACTCGTTCGCCAATCGGCAACCAAAAGCATATTTGCTCAATGGCACATCGCTGCTTACATGATATATGCCATGAAGCTTTTTGTCAATCATTTCAAATAAGGTGTCGATCAGGTCTGCAACCATCATCGGACTGTAAAACAAATCAATAAAGCCATTTATTTGCTGACCATCCCGCAAATTGTTATAGAAGAATTCACATAAGCTTTTGGTCCCCGAGAGGCTCCACCCATAAAAATTTACCCGAGCAATCAAAGCTTCCGAATTCACTGAGTGGACTGCTTTCTCTCCGGCTAACTTACTACGTCCGTAGGTGTTGATCGGATTGGTAGTCTCTTCTTCCGAGTAATTCCCATTTTTTCCATCAAAGACTGCATCGGTGGAGATGTGAATAAAAGGAATTCCTAAAGAGAGAGTAGATTCTGCTAACTCCCCTGGCAACTCTGCGTTGAGACGCCATGCTAATTCCGGCTGTTTTTCACAAGTCTCTAAACTTGCTAACGCAGCGCAATTCACAACCAGATCTGGTCGGATGCGTCGGACCAAGTCCTGCCCACTGCCAGGCACCGAAAGATCGAACACGTGAACTTCGAAATATAACGGCGAAAGTTGGTGGCTCAAGACTGTTCCGACCACGTTATCCACATTCTGTCGAATCATCGCCAAATTGAGGCCCAAAAGGCCACTGACACCAGGAATTAACACATTCCGACGCATTTATCTACCTTCTTCATTCAGGTATCTGACTCACCTTAGAATTACGATCCTCACGGATGTTGCCCAACAATGCCGAGTCTGCAGCAAAATCGTTCCTCCGGTTGGCATAGCGCCCAAAGAGACATTTTACTCACGAGATATCATCCGGGCAATGACTGCAATCAATCCCTCATTCAAAGACATGAGCTAAGACAGGATCTACTTTCGGATAGACTTATTGTGCCATTAAATCGTTGATAAAGTCCCTAAATCTACGAAGCTAGGGCCAGCGCCATGCAGCGCGCATCACATACCCGCTATCGATCCTGGCACAGCATGGATGACAGGATCCGCTCCATCTTTTATCCCTCCACCAAGGATTTCTGAATTATATGACGGTTAATCTCAGCCAATTCAGGCTCCACTGCCAGGACAGAAAGGACATCCATCCACGTAAATGCGTCCTCGTTTCCAAACCTGGAGTAAATCGCTTTCACAAAATTCAGGTCTTCTTGGGTGTCCACCGTCCACCGGTAATGGCTGTAATCGGAACCGTTCTCTATCTGGAGAAGTTTGAACTGGTCCGGATTTTGATAAATATACGGGGTCACATGGACTCTTTGGTAGGGTTCAGTCGCCTCCTGCCAAGCTCTGGTCAGAGCTTCCATGGTCACAACTTCGACATCGAGACCACGTGGATAGGTTCTCTTGAGTGAATTACTTGCATAATCAGGTCTTTCATTTAAAAAAGCTCGAATTGCTAGATCCACCACGTTAGGCTCAATCAGAGGGCAGTCCGAGGTTATGCGAACTACTGCCCCTGCGTGATGAGCCATAGCCGCCCGATAATAGCGATCTAGAACGTCCTGCTCATCGCCTCGAAATACCGATACATTCAGGCGGCGGCACTCAGCAATTATGGGATTATCAGATATTTTCGTTGTGGTGGCCACAACGATCTCATCGATGAGTTCTGATCGGGCTGCGCGTCGAACCACACGCGTTAACATTGTCCTGCCTCCGATATCCTTCATTACCTTTTCGGGAAGGCGAGTGCTTCCCATTCTGGCTTGTATAATTGCTACAATGTACATCTACATCAGTCTCTTCTTAAGTAGAACATATAATCTACATTTCATTATCTTGCTTTTATTCATTTATTCCGTCGTGTGGTATCTGATTAGAGGAGCGCTCAATTCAAACCCATATTGTAGACTAAATCTCGGAATATCAGAGATTAAGCCATGAATCACGAATTCCAGCTGAACATATGAGCTAAGCGTTTGGACTACAACCGAAATATCACAATGATCGGTACTCAGGTATCCATTCGAAAGCTTAAGATCTCTGATTACTCTTATGACATTTGTCGCAACATGGTCTCACTCTTTAGAGGCTTGTGACATTCGAGATGGCTCTTGGAATGTCATAGCATTATTTATCGCCCCCATACAACTGTAGTTATCTAATAATCTCGTGGAGCTCCTTTTTTGTGAGCCATTTATTGTTACTATCACTCGTGTACCTAAATCCTTCAGGAGGAACAGTTCCACCATTGAAATTCTCTTTATCCCAGAAGGGATGCTCAGGCTCTATCACAAAATATCCATCAAATTCCTTGCTATGCCTTGCTTCATCTTCTGTTAAGAGTATTTCATGAAGCTTTTCACCAGGACGTATCCCGATTATCTTCCACTTCGCGTCTGGAGCAACTGCCTCGGCGAGATCTGTTATCTTCATGCTAGGGATTTTTGGGACAAATATCTCACCGCCATTCATACGTCCGATGCAATCAATGACAAAACGCACCCCCTTATCCAACGTGATCCAAAACCGGGTCATTCGATCATTTGTGATAGTGATCAGCCCTGTCTTTTTCTGCTCTTTGAAAACCGGAATCACACTACCCCTGCTTCCCACTACATTACCGTATCTGATGCAACTAAATATCTCCTTTTTCCCACCTGCATAAGCGTTCGCTTGAATGAAGAGCTTCTCAGCCACCATCTTTGTTGCGCCATAGAGGTTCACAGGATGAACTGCCTTGTCTGTACTGATCGCCATCACCTTTTCAACCGAGTTATCGATGGCGGCATCAATCACGTTTACAGTACCATCAACATTAGTCCGGATCGCCTCTATGGGGTTATACTCGCAGGCAGGAACCTGTTTCAACGCAGCGGCATGAATTACTACATCCACACCATTCATGGCGCGGTATAGTCGATCTCTATCTCTTACGTCTCCGATTAGAAAGCGCAGACGATCGTCGTTGAAAAGAATGCGCATTTCCAACTGTTTCAGTTCACCACGAGAGTAAATACGCACGCTTTTTGGATCATGTTCGCTCAAGACGACTTCAGTGAATTTGCGTCCGAAGGACCCCGATCCACCAGTTACAAGTATGGTTTTTCCATCTAATATTGACATTTTCATGCATCCTATTCGACGTTTTGGAACTTGTATTAAATGATGTCCTTTTTAACATTTGCTGACATGCCCTGTGCTGAACATAGCTAAACGCATCGAATCTATGTCTCTCTTCGACGCCATCATTTTACGATCCTACTCACTTTTCAGCCTTTCCCTCAAAAACACCGCAAATATGCCGATCACCAAATCCAGTATGCCCACGATTGATACCATCAATGTCCGCTGCGGCTTTATGGGCTCATCTATCTCCTCCCTCGTAAACGAATCCATTCACAGCCTCAGAGAGTCTCGGCCATATTGCATCCTTAGGAGAGAGCATTGGAAGCTCGACTGGCCACTTGATACCTATGTCCGTGTCGCTCCAGACGATCCCTGCCTCATGCTTCGGTGAGTACTCCTCCGTGGTCTTGTAAAGAACCTCGGCCACGTTGCTTAGGGCAAGAAATCCATGTGCGAAGCCTGCAGGTATGTAAAGCATCTTCATGTTATCAGCCGATAGCCTGACTCCGACCCATCTCCCGTATGTCGGCGAACCCTTCCTTATGTCCACAGCCACATCGAAGACCTCTCCAACGACGACCCGGACGAGCTTTCCTTGGGCTCTTAGAGGATTCTGGTAGTGAAGCCCCCTGATAACTCCTTTCTGGGACCGCGAATGGTTGTCCTGAATAAACCGCTCCGTTATGCCGAAGGCAGCGAACTCAGAATATTTATAGGTCTCTGTGAAGAAGCCACGTTCATCCGAGAAGACCCTCGGCCCGATCATGACGACATCTGGAATCTCAAGCCTCTCAAATCGGAATGGCACTAAAACGATACCTCCGCGTCATCTCCGATCATGAGGCACAGGGCATGGCGGTTCCGCTCCGCTCTTGAGACGGAGCTATTCCTGCCGATTATGCTGTCCTCTAATCGTTCTATGTTAGTAATCTTTACTCCATCAAGAATAACCGAGTGCTCTATCGCGGAATCCTTTATAGCACAGCCACAACCGACGCTCGTGTATGGGCCGATGAAAGAGTTCTCGATCAATGCATTCGCACCGATAACCACAGGCCCACGAATCGTGCTTGCCTTGACGCGAGCGTCTCTAGCTAGAGAGATGCGCCCTACCGCCTTGCTGCACCCATCTATCTCTCCTTGTAGATCTCCTTCCAACAGTTCATCTAGTACAACTCGGTTTGCCTCCAGAAGGTCGTCCTTCTTCCCTGTATCGAGCCACCAACGTTTGAGTGTGAAGCTCTTCACGGTATAGCCCTTGTCCAGAAGCTTCTGGATCGCATCGGTGATCTCAAGCTCCCCGCGCCAGGATGGTTTGATCTCCGAGATCGCCTCGTGGATAGCGGACGAAAAGAGATAGATGCCGACAAGAGCCAGATTTGATGGTGGCTCTTTCGGCTTCTCAACAAGATGCTTAACCCTTCCTGCATCATCCACGATCGCGACACCACACATCCTGGGGTCTTCCACTTCCTTCAAAAAGATCATCGCATCGGCATCGCTTTGCTTGAAGGCCTCCACGACGGGCACGATGTTCTCACCGATCAGGTTGTCGCCCAGGTACATAAGGAAGGGCTCGTTTTCAAGGAAGTCCTTGGCGATCTTCACTGCATGAGCAAGTCCATTGGGCTTTTCCTGCAATATGAATTTGAACTGAAACCTCCATGGATTCGCGGCAAGGGACTCCTTGACCTGCTCTCCGGTCTCCGGGGCGATGATCACTCCTACCTGCTCAATCCCAACGCCATGAATCTGATCCATCGCATAGTGCAAAATCGGCCTGTTGGCGACTGGCACCAGCTACTTTGTTAATAGTATAAGTTAAGGGCCGCAGCCTGGTTCCCTTTCCGCCCGAGAGCACCAATGCCTTCATTTATCAGCCCTCCTCCTGAGCCCCTCCCGCAAAAATACCGCGAATATGCCGATCATCAGCCCGATCATCCCTCCGATTGCCACGATCAGTGTCCTCTGTGGCCTTACACGAACAAAGGGCTCTTCGGATATCGCGAGAATCCTTGTTTTCTCGATAGTGTCCATTTGCCTTTTGAGTTGTATATTCTGATCCAACAAACTAGTATGCAGAGATTCCTCCTTTTGTAAGTAATCCAACGTACGTGAATGGCTCAGTTCCATTTGCTCCTGAGATGTTCCTGGGAGCTTGTCGAGATTTCTTAATACTTCACGAGTTTGATTTATATCGCCCTCAATCACAGCCAGGTTTTTTTGATTGATGACCATTTGGGCGGACAGGTGATTTTGATATTTGTTGTAATTTTTCTCGCTGATATTTATAAAACGTTGAACAATTTTTTCTACAATGTTGGTAGCATTTTGCTGGTCCGATGTCTCAACGGAGATCATGAGAACATTATCGGTTAGTTGCTCTGCTTTGATACTTTCTTTAAATCCTTTGAACTCTTCCGGAAGTACATCAAGATGGAGCTGATTGATAACATCCAATAGCATTTCGTCACTTTGCATGAGATTTATTGCCATGGGCCCGTTTGCATAGATGGGATCTTCGAAGTTGCCCAAAGCGACGGTACAGCTGGCTCTGTATATAGATGGCATGGCCAAGCTCACTAAACCTGAGACTAGGACTGCAATCAAAAAAACAATGATTATTAAAGAGCGACTCTTCCATAGAACGCTGAAAATATCTCGGAGATCAATTTCATCATCCATTCTTTTATCCACCCACCAACTTATGCTAATTCAAGGCTCCCTTTTGGATCTCATCATGATTTTAGTTTATAGTACAGCCGTGATATCTATAAGTATTCTAGAATAACATATCCACTTATAGCAATCTCTACCCCAAACAAGAACACCACCACATCCTTTTCGTACACCTTTGGTTTCACCCTTGTTAGCACAGCTATTGCGAGATGCGTCAAATGGTATATGCCTTTAACAGGCTTCTGCAAGCTTCCATCCTCATTCCCACCTACAAATGCCTCTGACTTGAATCCGCTCCGAAGCTGCAGGAAAAAGTCAATCGCATAAGGCACGAAGAGAATCACCGCGATCTTCTCCATATTCCCCACGATCGCCACACATGCAATTAGCGCTCCCACGGAATACGTCATCGTATCCCCAGGAAATACCTTAGCGGGATACCAGTTGAAATAGAAGAATACAACGAGAGCACCAAGCATGCATACTGATAATGCCAATGCAGTTGATTCCCCTGTAACCAAAGCGACATAACTGAGCACAGATAGGATTATGATTCCCATCCCGGTCTCTAGCCCGTTGAATCCCGCGACCATGTTGTAGACATTCGAAGCACCCACTATCCCTATGGGGACTATGAGAAGAGGATAGAAGATCCCCCAATCAATTTTGTCCATTAAAGGCAGAACCATGGTGGATTGACCTGCGTTAATCACCATAATGGGCATGGCAGCAAATAGCGTGAAGAGGGGCTTTTGCCATTGCTTGAGCCCAACCTTCCAGCCCAAAATGTCGTCCATCATGCCAATGATGCAAGTCATGAGTACAGTGCAAAGCACAGCCAGCATGGAAATATAATTTGAAGAGCCGAAGCAAAAAGTCTGAATGCCGATATAGGCCAGCATTCCAATTACAAAACCGAAAACGACACAAATCCCACCCATCTCTGCTACCTTGGGCAATCCCGGCTTGTTCATATCCCAGCCCATAATACCTATCACAGGCGCTTTGCGTATCCACTTTCTTGCTGTGATTAACGTTGCCAGCATGCTCACAACTATAGCAAGATAAAGGATTACATCCATCTATATCATGGCCCTAAATTATCAAACTATATTTCAATGTTTCTGATAGTACATAAGACTGCATTGGTTATCGGTTAAGGGACCAGCATAAATATAAAACATGATAAATTTTGCAATTTGAGGTTCGTAGAAGTAGGGGTGTTAGAGGAAACCGACTCAATTCGACTCAGCTTCCACGTTGAGAACCAAAGTTGAGATTAAATCTGTAAACCTAATTTTACTGGCCATGGCTTTGACCGAATGCCAATGCATAAGACTGCAGGTCATGATGCATCATCTAAGCGGCAGCGCGTGACCTAATATGATCCATTGTTCTTCGGTTAAGGAATACATAACTAATTTATGGATTTTATATTTACAAATCCAAGATATAACTAAATCAGGAGATCGGGACAAAATCCAAGATTTACCGGACTATCAAGAAAGATAGGTGGAAGTGATGAGAAAACGGATTGCATTGGATGTGATATTTTCGCGCAGGCGAGTTCAACAATTCAGGAAAGTGATGATGCTGGCAAAATGGCAAGGATGATGTCCAGAATCAGATCAAGCATTGACTGCGCTAAAAAAGACCTCCCCCTCTTTATCAACCTTCTCCGGATAGCCCGAAGCCAAACCATAAAATACCACCTTTGATGTTATTTCCGCCAAATGGATACTACAGGCTGCCCTTATTAGATTGGTGCAGGCATCACCGAGTGGCTTCCGGCCAGCCGCGAGGGGACAGCCTGAGTTGCATGATACCTGATGTTTGATGCGGCATGGTCACATGAAAGTGTTACGATTCGCGAATTTTGCGTAAGGAGGGTCGAATGTGTTTGAAAAGCTTGTCGAGATGCTAAAACCCAGTCCGGGTTCAGAGATCTTGCTGTTCCTTGGCGGGGTCCTTGGCCTGCAGTTGAGCAGGTTGAGCATATATTCGATCATCCTATTCGCGATATGCTACGCGTTTCTGGTGCACATAACCATCCGCAGAGGAAGCCTAATAGGCCTTGTCCTCTCCGGGACCTTGGCCGCCCTCGTCCTGTCCCTGCGATTTAAATACCGGACATGGGGCGATCCATGGTTCGAGTATGCCATGATCCAGGACATCATGAAGAGCGGCATGATCTCTCCCGAGTACTACCCTGATCAGGAACCTACCTTTCACACGCTCATAGCAGCCGCTTCTGTCTACACCAGAATCGGTGCCATGGAGCTGCAGAGATTCGTTATTCCAGTGCTTGGCACCCTCTCAATCCTGGCTCTGTACAGACTCTCACGAGAGTTCCTCGACCGCGATACATCAATCGTCTCCGCCTTTCTTCTATCTGTCGGCACAGCCTACATTCACTGGATATCCCAGGCGGTCACCGAATCCCTGGGAATCGCCATTGCCCTCATTGCCCTCTATATATCCTGCAGAGCCCTCAAAGAGACCCGGTTCATTCCTGCATCTATACTGCTTATAACGGGGCTGGTCCTAACCCACCACCTCTCCACCCTGATGTTCATCGCCTGGTGGAACTTCTTCGCCATCCCATATGTATATCTGGTCTCAGATAATCCCAGGGACGCTCTACGTGGCATGATCATCTCGACATTCTCTCTGGCTGCAGCCTTGTTTTGGTGGAGCAGTAGGATGCCAAATATCCTTGCCCCAGTAAGCAAAGCTGTCGATAGCATATTTCATATGCATAACTCTCTCGCCCTGATCGTTTTAATATTGGTCATAATATATGCACTTCCATTCCAGAAACCTTTCATCCTCAAAAGAGTACGAGATGTAGCCGACGCCGTTTTATCCTTCAGAACTGCCATCTACTTCGGTTGTATCCTGATTGGCCTTTTTGGGGCATTCATGGCCATGAACCTTCTGCTTGGCAGATCGTTCTTCGTCCTTAAATATCCTATTCTCTTTTTCGGCAACGGTTTTATGATGTTGATCTTGGCCGTCATAGGGCTGCAGACCTATTTGTATAGAGATAAGATTCCTATCCTCACCTGGGCATCAGCAACAGTTATCTTATTTATTGGAAGCGTGTTGAAAGTTTATGCTGCAGAGGACCCGATCAGATTTATAGAGTTTCTTTACCCCGCATTATCTGTGATTTCCGCTTCGGGATTCTTGAACATATCCAAAATGCTCAGCCCAGGGGTTAGAGCATCAGTGATAGCCATTATATGCCTTATCAGCTTGACTCTGGCCTTTCCCGCAGTCGTGTTCTGGGGCCAGGAGTACCCACCATCCGACATCAGATACGATCCCAGATCCGCAGTGATCTCGCACCCGGAAAGCGAAATGATAGCCATTGAGTATCTAGGAGATTACGGCGCTCATGGCAGCCTGCACACCGATCGATATGTGAGTTATGCCTCTATGCATCTAGAGAACATCACCTCGGACACGTCCATCGCCCTGCTGCTAAACAGCCGGGCTAAAAGCTACGGTCGTGAGACGCTGGATCCCGATAAATTTCCGAAAGGAGATAACTTTGTGATACTGACCCAGAGAATGAAGAGATACGCTGAGTTCGGTGAATGGCTATTAAAAGAGAAGACACCATTAAAGGACGCAGAGAGTTCAAAGATCGACATCGAGACCTCCAGAGTGTACGACAATGACGATGCTTTGATCTACAATCGACGAATTGGTGATCGCTAGCCATCATGGGGTTGCCTTATGGGCGAAATTCCACGAAACACATTACTGATATTCATATTAGTCTTGCTGTCCGCCGCATGGGCAATATCAGGGATAAATCTTGCAGCACTCCCGTTGCTATTGATATTACCTGGATACACCATCTCATCCGCCCTGTATCCTGAAAAAGATGATCTCGATCTTATCGAGCGAATGATCTTGAGCATTGGCCTGAGTATATCTGTTCTGCCTGCATTTGCACTTGGACTAGACAACTTCGGTCTCAAGCTATTCGGTTCGGTCTCCCCACTCCTGGTAGTCCTCTTATCATCCACTGCGATCTTCGCGCTGACAGCAATACTCAGAAGATCAAACATCATCCCTGATTTGAAGCTTCAAGGGAGTAATCCATCAGCCCCCCAAATGCTTGCCGCAATCTTCTTGCTCCTGTTAATACTCGCTGTATCGACAATCCAGAGCGCTCAACCACTTGAGTTCAGCATTCTGGATAAGAACGACAGCTTTAATTACTGCAATATTCTTTCAGATGACGAGGTTGGATTAGTCAAGGTTATAGTGTGCAACAGCGAGAACGATGCCGCATATAGTCTAGTTGTGGACTGCAATGGGCATATTCTGGATAGAGAGATCCTCAATCTCCGTGGTAGAGAACGCTGGGTGCGTGAAGTAAAAGTAACTATTCAGCCTACCACAATCAGCATCTATGGCTGCATTCTTTGAAAATCCACATAGGTACTCTGCTGAACCTGTCTTTTGGATATGACGTCGATAGATGTTGGTTTCCATTTGACCTATGGCGAGGACATGATTATTCTCACTTTTTAAAAACACCATCATACGACCGTTTTAATGAGGCTGAATAGTTACAAGTAAAATACATGGCACCCCCAGGAGACTCTCGCCTGAATTTCACATTATATAGTGGCTCGGATGCTATCAGGAGGCTCCATTTATTGTTGAAGCATGTGGCGAGATAACAGCGATGAGCAATCGGATATCTCGGAAGAACGTTCTTAGAATCGTCATCAGCCTAATTATAATAGCGCTACTTCTCCACAAATTCGATCCATACCAGGTCCTCTCAAATATACGAGCTGCACGTATCCACTATCTGGCGCTCGCCGCCTTGGTTTATTCATTCACCTTTCTTATCCTGTCCTCAAGGTGGCGAATGATCCTCTCCCACATGGGCTATGCACTTCCCCTTCCGGTGGCTTACCAGGCCTTCGTAGGCGGAATGATCATATCCGACTTAACTCCAGCCAGAGTCGGAGATCTCTCCCGTCCGCTTCTGGTGAGGGACCGCCTAGATCTGAGTGCAGGTGTGGCCTCGGTAGTCATTGACCGATATGCCGACATCCTAACCACATTTATTCTTGGAGTCACTGGCATTACACTCCTGGTACACAATAGCACTTACATGATACTATCCTTATCGACCGTCCTGGCTCTTCTTCTGGGAGCATCTGCATTATGGGTGAAGAGATCATTTGTAATTAGGACAATAGAGCGCCTGGGATCCCCCCGCTCTAACAGCCTGGCGAATGGCCTGGATACAGTCTATATCATCCATGGAGGGAATGCAATGGATTTTGGCAAAAGCTGTTCTTATGACTGCCATTGCTTGGATAACCCATGCCTTGCGACTTTTTTTGATCGCAAAATCCGTTGGCTATGACGTCCCACTGGGCTCACTATATCTGTTGCAGCCACTGGTAAGCATTTTAGCGCTGTTTCCATTTACGATTTCTGGTCTTAGACTTGTTGAAGGATGGATGACTGCCCTCTTGTCAGGGCTCGGCGTGCCGGTCGCAACTGGCATATCCATCGCCCTTATGGATAGAGCTATCACCGTGACCTTTCATGTTCTGGCTGGTGGAAGATATGCTGCCAGGATCCTATAGTGTTGATAGCACTCCGGGCTTTCCGTGAATATTGCCCGAAAATGAATCTCATGCTCGGATAGCGGAGAGACCTCTCCTACTCCTATCGGAGAGCGGTCAATAGCAGTCTCATTGCTCGCCACGGTCTTAGAGCCCATTGAAGCAACTTTTACCGAGATCTATAGCGGAATCGCTGATAAGTGTTTCTCATCAGGAGGGCCACATGTATGTGATTGTCAATCCTGATTCATTCTTCGCGGCTATTTTTGTAGCTGTAATCCTAAAGGAAATATGAATCTAAAGAACGATCTTATAGGGAGTGCTAACTTGGGCTATGGTTGGTCCTCGATTCGCCTTGCTCCTGCAAGTAGCCAGATGCCTACAAGAACCAATTTGTGTACCATATGTTTATATCGTTGAATGACGATAACCTCTATAATAAGTGTCGAGTAATGACAATAGCATGTTCATTGGCGTTTATGGTTCAACAAATAGAGAGGTAATTTTATGGGAGTTCGTGGGGTTCTGAGAAGAATATTGGCAATTATGCAGGAATGCAATGAGAGGATTGAGTGCTATCCTAAGATTGCAGCGTCATGGAATTTTAAAGGCCTTGCTCTCAGTTATCAAGGTAAGTATGGCGAAGCCATTGAAGCTTATAATAAAGCTATTGAATTGGCTCCCGAATGGAATGTGCCCAGGCATAATAAAAGCATTGCTCATCAAGAGCTAAGTCGGCCTGAAAGAGCCCAAATTAAGACTTGGTGTAAACCGGTACGAGAGATGCTGCTTGAAGAGCAGTCTCCGGGATGTTCTGCTTTGTGAATAATTTCGGGTTATTCAAGTTAATATCTTTCTCCTACTTAGCTGAAATCCGGTCGCGCAGGATGGATAAGGCGCCGACAATCAGAGGGCTGTGGTCCGCACGGCTGCTTCGTTCGAGGAGGATTTTATCTCTGTGTTTGGGGATTGGAAGCACATCTTTTTTGAAAGGATTTCATCTTTCCTGGTGTTATACTCTATTTGAGTGATTTGTCCTGAATCAAGCAAATCTTTATTCTGCTTTAGTTTTTGAATCCTATCATGCATTTCCGCCAAGCATTCTGGTTTATCTAAATCTCCCAGCGTTCTTGGAAGAATCAAACGTCGTTCCGAGATATCTTGTACCGCAGCCCTCAATTCTCGCATGAGACTCGCGACGCTGAAATCCGACTCATTCATCATTATACCTCCGGTGCGATAACTTCTTTAAGATACAAACATTATGATTTAAAAACCTTTGGGCTGTGATAAGTGTATCAGCCTAAAGCAAGTCGGGCCTTGACATACAAGGGCCATTGCTTGAGATGCTGATCACCAAGAGTTGGTCAAGTGGATGCATGGCCCGCCGGGTCAGCTTATCGCGTGCTATTTGGTCGTGCGGGGATTACCAGATGGCCGCCCGTGGATGCCCGGCAGAAATTCGGTCGCGCAGGATGGATAAGACGCCGACGCATCAGTGGGCCGTGGTCCGCTTGGCAGCTTCGTCAGAGGAGGACTTTATCTCTCTGTTTGGGAACTGGAAGCTCATCTTTTTTGAAAGGATTTCATCTTTCTTGGTGTTATATTCCATTTGAGTGATCTGCCCAGAATCAAGCATATCTAATTCGCCCAACGTTCTTGGAAGAATCAAACGTTGTTCCGAGATATCTTGTACCGCAGCCCTCAATTCTCGCATGAGACTCGCGACGCTGAAATCCGACTCATTCATCATTATACCTCAAGCAAGACAACTTTAGTCAGATTCAAACGTTATGACTAAAAAGCTTTCGGGTATTGATAGGATCTTCAGCTTAGGGCAAGTCAGGCCTTGGTTTGCAATGGCCCTGGCTTGAGATGCTGACCGCAAAGAACTGGCTTAGTGGATACCCGGCAGAAATCCGGTCGCGCATGATCGAGCAGGATGGCCGGAACGACATAGGTTGGTGATTTCGGGAAGTCGTTGGGCTAGGATGCACTTGCTATCGAGCGAGATCGGCGATTTTGGCACAGCTGGGGCAATTCAGCTTTCTTAAGCTGATGCCCATTGCTAATTATCGATTTTCTTGCGATTTCTGTGCTCATTTGGCATTCGGATATGCGGCTAAGGGCTGTTTACTTTCAGTCATTAATGAGTGGAGAAAAGGATTGATAGCACTTCCAAGTGAGAGTGCAGTCATTATTTTTATATTTGCTCCAAATGTCTTGCCTTCTATTCTCATTTCATTAGCCTTCTCGGCCTCCTTGTAAGCTGCTATAGGATCCTGAGCAGCAAGAACTTTGTTTATTGCATTTTCGGTGGAATACACCGTTATCGTTGGATTTTGCAGGCCTCTATTGGAAGTGCTTACGATCATGGCATCCTTCATTTCTATTCCCCATCGTACGGTCTTTCCGCTATCAAGAAGCAGCGTAAAATCAATATTCTCATTGCCTAGCAGACTCTTAAGAACCGGCGGTGCGGTTTCAATTTTATTATTGTATCCATCGACATAATTTTGCAAATTATTGAAGTCCAAGGCCCCTTCTCCAGTAAAGACGAGAATAAATGCGACGGCCAATATTAAAAATAACCTCATGACTTAATCCTCCTATAATTACTAATAATTTATCCGATTGTGAGATAAAAACTTGTTGGATGGATTTTTTAAACAGTTATCCATGAATCAGATGAAGAATGACCAAATTTGACTCTTGATTCATTCTACATGAAACAGGGATTAAAGTCTTGGGGACCGGACCAGGAGCAAAGCTTATAGCTTCCGCTGCATTTGTTACATCTGCCGACATGTAGTGTCACCTACGTGTCTAAGCGAGGATAGGTTCAAGAGTGGCCATCTGAGGGTTTAAGATCCCACTCTTACCTATTTCTGATCCTTTCTTAACGATGCCAATCACTTCAAATTCGATATAATCACCCGGCTCAATCCCAAGGACTGTCATGATCTCGGGCGGCAGAGAGATTTGACCATTTTTAGCCACTCTTCTTGTAGCTCTCATATGTTTTTACTACTCCGCTCATAGTATATGACTATTTCGTTTCTAATGTCAAATCTTCGTAGATATAGTCAAGAATAACTATAAATACTATTAAACTCGTATGTAGTGTCATAAGCTGACAGAAAGAGCGTGACCCAAGATGTCCAAAGTGGACGCATCTGTCGTGAAAACCGCATATGACCGCGTCGCAAACTCCAAGGCCGCCGCATACCAGACCCACAGAGCCCTGGAAACGACCGCTGAGTTTCGCGCTGCCCAGGATGCCGATAAGGAGCTTGAACTGGCTGAAGACTGCCTGGCAGGCGTCCAGATGCTTCTCAATCCAAAGGTCGTGTAAAACATGTCCGGACATATCGAGGCCTGGTGCGACCGGCAAGTCGAAGGCACCAAAGTCAAGGAGCTGCCCTCCGCCACCTGGAGCAAGGATCTCTGTGCGGACTGCTGGCAGAAAGGCAACTGCGCCTGATGGGATTGGGAGCAATTGACAGATGCCGAGCGCCAGAAGGCCCAGGAGAAACTGGCAAAATACCCCTGGCGGCCTGTCACATACAAGAAACTTCAGAGGATCGCGTTCGGGCTCTGGTGCCTGGAACATCCGCCCCTCAAGTCCGGCATCACGTACTCCGAGGATGAGATCATCGAGAGACAGGACCGGATCGCTGCGGACCGGGCCGAGACCCGGGAACTCTACCAGCTTGGCGACATAACCGAACGCGAAGAAATTATCGAGGTGTAAGAGATGAAACCAAAAAGCAGAAGTGAACTACAACAGGCCGCTTCAAACGTATTTCAGGATCTTGAGAAGCAGTATCGAATGTGTGAAATGGTCTACATCGTGAGTGAACTGACCAAAAAGATGTCCCTGGCCATGCTTCAGAGAGAGCAGGAGGACGAGCCGTGAAATGGACGGAACCGAAAGAGTAGGCCCCTTAGCCCTACAGGATCTTCCGAACAGCCCGCGGGGTCTCGCTGAAAGCCTAGCGCCGGAGAGACGCAGGCCAGAAGAGGCAACCGGCACGGGCTAAGATGGAGGCATGGTTAGGCTAGGCCAGTCATGGTGAGCCCCGGAGAGGCTTGGCAAGGCCCGGCTTGGTCTGGCAGGGCAATGCGAGGAAGCAAGAATGAACCGATCCGGCACCTCGGAGTAGGACCGGATTGGCATTCCCGCAATAGCGGGATACAAGGCCGGGCGAGGCCTGGCACGGCCCGGTGATCTGGGGCGAGTCGGGGCATGGCGGAGCAGGGCGAGGTAAGGTTTGACGAGGTGAATATCGTGAGCACAAAGATAGTGGATTGCACAATCAGAGGCATGTCGCCTCTTCTCATGCATAGCTTTCCCATGACCGAGATCAAGGCTCTGGAAAAGAAAACTCCTCTAGAGCAGGCCGAGATCGCCGCCTATCGCGATCCCGATACAAAGGAGCTGTATGTCCCGGGAATTGCCATCCAGAGGTGCTTCATCTCCGGTGCCACCTATTCCAAGGGCAAGGGCCGGGCGAGCCTGCAAAAGCAGGTGGCGGCCTGTGTCCTTGTGAACCCGGAGAGGTGCTCGCTCGGCACGAAAGAGTTTCTCATCGATTCCCGGCCTGTGGTGGTTCCGGCCACCAAAGGGAGGGTCATAAGGCACCGACCCAAGCTGGCGGAATGGATAGTCTCCTTCCGGATCGAGTACGACGACACGCTGCTGAAGGAATCAGAACTGCGCCAGGTAGTCGATGACAGCGGGTCGCGCGTCGGCCTGCTGGACTTCAGGCCCGAGAAGAAGGGGCCCTTTGGCAGGTTCATGGTAACGAAGTGGGAAGCTTGAGATCATCCATGCGGTTCCTGTCGGGTTTGGCAGGACCCAGCCGGATGATCCAGGCCCGAATCGGGAAGAGGTAGGTGAGAAGAAATGATCGAGAATCTGCAAAACCGGAGGCTGGAGCATGCCTGAAGAATGCGGCCTGAAGGCGGATGTCCGCTGCAGGAGGTGCCATCGCGCCCTGAAAAACCCGGACTCAAGAACAAAGGGCTACGGCCCCATCTGCATCGCGCGAGAGGCAAAAGAGAGACTGGAAGCGCAAGAATTGGCGGAGGCTGCAACTTGAACTCCCTCCACTTTCTCCTGATCCTGCGCCGCATCTCCTGCCAGCACCTCGCCAGGCTTCCCGGCGACATAACCCCCGAGCGCTGCGCAGTGCGGGACCTTATCCAGTTCATCGACAATCTGCTGGGACCCAAGACCTCGCCCGCAGCCGCCCTGGAAATTGCCTGGGACATGTACTGGCGGCTGGAAAGCAATCTTCTTCGGGGCGTGATTTGCCGATGATGGCCCGCATCCGTGATGCCGCCATGAAGGACCTGCACAACATCCAGAAGCAGCTCCTCACGGCCAAGAGTCTCTGAAATTTTGAGAAAGCCGGGTACTGTAGAACCCTCATAATGGAACTCCAAAAAGAATAAGAAGGTGTTACTAATGTATAGACTAATTATCTCGGAAATCTGCGATCTTCCTATCTACATACTCATACAGCCCTGCAAAGCTTTTGTCAAGCTCCTCTCGAAACATCTTCCGTATAGCCTCCGGCTCCCGGCGGCGCAGCCATTGCAGGCTCCTCTCCACTATCTGGCCTCGCGATTGACCTGTCCGGCGGGCTTCAGCGTTCAACAAATCCAAAAGCTCTTTTTCGACATAAAACGATGCTATTATCTTCATCGCTGCTCATATGGCATGATGAATCCCGCATTAAGATATGGATCGTTGCAAGCGGAGATGAAAGTGATGCGTTATTTTGAAAGTTCTATTAGGGTTTTTTTGTCTTCAAAAGAAAGTAAAGAGGTGAGAATTGAAAATATTATGTGGCAATTGGTTTGAAGAAAAGAAATGTTGGATGCATATTGTAAAAACACCAAATGTCCAAAATCAAATCTCTATTAGAAAGTGCTATAAAGGAAGAAAGCGAAATGTGCGCAAAACATGTAGAAAGAAATAATACTGGAAATATTAGGCCAAGAGCGAGCTTGCCAGACCGACCAAGAATGTCAAGCCCGCTGCTCGGGTACTGTCAGGTATGTCTCTGCGGGCATATAAGTATTTGCCACACTTGCCACACTTGCCGCATTTGCCATACTTGCCAGTATCTGCAGGCCTGGGATGTGGGCTATGCAGGTGCAGAAACAGGAATTAGATAACTACGATAAAGCAGTTTTAAAGTTGGTGTGGGGTGTTGAAGGGAAGTCATCCTCCACCCCCGCCATTATCGATATTTTCAATGGACTGCAGCAGGAAGAAGACAATACCAGGTGCTACAGCACCCTGAAGTACCGGCTCAGAAAATTGATGGCCGCAGGACTGCTGGAGCTCGATCAGAAGTCCGATCGCCACCGCACAAAAGTCATCCTGACCGAAGAAGGCAGAAGAGTCCTGGAATCGCTCGCTGTAGAAAAACCGCCCGTGGGATGTGGAGAGAAGCCCGCGTCGAAAGGAGCGTGCTTCTCATGAGCGGATTTGATGTTTGCAATTCTATAAATACGTTCCCCATCACCCGCGCAAGAGCCCTGGTGGGCATCCTTGAGGATATGCAGCCTGCAGAGGATGGCCTGCTAAAGATTCACATCTCTGGGATGGAACGCTTCGTGGATGAAAGTCTGCAGGATGATCTGAAAAACCTCGTGGGCTGCCATGTCGCCATTGTACATACCTATGGGCCCAAGGGGCGCTGGGCAGCAGGGCCTGTAAAACCAATCGCTCAACTCTCCGCGCCTCTCCTGAAGGAGAGAGCCAATAATATGGGGGCAATCGTATGAAGGCTGCCTTACTTCTGGTGGCTCTCATCTGTCAGCATGTTGCAGATGGGGCCGAAGGAGATAGCACCATCATTTTGCATGAGTCCGGCCACTTCAGCGGCTCAGGCTACCATGAGATCTCGACCAATGGGCCTCTCTGCATGATCACCATTCAGCCGGCCAACGAATCTATTCTTGCGGCTGGCAACGGCACCGTCTGGGTAATGCAGCAGAACGGCAGCCTTCGGGAGGTGGCCTAGGATGCAGGACCTCAACCGTCTGGATCCCAAGGAACTGCTCAGATCCAGCAAAGTCTCCTCAGTGCAACTTTTCGAAGCGGTCCTCGCAGATCGTGATAGACTGTTGGAGAAGATCGCAGAGGAGCGGGCCGATAGGCATGAGTCCGAAGTGGCTGTGTTGCGATCTCATGAGCTGGTGGCATGTCAGCAAGAAGAGATCCGGACGCTGAAAGCTGCCTTGCGGAGGGCACCGGCATGAGACGCGCTCTCGCCGCCCTCCAGGGCCAGCGTGTCCACCTCATCGCCACCGTTCATCGGATCTCATCAGGGCATGTGCTGCTCCGCAACATATCGCTGCCTGGAGGTGGATGCCGATATGTGTGGGTCCCGGCTGAGCAGTGGCAGGCCGGTGCGGTTTCGAAAGGCCGCAGGCTGGATCTTGTGGCCACGGTGCTGCCCTACTGGAGAGCGACGGATGATACCAAGGATTTTGGGCTGACTGAGGTGGTGCTGCCATGAAGTGCCTGAATTCTCCGTATTGCGAGCGCCGGGCCGTCTGCAACCCGATGGTCTGCGATTCGTTCGTCTCCGTCCCCATTTCCACTGCAGCAGCCGGGAAACCTGCAGAAGAAGGCGGTGAATCATCATGAGCGGCCACGTTGGAAGGTTGGGATCTGGTGCAGCAGTTTCCGGAGGCCTGGCCATGAAGTGGGAAGGCTTCCTCATGACCTCCTTCCAGATGATGGGCTCGCTGCACTTCTCAATGGGCCTGGAGGGCTACCCGGACCAGGGCGAGACAAACGCTCTCCTGGAGCGTCTGAAGGACAAGAAGGTCCGCATCACTATCGAGGAGGTGCAGCAGGAATGACCTCCTCCCCGCTCTGCAGGAAGAATTGGCGCGAGGCGCACCGAGAAGTGGTGCGCAGAAGGAACCGAGAGTATAGGGTATCACACCGAGAAAAGATCCGGGCACTCGGCAAAAATCGATATCAATACCTCAAAAAGCAGGTAAAGGCCATAGTGCTGAACGACGATCCGGAAAGTCTGCTCTATGCGGGAAACTTCAAGGAGGTGCCAGAATGAAGTCGGATTTCCGTGACTCTCGCCACCTCGGTCGCCAGGGCCGCGGTCGCCTTGCCTTCGGCTGGTATGGCGGCAAGTTCTCTCACCTGGCCTGGCTGTTGCCCCAGCTCCCCAGGGCTCATCACTACTGCGAGCCTTTCGGGGGATCCGGAGCAGTGCTCCTCAACAGAGAGCCCTCGCCCGTAGAAACCTACAACGATCTGAACGGCGAGGTTGTCAATTTCTTCCGCGTCCTGCGAGATTCGAGCGAGGACCTCATCAGAGCATTGACACTCACGCCCTTCAGCCGGGCCGAGTACATCGAGTCCCTGGAGATATCGCAGGACCTTCCGGAGCTCGAGAGGGCCCGGAGATTCTACGTCAGGACCCGCCAGGTCTTCTTCGGCCTGTTGGAGAGCGCCTCGCCGGGGCGCTGGGCCTACTGCAAGAAAAGCAGCCGCCGCGGCATGTCATGCAGTGTAAGCAGATGGCTGGGAGGATTCGAGGGCCTGGAAGAGATAGCCGAGAGACTCCTGAGAGTGCAGATCGAGAAGCTGCCGGCGCTTGATGTGCTGCAGAGATACGACGATCCTGATACGCTCTTCTTCCTGGATCCACCATACCTTGCCGAGAGCCGGTCTTGCAAGAAGGCATACGGGGCCTTCGAGCTATCCGATGAAGACCATCGAGAGCTGGCCGAGGTCCTGCATAGCCTCCGAGCAAATGTGGCCATTTCAGGCTATTCCAGTCCTCTGATGGATGAGCTGTACAGAGGCTGGCGAAAGGTCGTCGCACCCTCGAAGAGAATCAACTCCTCGACCACGGGATCCACACGGGCCGAGTGCCTGTGGATAGACTATCACGAGGTGCTGCCATGACCCAATCCCATCCCAGCATCCTGCAGAGCATCTACAGCCGCTCCCGTCGCATATGCTCCGACAAGGCCCAGGCTCATCTCAGGGATTTTGCCGTGAGTGACAATAGCCGGAGCAACTCTAACGAAAGGACTGCTCAGTCTGACGAGCAGGAGGTGGCCTGATGGCTGCATCCAGGATCATCGTCTCGGAGAATATCGAAATCCCCGTGGTTGATGGTAAGGTACAGTGTATCCGATGCAGGAATTGGAAGCTGCCAGGCGAGATGCACTCCAATGATAGAACTTGCCAGGAGTGCTATGAAGATATCCGGGCCCGGAACAAGAATAAGCCCAAGCCTAAAAACGATAGTGGGAAAATTATAAAAAGGAATGGCATGGGCTGGATCGAGCGAAATGAGAAGCCCACGCGAGCTGTTGGCGATTCACAACTTGCGAAAATGATAATCCTGGAACGGGCTGCAGATAATAGCATCTCACTTGAGCCGTTAGCATGCGATGAATTCGGAGTTTCAGAAACCATCAATCATCCTACTGGTGCGGAAAATGAAGAACCAGATAGCATAGACGGTTTCAGAGTTTCAGAGATCGAATGCAAACCTAGTGGTAGCGCTTCTGGTTTGAAAGAAGAAATGTCCGCTTGTATAGACGGTTTCAGGGCTTCAGAAACTGCAAGTCAGTCTCTAAATACGCATAATGAAAAACCAGACAGCGAAGACGGTATCATAGTATCAGGAACTAAAGACAATTGTGCAGATAACGATTATCCTGGACCGATAGCACCGAACGGTATCAGAGTAACAGAGACTAAAGACAATTGTGCAGATAACGATTATCCTGGACCGATAGCATCGAACGGTATCAGAGTAACAGAGACTAAAGACAATTGTGCAGATAACGATTATCCTGGACCGATAGCACCGAACGGTATCAGAGTAACAGAGACTAAAGACAATTGTGGAGATAACGATTATCCTAGAACGATAGCAGCGAACGGTATCAGAGTAACAGAGACTAAAAGCAATTGTGGAGATAACGATTATCCTAGAACGATAGCAGCGAACGGTATCAGAGTATCAGATACTGATCCGCAGTCCACCGACGACGTTCAAAAAGATACTCTGGCAACCATACCGATAACAGAAGACGGTATCAGAGTATCAGATACTTCCAGTAACATAGTATCCGATACTGAGTCGCAATCAATCATATGCGACCCAAAAACGAAAGCAAACGACGGTATCAGAGTATCAGATACCAGACTCATCGAATTAGAACGAGCGCTCGGAATTGCGAATGAAACCCTCGCAAATGCTCTACGTAGAATCCGGGCGCTTGAAGAAAAGCTAGAAAAATTGTCCCCCGTCATCGAAAAGGAGGAAGCAAAAAGAGACTCAGCAGGTCTCCAAAAACTCCGTGATGATCTCTTCAAGTTGCTGAGGGAGCGGATGGAGAAGAGCCATACGAACGGCATCTATGTGCATTCTCTTTATGGGAAAAACGGTAGGCGCGGCGGGAAATTGAACATCTCGAAGATGCAGGCCTTCCGCCTCAGAGATGCCTGCCGGGGCGATGATAGGTTCAGAGTTGAGAAGACCGAGAACCAGCAAGGCAATTGGGCCATTCTGTTGAACATCCGTATGAATTAGAGTTAGTTAACACCGTTACGCGAGTAACAGATACTCGGTACTGGAACCCAGACTATAGTGGTAAGAACCCTGTACCACGCATAACAAAGAATCAAAAGTTATGTCGTGGATCGATATGAGTTAGTTGTGAGAAGAG
>Ga0074195_1001792_pt1 | contig 27401 bp, 23 predicted proteins | sample EPASupsiteHSE623_FD_64525 | JGI IMG/M metagenome (GOLD analysis project Ga0074195, IMG submission 64525) | Bioremediated contaminated groundwater from EPA Superfund site, New Mexico - Sample HSE6-23 | ecosystem: Environmental > Aquatic > Deep subsurface > Groundwater > Contaminated ... | reverse complement strand
CTTTGCCACTTCTTCGAGGGCCGCCGCTCCGCGCACGGCCGCCATGGCGGAGGCTCCCCAGGTGAAGGGACCGTGGCCGGCGACGATGACCATGGGCGTTTCAAGGGGATCCTTTCCCCTAAAGCTGTCGATGATGAGGTGGCCGGTTTCCAGTTCGTAGTCACGCTCCAGGGCCTCGGCGGAGATCATGGCCGTACAGGGAATAGGACCAGCGGTTTGGTCGGCGTGCGTGGTCCCGAGGCAGGGAATCGGCCTTCGGGCCTGTGCCCAGGCCACCGCGTAAGGGGAATGGCTATGGCACACACCGCGTATCCCAGCGAATGTCCGGTAGAGAACCATGTGCGTCTTTGTGTCGCTCGAGGGGCGCAACGTCCCCTCGACAACGCGGCCTTCGAGATCGACAATGACCATCGACCACGGGCTGAGCTCGCCATATTCAAGCCCGGAAGGCTTGATGGCGAAGCAGCCCAGATCGGGATCGAAGGCCGATGCGTTGCCCCAGGTGAGGATGGCGAGTCCCAGCTTCGGTATTTCGAGGTTAGCGGCGAATGCCGCCTCGCGGATCGCGTCGTATTTTCCGCTCAGTGTCGCGCCGTCCTTGTTCGCGCCACTCATCTGCGCACCAGATCCCAGGCGAGATCGTTCCAGCGGATTTCCTTGCGGAATTCCTCGGGATCGGTCTTCTCGTCGATGAGAAGGAACTCCACGCTCGCCATTTCGGCCCAATCGCGGAGCCACTCGGTACGCACCGTCCGGGAATAGCTTGTATGATGTGCCCCGCCGGCCACTATCCAGCACTCGGCCGCCGTGGCCAGATCGGGCTGGGGGCGCCAGAGAACTCTCGCCACAGGGAGTTTGGGCATGGACGAAGGGGGCGTCACGGCCTCCACTTCGTTGACGATGAGCCGCATGCGCCCTCCCATGTCGACGAGGCTCGCGTTGAGCGCCTTTCCCGCGCCTCCCTCGAAGACGAGGCGCGCAGGGTCGGCCTTGCCTCCGATGCCAAGAGGGTGAACTTCGAGGCGCGGCTTCCCGCCCGCGATGCTGGGGCAAACCTCGAGCATGTGGGCGCCGAGGACAGCCTCTTTCCCCGGCTCGAAATGATAGGTGTAGTCCTCCATGAAGGAGGTGCCGCCGGAAAGCCCCGATCCCATCACCTTCATGGCGCGCACGAGGGCGGCGGTCTTCCAATCGCCTTCGGCGCCGAAGCCGAAACCCTCTGCCATCAGGCGCTGCGAGGCGAGACCCGGCAATTGGGCCAGGCCGGCAAGGTCCTCGAAGGTTGTCGTGAAGGCGCGGGCTTTTCGCTCGGCGAGGAAGGCTTTCATGCCGAGCTCCATCCGCGCCTGTTCGCGAACGCGTTGTGCGCCCTCGCCAGACATCGCGGCCGCCGAAAATTCATACGTTGCGCGATATTCTTCGGCTAATTTGTCGATGGCCGAGGCGGGGGCGGTCGCGATCGAGGCGACGAGTTCCCCGAGGCCCCAGCCGTTCACCGACCAGCCGAATTTCACCTGCGCTTCAACCTTGTCGCCTTCGGTGACCGCGACTTCGCGCATATTATCGCCGAAGCGGACAACTCTGAGGTCGTGGCCGTCGGCGAAGGCGGCGGCCGCGCGCATCCATCCGTCGAGCTTCCCGATCACGCGGGGGTCTTGCCAATGCCCCACCACGACCTTGCGCGGCAGGCGAAGCCGGGCTCCGATAAAGCCGTGCTCGCGGTCGCCATGGGCCGATTGATTGAGATTCATGAAATCCATATCGATCGAATCCCAGGGGATGTCGCGGTTGTACTGCGTGTGCAGGTGACAGAGGGGCCGCCTCAGCTCGAGGAGGCCGGCGATCCACATCTTCGAAGGGGAGAATGTGTGCATCCAGGTGACGACACCCGCGCAGGAAGGATCGGCGTTCGCCGCCCGGATGGTCCCAAGTATCGCATCGGAACCCGTAAGCACGGGTTTCCAGACGACGCGGCAGGGGAGCGCGGCATCAAGGCTCGCCGCCATTACCCTGGAGTGGGCATCGACCTGCGCCAGCGTATCCTGGCCGTATAAATGCTGACTGCCGGTCAGAAACCAGATATCGAATTTCTTGAGTTCGCTCATACTTTCACTCCTTGATCGCCGTTGTTCGCTCGACGAAATCGCCGAGAGCTTTGTATTTCAGGTAAATGTCGTCGTAAGTAGCTTTTCGCGCCGGATCCGGCTCATAGACACGCTCGGTTGGCGCGCGCATCGCTTTCTGCGCAGCGAGCACGTCGGGGTAGAGCCCGGCGACGACAGCGGCGAACATCGCCGCGCCGAGAGCGCAGGATTGGTCGCTCGAAGTGACGGCTATCGGCATGCCGAGTACGTCGGCGCTGATCTGCATGATAAGAGGGCTTTTTCGCGCAACACCGCCGATCGCGGCCACTCGCTCGACCGCGACCCCTTCCGAGGCAAGACGCTCGACAATGGCGCGGGAGCCGAAAGCCGCCGCTTCCACCAGGGATCGATACAGGGAAGGAGCGTCCGTTCCCAGGCTCAAGCCGATAATGGCTCCCGAAAGGGCTTGGTTGGCGTCGGGCGTGCGCCTTCCATTGAGCCAGTCGAGGGAGACAAGGCCCGCGGCGCCCGGCTCGACGCGCGCGGCGGCTCGCTCAAGGGCGGGCAGGATGGCTTCCTCGAAAGCGTCGAGGGCCTTGTCGCGCTTTTGCCCGATCCCGTCCTCGAAAATCTCCGGCATGGCTCGCAGCGGCCAGGCAAGGAGATTGCGGAACCAGGCGAAAATGTCGCCGAACGCGGACTGGCCGGCCTCGTAGCCGATCATGCCGGGAAGTACCGAACCATCCACCTGCCCGCAAATGCCCGCCACCAGATGTTCATCGCAGGCTGGGCGCTCGCCGACCATGATGTCGCAGGTGCTTGTTCCCATGATTTTGAGGAGAGTCCCGGGGACAACGTCACCGCCCACCGCCCCGATATGGGCATCGAATGCCCCGACAGCGACGGGAATTCCCGCGGGAAGCCCGAGCCTCGCGGCCCATGAGCCATCGAGGAGGCCTGCTGGCTCGGCCGCCGTATACGTATCGCCACCGAGCGTCGAAGCCAGTTCGGCAAGCCGTGGATGAAGCCGCGCGAGGAACTCGCCGGGAGGGTAGCCGCCCCAGGAAGCGTGCCACATCGCCTTATGCCCGCTGGCGCAGCGGCTCCGCTTAAGCGCTTTGATGTCCTTCACTCCAGTGAGGAGCGCGGGCACCCAATCGCAGTGTTCGATGATCGTGAAGGCTTTGGCCGCCACACGGGGATTGCTCTCGAGAATCTTGAGCGCCTTGGCCCAAAACCATTCCGAGGAATAGACGCCCCCTTCGTACTTGGTGAAGTCTTCCCCGCCCCAAGCCCTCGCGAGGGCATTGACTCGCTCGGCTTCGGCCACTGCCGTGTGGTCTTTCCAAAGTATGAACATTGCGTCCGGGTCCTCGGCGAAAGCCGGATCCAGAGCGAGGGGGCGTCCGGCGGCATCGGCGAAACAAGGCGTGGAACCGGTTGTATCCACCGCGATGCCCCGAATCCTCGATGCCAGACTTTGGGCTCCGGCCATGACAGGCGCCCCAAACACCGCGACAGGTGCCCCAAACACCGCTGCAGCCCCACTCGCGCCGGCGGCCTCCTGTATCGCGGCCTTTACGGCCATTTCCATGCTCTCAATGTAATCGAGGGGATGCTGACGGAAGCGATTCTCCCGCGGTTCGCAGTACTTCCCCTCGGCCCAACGCGCGTAATGGCGTACGCCCGAACCCGCGAAGACGCCGTCCGCGGCGTCGGCGATGACGGCCCGCACGGAATCAGTGCCGAAATCTATGCCAAGAACGAAAGCTTCACCCTTTTCCAGCTTCATGTCATCTCCTTCTCTCCGCCCAATAATGGTTGGGCAGATTTTCCTTGAACCATAGCTCTATGGGGAGGTCGATGCGGTGAGGTTGACGTTCCCCGATCGACGCCGCCCTGAAGAGATACTCCAGGCCGAGGCGCCCTTGTTCGAAAGGCTGCTGCGAAATAATGCAATCCACCGCCCCCGAGGCGAGCGCCTCTTCATTGGCAGGCACAAGATCCCAGGAAACCAAGGGCTTCCCTTCCTTGAGTTCTGCGCCGACGAGCCACTCGCCGACGAAATGTCCCGAGGCATTGGCGACAAGGATCCCGCCTAAGCCCGGGTTCTCGTCTAAAAGCGCCGACAAAAAGTGCTCCCGATCCTCGCGCCCTTCGAGATTGGGGCATTCTCTGACGAGGATTTCTGGACACTTCCCTATGGTGCGCGAACCGTAGAAGGCTTTGAATCCCTCAATCCTCTGCTTGAGGTGACGATCTTCAGCGTGGGCGGTGATGGCGGCGAGGACTGTCGCCTTGGGCGAGAGAAGGCTCATCATGCGGCCGGCGACTCTACCCGCCGCCAAGGCATCTTGGCCCACCGAACCGCGCGGTTTGGTCGCATCGAGAGAGCCATCGAAGAATACGTAGGGTATGTCGGGATCGAAGCGCTCAAGCACTGGCATGAGCTCGTCCGGCAGTGTCGGAGCAACCAGGAGGCCATCGCCCGGATCGGCGGCAATGGAATCGAGAATGTGCCGAAAAGCGGAACGGTCGTATCGGTCGAACTCGTCGATGCCGATAGTGGTTCGGTAGGCCTGGAGGTCTTTCGCGGCAGCCTCGATACCATCCCTGCAGAGGCTCCAGTAGCCCGAATCCTGATCAGCCCGCGGGAGAAGAACCCGGAAGTGATAGGCTTTGTTCAAAGAAAGCTGACGCGCGAGGAGGTCGGGCTTGTAGCCCAAGACGTCGATTATGTTCTCGATCTTGGTCTTGGTCATGGCCGATACTTCGCCCCTTCCATGGAGAACGCGGTCGACTGTTCCGATGGAAACGCCCGCGAGGTGAGCTATTTCTTTGACGGTAAGATGTTTTTTCGTCATTTTCAATTCCCGTGTACGTACACGACACTATCATCGCTTTTTTATGCTGTCAATAATCAACCGTGAGCGGCGCGGGGCACCTCATCGAGGGCGCGGTAGCCTACGCCGAAGCCACCGGCAAAAGAAAATTCCTGGATCTCATGTGCCGGTACGCGGATCACATTGGATCGAAGTTCGGACCCGAAGAGGGGAAGATACGAGGCTACTGCGGCCACCCAGAGATCGAACTCGCCCTGGTTCGGCTCTACAAGGCGACTAAAAACGAAAGCTATCTCGAGCTGAGCAAGTACTTTATCGATGAGCGCGGCAGGCAGCCCTACTTTTTCGAGAGGGAGTCCCTGGCGAGAGGCGTGGACACGACGAAGACGGCCAACCAAACCCGCCACCTGAAGTATTTCCTGAAAAGCCGCGGGCCTTTCGCGGAATACCAGGCCCACAAGCCGGTGCGTGAGCAGTCTGAGCCGGTGGGGCACGCGGTGCGGGCGATGTACCTGTACAGCGGCATGGCCGAGGTCGCCGCCGCCTACGAAGATGGGGAGCTGCTCGGCGCCTGCAAGGCCATCTGGAAGTCCTTGGCCACCTCCCAATTCTATATCACGGGCGGCATTGGGCCGGCTTCCGACGGGGAGCGCTTTACCTTCGCCTATGATCTGCCGAACGAAATCACCTACAACGAGAGCTGTGCCTCGGCCGCCCTCGTGATGTGGGCGCAGCGAATGCTCCAGATCGAGGGCGAGGGCAAATACGCCGACATTCTCGAGCAGACCCTCTACAACACGGTGCTCGCCAGCGTCTCCCGGGAGGGGAATCGGTTCTTCTACGCCAACTATCTGTCGGTCTATCCCGAACGCTTTGCGCACTCGAGCGCGGCGGTCATCGACAAGATGAAGGCCGAGAGGCAGGAATGGTTCGACGTGGCCTGCTGCCCGCCCAATGTTTCCAGGCTGATCGGCTCTCTCGGGAAGTACCTTTATTCCCAAGGCGATGAGAGCCTGTATATCCATCTCTACGCCGACAGCACGGCGAGCTTTTCGGCGGGCGGCGGCTCCGCGCGACTCAAGGTCTCGACCGACTATCCCTGGGAGGGCCAGGTGCGGATCGCCCTCGATTTCGAAAAGGAAACAGCCTTCACCCTAGGGCTCCGGATCCCCGGATGGTGCCTGAATTGGTCGGTGAAGCTGAACGGCAGGGAAGTCGAACACCGGCTTGAAAAAGGCTACTGCCTTATCGAAGGCAATTTCTGGCTCGACCTGGTCGAGCTGGAGTTGGCGATGCCGGTACTGCGGATGGAAGCCAACCCGAAGGTCAGGGAGGACTGTGGCCGCACAGCCCTGCAACGCGGCCCGGTCGTCTATTGCATCGAGGAAGCCGACAACGGGAAAGGCATAAACGACATCGCCATCGCCGACGATACCGAGATACGTCAATCGAAGGGCATAGCGGGCGTCTCGCCTGAAGCCGTGACGCTGGAATTTTCCGGATATCGCCGGATCGCCGCGGATTGGGACGAGAAGCTTTATAGTCCTAACCCCAGCCCGCTTCGGAGGGTGAACGTAAAAGCGGTGCCCTATTTCCTCTGGGGAAACAGGGGCTTCGGCGAAATGCTCGTATGGATCTTGAAGCGGGGACGGTAACATCGGCGCCGTTGCATATGCATCGCCCGCGATTACAAGGGAAATATTGTTCAATGTACAGCCTCGCGACGTCGTCTGGCGTTCAGGAATCCCTGGGCCGGTCGATCCTTCCTTCCTCGGTGACGACGAGGTCGACGGCCACGTCGTCACGGCCAGTGGGCACTTCGTCCACAAGCTGGGCGGCGTAGCAGAAACCGCAGGCTAGTAGCGAAGCGCCCCGGCGCGCGGCGCAAGCGCGGGCGCCGGAGAGGAAGCGGTCGTAGTAGCCTTTGCCGCGGCCGAGTCTGCCGCCCTTGCGGTCGAAAGCGAGGCCGGGCGTCACGACGATCGCCGAGACCGAGCACAGTTCTTCCTCCGAAAGCGGGCGGGACTCGGCGGGCGGAAGGGGTATGCCAAAGCGGTCGCGCGGCCAGGAATGATACTCCTTCGGCAGGTGAACGAAAACGATGATAGGCGCACCTTCGGGCGAGTATTCCATGCGGGGAACCGCGACGATCTTGCCTTCTTTCATGGCCGATTCGATAAGGCTTTCGGTCCGGATCTCCTCTCCCATGGAGAGGAAGGCGAGGATAAAGCGCGCTTCTTTATATTCGGGCAGGGACCTGAGATTGTCTGCCGCGCGCCGGCTGAGCCTTTCCGCTTCCTCCTGACCCACGGCCTTGAGCAAAGCCTTGCCGCGTTTCCGAATTTCAGCCTTTTCTTCAATCAGGGACATCGTTCCGCTCCATTGTGGTTTCAATCGGCGCATACCCAGGGAATCGCTTTTCCTCGGGAAAATGGCCATGCCTTGAATATACCCCTTGGCGGTCATTGTCGATAGGCGGCAAAATCCCATAAAATGGCGGCAAGGATACCCATGAAATCTTCAATATCCATCGTTTACGCCGACGGCCTGCTTCTTCTGACCGCCGCGATCTGGGGCTTTGCCTTCGTCGCCCAACGCGTCGGCATGGATGATTTGGGCCCGTTCGCTTTCAACGCCGTGCGCTACGCGATCGGCGCTCTCGTTCTTCTGCCCCTTATAGGGCGCAGAAGGAAAACCCTGGGCCCGCGGACCGAAACGGCGCCAGCGGCGCGGCCCCGGCGATCGCTTCCCTTCGTTCTCGCGGGAAGCGCGATGTTCATTGGGGCGAGTTTTCAGCAGGTAGGCCTTGTCACCACGACGGCTGGCAATGCCGCTTTCGTGACGAGTCTCTATGTCGTCATCGTTCCGCTGATCGGCTCGCTTTTCGGGCGAAAGACGGGCCTTAAGGATTATATAGCGGCGATCGTCTCAGTTATCGGGCTTTACATCATCACGGTTGGCGGAGGCTTCGCGATGGCGCCTGGCGATCTTCTGGTGCTGGCGGGGTCTTTCTTCTGGGCTCTCCACATTCTCGTGATCGGCCGATTCGCTTCCACGGTTGATCCCGTTGAATTATCGGCGGGCCAATTCGCGGTCTGCGGCTTCCTGAGCTTCATCGCCTCCCTTGTTTTCGAGCCCCAGCCGTACGCTGGCCTGCTTTCGGCCGCCATCCCCATCCTGTACGGAGGCCTCTTCTCCTGCGGCGTCGCCTTCACCCTGCAGATCGTGGCGCAGCGGACCTCGCCCCCGGCGCACGCGTCCATCCTTCTTGCCATGGAAGGGCTTTTTGGCGCCATAGGCGGCGTTCTCCTTCTCGGCGAGCCCGCCACGCTTCGCCTTTTCGCCGGGGGCGCCCTCATGCTCGCGGCCGCGATCCTTTCGCAAGTATCGTTCAGGAGGCCAGAAAGATGAACTATGTATGTTCCCGCTGCGGCGCCACCGCCGAGCTGAGCTCGAGGGCGGCGAAATGCGGATGCGGAGGCCTTTGGAAGCTCGATTTCAAGCCCAGAAAATTCGATCTCGCCCTCGTCGATCGCTCTACATGGGGCATGTTCAGGTATCGCGCCTTCATGCCGATCGAGGGCGAAACCTGGAAAGAGGTGAGCCTGGGAGAAGGCATGACCCCCGTGCTGCGCTTCGACGAGGATCTCCTTCTTAAAATGGACTATTTCATGCCGACCCTCTCATTCAAGGATAGGGGCGCCGCCATGCTCGTGGCTCATTGCAAGGCCATAGGCGTTGATTCCGTCGTGCAGGATTCGAGCGGCAACGCGGGCAACAGCGTCGCCGCGTACTGCGGGAAGGCGGGCATCGACTGCGAAATCTTCGTTCCCGAGGGGACTTCCCCCCGAAAAATCGCGATGATCGCATCGCATGGAGCCCGCGTGAACCTGGTTCCCGGGACGCGCGACCAATGCGCCGAAGCCTGCAGGGCCAAGGTCGACAGCGAGGGAAAATTCTACGCGAGCCATGTCTATAACCCCTTCTTCTACGAGGGCACCAAGACCTACCTCTACGAAATATACGAGCAGCTGGGCCGCGTTCCGCGCAAGCTCTTCATCCCGCTCGGCAACGGCACCCTTTTCATCGGCGCGATCAAAGCGCTCCAGGAGCTGGCGGAGAGCGGGCTCATCGCGGAGATGCCGCATATCGTCGCCGTCCAGAGCGAGCGCTGCGACCCTTTCGGAAAGGCGGTTGCCGAAGGATTGAAGCACCCGGCGAAGGTGAAGCCGCTCCCCACCCTCGCCGAGGGAATAGCGATCGGCGAGCCGGCGCGCGGCGAGGAGATTTTGGGATATATCTACGCGTACGGAGTGGAGGTGATCACCGCGCCGGAGGAAGGCATCCTTCCCGCCAGGGCCGCTTTAGCCGCTCGGGGCGTTTACTGCGAGCATACGACGGCGGCAACCTACGCCGCCTGGCTCGCGTATCGGGATGCCGGGCGGGAAGTCGCCGACAGCCTCATACCCATGTGCGGGGCCGGGCTGAAATCGGATAAATGAGGCTGGATGAGGAATCCTCCTCATGCCGGCAAGACGATCTCGATCCTTGTACCGGTTCCCGGAGCGCTGGCGATTTTTAGATTGTACGCGTCTCCGAACATGAGACGCAGCCGCCTGTTCGTGTTGAGCAGCCCGATGTGATCGAACTCCCCCTCATTCGCCGATAGTTTGCCCCTTATTTCCTCGAGCCTTGAGGAATCCATGCCGGCGCCGTTGTCGGAAATGGCTATCGTCACGGCTTGGTCTGTTTTCCTGATGGCCACGACGATAGTGATGCACGTCACGCCATCGGCGATGCCGTGGTGGATGGAATTCTCGAGAAGGGGCTGAAGTATGAGCTTGGGTGCCAGTGTCGGAAAGGCCGAGGCGTCGCAGTCCCATAGCACGGCGAGTTTTTCCTTGTAGCGCACCGATTGAATTGCGATGTAACTCTTCGCGTACGTGATCTCTTCCTCGAGGGTGACTTTCGCCCCGGGCTCGTCCATCGAATAGCGGAGCACGAGCGATAGATTTTCGATCATGTCGGAGACATCGTTGCCTCTCCCGCCCAGGCTCATGGCGCGCAGATGAATGGTTTGAAGCGTGTTGAAGAGGAAGTGCGGATTTATCTGCGCTTGCAAAGCCATAAGCTCATCCAGCCTTTCCCGGTACAGTTTCTCGGAAAGCTGGACCTTCAGATAGTCCTTTTCGAGGAAGGTGTTGAGGATGTTGTAGAGAATGGATTGGTACGAGTCCTTTCCGGATCCGCTCGAATCCTCATATCGCTCCAGCTGTCCGCTTTTCGCCGATTTTATGATCGAAACGACATCCTGTATCTGCTTGTTCGAGCGGTTGGTGAGATAGACGACGAGAGCGATCCCCGCGGCGAGGGCTATGCCGACATAAACGAGATTCATTTTGAGGAAGTATCCGACGAGCAGATACAGCTCGCCGTTCGCGACGAGGGAATAATAATTGTACTCTCTCCTTGATGTCGCGGAGGTGATCGTATATTTCCTGCCATCGAACGAGAGCGATTTAGCGGCCGCGTTCATGCCCAGGAATTCGCCGACGAGGCGGGGATCGGCCTTTTCGCTGGCCGCTATGAGATTGTTGCCGACATCGGTCATGACGAGGGCTTGGCTGGGATCCGAGGCGGATTCCTGAAGGACCTTGGACAGATAGCTGGCGAAGACGTTGAACACGACGACGCCGGCGTAGCTTTTCGTGTTGTAGCTGTAGATTCGCTTGTAGAAGGTGATGAGCTGGATCGGCCGCTCGGGTACGACGGAATTGGGGATTGCCCTGACCTCGCTCCATTCCAGGACCTTAGGATCTTTCCCTGAAGCCGACGAGAACCAGCTTTGGTCCTGGAAACTTTCGAGTTTCGTTATCGTCAGGTCCGAAGTAATGAAATTCCTCTGCGGATTGTTGAGGTAGACATAGATGGAATGCAGGTACGGCCTCACGTTTTGGGAAACGCTGAGCATGTTCAGGATGATGGACAGCTCGTTCCAGTTCTCGATCGTAAAATGCTCGCTCTGCAATATCTTCTTGAGGGCGTATTGCACTCGCTGGTTCACGGAGTAATCGATCGCTACGGCATTCATCTCGTCCAGAATGTAATCGATCCTCTCGCTCGCCTGCTGCAGGCTCGCGCTTTGGGCGAGATCAGCGTTTTGGCGCACGTGCTGCATCGTGGAATTGATTGAGAAAAATCCCAGGATGCTTAGCGAAACAAGAAGGGGAATGAGGAATGAAAGCACCGCTTTCGAGAAGAAGGGCACTTTCAGGCTGGAGCTTTCCTCATTCTTCATGGTTGTAGTTTCCCGGCGAGGTTCCATAATATTTCCTGAAGGCCCTTGAAAAGTTGTTGGGGTTGGAGTACCCGACTATTTTGCCGATCTGATTGATCTTGAGCCCCACTTTCGATATCAGATGCTGGGCTTTCTCCATTCTCAGGCGGACGAGATAATCGGAAAAGCCAATGCCGGCCATTTTCTTGAAGTATTTGCTCAGATAGTAGGGATTCATCTTCATGAAGCCGGCGGCGTCCTCGAGACTCGTCGTCGAGTAATTCTCCTCGATGTATTGTTTAAGCTGCCTGAACCGGGCCTCCCGCCTGTCCTCCGGGGGTTCTTCCGGCAGTTCCTTCGCCCGCTTTCTTCCTTCATCCAGGCTTTTCCGTATGCCGGAAAAAACCCGGTCGATTTCCTTGGCGGTGGCCGGCTTCAGCAGGTAATCGACGGCGCGATACTCCAGGGCTTTCTTGATGTAGTCAAATTCCTTGTACCCGCTCAGGAAGACGATCTTGGTTCCCATTTCGCTTTCGAACACCCGCTTGGCGAAATCGAGGCCCGACATAGAGGGCATGCGCACATCGGTGAGCGCCGCGTCGATCCGATGTTTCGCCATGTATTCGAGCGCGGCGAAGGGTGATTCGAATGTCTCCTGGACGAGGAAGCCGAGGGTTTCCCAGTCGAAAAAATTAGCCAGGCCTTTCCGGATCTCCACCTCATCATCGATGATTATCAAATTGTACATTGCCCTCTATATTAAATCCTGATAGGTGATGAGTGCCAGACCCGCGATCGATTTTTCCGTCGATTGGCGCGATTCGCATGGCTCGAAAAGCAATTACCGCGATGAGGCCTTTCGCGCCTTCCCCCGATTTTGGCGAGTATGTCAAAAAATGATAGGAAATGTCAAAAAGAATCAGCTGGCGGAATTCATGGATTGGACCTAGGCTTTTATCATCATTCTCCAAGGAGCGCCTATGAAAAGGAAATTGCTTTCATTGCTTCTCATCCTGATTTCGGCTTCCACGCTGGCATTCGCCCAAGCCGGCAAGCCCGCCTCGGCGGCCAAGGACGTAAAACTCAGATTTTCCTGGTGGGGCGCCGATTCGCGTCACAAGGCGACATTGGCTGCCATAAAGCTCTACGAGACGCAGAATCCCGGTGTCAAGATCGAGGGGGAATACGGCGCGTTCGGCAACTTCTATCTCAAACTGATCACCCAGCTGAATGGCAATACCGCGCCCGACATTTTCCAGGTGGATTACAAATGGGTGTACGATCTGCTCAGCCAGAACAAGAGCTGGTTCGTGGATATGAGGACGCTTTCCGACAAAATCGACTTGAGCGGCTTCGACATGAAATACGCGATGGCATGGGGATCGGCCGACAATTATCTCATCGGCCTGCCCATGGGAGTGAACGCGATCGGGCTCGTCTACAACAAAGGTCTTCTCGAGAAGGCCGGCGTGGCGATCAACGACAGCTGGGACTGGAATGACCTCCTCGACGCGGGGGCGAAGGTCAAGAAATTGGGGAAAGAGTATTACGCCGCCTTCTTCAATAAATCGTATCTCAATTATATGGTCAAAGTGCAGATTAAGCAGAAGACGGGCAACGACCTCATAACCAAGGATTACAAGCTTGGCTTCACCAAGAGCGACATGGTCGATGTCTTCGCGTATATCCAGAAGTTGCTCGACACCGGCACCATTCCGCCGTTCGAGGAAATGGTTCCTTTCGAAATGGTGTACGCCGACCAGACGCCGAATTGGCTCAACGGAAAATACGGAATATGCCCGACTTCCTCCTCCCTCATTCCTTCGATCCGGGCCGCCAGCAAATTCGATATCGGCGTTGCGCGATATCCGATTTACGACAACGCGAAGAACCCCGGACTTATAACGGCCCCGACGATGCTCCTCGCCCTCAACTCGAGATCGCCCAACCTCCCTGAGGCGATAAAGTTCGCCAACTGGATTCTCAACGACAAGGACGCGGCGCTTGTTCTCGGCGACGCGCGCGGCATGCCGGCCTCGAGCATCGCGCGGACCGTGCTCGCGCAGAATAACCGTCTGGACAAGAACATCCAGAACATGGTCGAAAAGGCCATTCCCTTCACCGGCGGTCCCGAAGGCGACCTGAGCCAGAACCAGGAAGTGGTGACGATCCTGGACGACTACATCCAGCAGGTCGGATACAGGAAAATGACCCCGGAAAAAGCGGCGGAAGGTCTGATGAAGGATCTCGCCGACAAAGCGGCGGAAATGAGCAAGAAATAATGAATGTGGCGATCCGACTCAGCGCCGGGTCGCCTTTTCTTCCCCAGCATACATTGGAGGATGGGCGCCTATGGCTCTTTCAGGTTCAGGCATCGTCAAGGTCCGGTCGCTATCGGACAGGAAAAACTCCATGCGGGGTCTGCTTTACATAAGCCCATGGATACTAGGGTTCATCGTATTCCAGTTCTACCCTTTCTTTTTGTCGCTTTACTATTCCTTCACTAACTATTCGATGCTGAACAAGCCGAAATTCGTGGGATTGAAGAACTATGTCGACATGTTTACGCGCGACCGGAATTATTGGCAATCGGTGAAAGTGACCTTCATTTACGTGCTAGTCGCGGTGCCGATGAAGCTCGCCTTTTCCCTTTTCATCGCGATGCTCTTGAACATGAGACTCAAGCTCATCAATGTTTTCCGAACGCTCTACTATATCCCCTCCATATTTGGCGGCAGCGTGGCGGTGGCCATTCTGTGGAGGTTCCTCTTCAATAGGGATGGTATCGTGAACCAGTTCCTTTCCACCTTCAGCATCAAGCCGATTGACTGGCTCGGCAGCGAGCGTTGGGCGCTCTTCACGATGAGCTTGCTCACGGTCTGGCAGTTCGGCTCATCAATGGTCGTGTTCCTGGCTGGGCTCAAGCAGATCCCGAACGAAATCGTCGAGGCCGCGAAGGTCGATGGCGCCGGAAGGATACGGGTGTTTTTCTCGATTACGGTGCCCTTCCTCAGCCCGATGATCTTTTTCAACCTCATACTCCAGACGATTTACGCGCTCCAGGAATTCACGGCACCCTTCGTGATCACCGGCGGCGGCCCGCTCAAAGCCACGTATCTGTATGGCTTGATGATCTACGAGAACGCGTTCAAATTCCTGAAGACCGGGTACGCGTCAGCCCAGTCGTGGATCCTCTTCCTCGCGATCATGGTGTTCACCGCCTTCGTTTTCAAGTCCTCCCCCTACTGGACATACTATCAAGACAGCGAGGATTCGAAATGAAGCACCGAGCGACAAAAACCCTATCCTACCTCTTTCTCGCGCTGCTCGCCCTTTTCATGATGTATCCGCTTTTATGGCTTCTCGCCTCCTCCTTCAAGCCCAATCAGGAGATTTTTTCTGAAATGCGGCTATTGCCGCGGGTCTGGACCCTCCAAGGTTATGCCAATGGCTGGACCGCCAACGGCCAATACACCTATGCGCAATTCTTTCTCAATACCTTCGCGATGGTCGTGCCCACGGTCATCTTCACGCTCGTATCGAGTTTCCTCACGGCCTATGGATTCGCGCGATTCAAGTTCTTCGGGAAGAAAGTGTTCTTCGGCCTCATGCTTTCGACCTTGATGCTTCCCAACAACCTGATCGTCATCTCCCGATATTTGTTGTTCAGGGATTTCGGCTGGCTCAATTCCTACAAGCCGATCATCATGCCGTCGCTCTTCGCGACTTACTCCTTCTTCATTTTCATGATGGTGCAGTTCCTGCGAGGGATCCCGCGCGAGCTCGACGAGGCGGCGACGATCGATGGCTGCGGTTCTTTCGCGATCCTGATCCGCATAATTCTCCCGCTTTCGAAATCGGTGATCTTTTCGGCCACCATATTCCAGTTCGTGTGGCGATGGAACGATTTCCAGAATGTGCTCATTTACATCGACAGCGTCAGCAAGTATCCACTCGCGCTCGCGCTGCGCATGTCGCTCGATATAACGGAGTCGGTCAACTGGAACGGCATTTTGGCGATGTCGGTGCTTTCCCTCGTGCCGCCCAGCCTCCTTTTCTTTTTCGCCCAGCGATATTTCGTCGAGGGCGTCGCGACCTCAGGGTTGAAGGGCTGACAGCATGGATACGACATTTTCATTCGAGGACAAAGTCGCGATCGTGGCCGGAGGCGCCTCGGGCATCGGCAAGGCGATCGCGAAGGGGCTCTTGGCGGCGGGCGCGAGGGTGACGATCCTCGATATCGATCGCGAGGGCTGTTCGGCCCTGTCTAGCGAGCTTGGCGAAGAATATGGGAATCGCATAACGACAGGATATTGCGACCTATGCGATGCGAATTCCGTCACGGAGGCGCTTGAGGCGGCGATCGGCCGATTTGGCGTGCCCGATTTTTTGGTCAACTCCGTCGCCGTCACTAAAAGGAAACCCGCCCTCGATCTGGCGGAAGACGAGATCAACGCGATCATATCGACTAATTTTTCCGGCGTATTCCGGCTTTGCCGCCACGTGGCCGCGGCGATGATCGGCGCCGCCGACCCAGAGCGCGGACGCAGGAAGATCCTGAACATCGCCTCCACCGGCGCCATGCAGGGCTCGAAGAATTTCTCCGCGTATAACGCTTCCAAGGCGGCGCTCGTGACGCTCACGAAGGTGTTGGCCAATGAATGGTTCGCGTCCGGGATAAGCGTCAACGCGCTCTGCCCCGGACCGACCAATACTCCCTTCGTGAGCGGGTATTACGAGGCGCATCCGGAAATCGTCGCCGGCATAAAGGCACGGACTCCCGCGGGGAGGATCGCCGAGCCCGAGGATTTCGTCGGTCCCGCGCTTTTCCTGCTTTCATCCTCTTCCGACTGGATAGTCGGCGAAGCGATCCTTTGCGATGGCGGCAAGAGCCTCAACGGCTGAAAGGAGTGACGATGCCTGATTTTGAAGTGCGAGCCATCGAGGTTCACAGCGGTTACGCGTGGGATTTCCGCTGGATCAGCAAAGTTTTGGAATTCGCCCATCGGAACGATTTGAACGCTCTCGTGCTGCATCGGAACGATGTCGTCGACCAGGTGGTATTCCCGGGAATGCTATTCGGCGTCGGAAAGGGCGAGGCCAAGAATATCTTCGAGCGCTATGATATCGCCTATCGCAAAATCTACAAATACACGCCGACGCGGCGCAGCGGGCCCATGCTCAGGCGCGATTATCTGAGGCGGGTGGTGGAATGCGCGGGAAGGCTCGGGATCGCCGTGTATCTCGAGAACAAGGAGTTATTCTTCCCTGACGTCCTACTCGAGCTTTTTCCTGAATTGACCAAGGGCGGCCATGTGTGCGCGAGCGATCCTTTCTGGGCGAGTTTCCTGGAGACGAAGTATGCGGAACTTCTCGAGGATGTCCCGGGAATCGCCGGGGTGATCACCTCGCTCGGAACGGGGGAAAGCAGGGTTTCCATTACCTCGAACCGCTGCACCTGCGATCTTTGCAAGGCCACGACGACCGAACAGTGGTATTCCAGGTTGTTCGGCGCGATGTACAAGCCGCTGGAGGCGAAGGGCAAACGGCTTATCGTCCGCGATTTCGTGTTCACGAAAAAGAATCAGGAGACGCTGGCCTCGCAGTTCGACGCCCTGCCCGCCGACGTGGCGATCGCGATCAAGAATACGCCCCACGACTATTATCCGACCTTCCCCGCCAACAAGCTGATCGAAACGCTCGCGAAACGGGACAAGTGGATCGAGTTCGACGCGATGGCGCAGTACTTCGGCTGGGGCATCGGCCCCAGCGCCATGCTGGACGATTTCAGATGGAGATTCGCCCACGCGAGGAAGCATGGGGCGAAAGGCGTTATTCTCAGGACGGACTGGGAAAGCTTGGATGGCCATACAGCCTTCGACACGCCGAATATCGTCAACCTTTACGCGGGCGCCGCCTTCGCCGGATCAGGCGCCGCGACCGACGAATCGATCTGCCGAAAATGGCTGAGCGAGGGCGCGGCCCTGGCTCCCTCCGCGAGCGAGGCCGACCAACGCGAAGCGGTTGATTGGCTCGCGGGCTTGCTCAGCGACAGCTGGGGCGCGATCCGAAAGGGGCTTTTTGTCCACGATTGCGTGTATAACGATTGCTCGACTTTCCCCGTCGGCTACGAGCAGGCTCTATGGCTCACGATCGAGAAGAATTCCCTGCAGGACTGGGTGCCGGAAAAGGCGAGCGCCTACGACGCGACCGAGGCGAACATCCTTTCGATCATCGCGGAGAAGGATGAGGCGCTCGAGGAAGCGATCGCCCTGGAAAGAAAGGCGACCGCAAAAGGGCCCAGGGCCTTCAAGCCGGAATTCATAGCGCGGCTTCGGGAGCATTTTTCCGCGAACGCGCTGTATATCAAAGGCTTCAGGGCGCACGCGAGGCTTTTCGCCATCCTGCGGTTCGGGCTGGAAAAAAAATCGGCGGGCGCGATGCCCACGGGCGCGATGTCCGGAGAGGCGAAACTCGGGACCGCGACGCTGTCCGAAGCGCTCGGGCGGGCATTCGCCGAAATTGACGGGGTTATCGCGGAATATCGCCGCTTTTACGAGGCGACATCCCTTCCCCACGCCTTCTATCAGCTATTGAACGCCGACAAACTCGAATGTTTCAGGGATGACGCGCGGCGCCTGGCGGAGAAAAAACTGGGATGGGTTTTACAATGATATCGTTTCGCGGTCTCGAGCTTCATGGCAAGTCCATCTGGAATCATCGCTCCATAGAGCGGGCGCTCGAGACGGCCAATCGATACGGCCTCAACGCGCTCGTGCTGCACGAATCGGATTTCACGACGGAATTCCTCTACCCCAAGCCCTTGTTCGATCCGGACGCGACATGGGAGGGCGCCCCGGCGCGCCGCGGCGAGAACGCGCTGCAGAACAATCAGGCGTACATGAGAGACATACTCGCGCGGGCGAAACGAGCGGGCGTCGAGGTGTGGATCGAAAACATCGAAATCACCTTCCCCGACGAGCTTCTGGAGAAAATGCCCGAACTCATGATCGAAGGGAAGGTGTGCCCCACGCATCCGTACTGGGCGGAATTCCTGCGCGAGAAGTACCTCGATCTCGCCTCGACCTATCCGGGAATACGCGGCATCATCGTGAGCGCCGGTTCCCCCGAAGGCAGGGCGTCCCTTTCCCAAAAGAAATGCGGCTGCGCGCGTTGCGCGACGACTCCCCTGGCGTCCTGGTATGAATTTCTTCTCTCGGCCATCCACGAAGCCCTCTCCAGCAAAGGCCTGCTCATGGCGGTGCGCGAGTTTTCCTATACCGCCGACCACCAGGCGGCGATCGCCGCGGCCATGGCGAAACTTCCCGGCGATCTCATAAGCTGCATGAAAAACACCCCCCATGATTTCTATCCCACCTTTCCCGACAATCCCCTCATCGCCAAAAAAACCGGGAACCCAAAATGGATCGAATACGATACCATGGGGCAATTTTACGGCTGGGGCGCTTTCCCCTGCATGATGCGCGCGGATATCGAGCGGAGAATCGCGGGCGCGCGAGGCAATGGCGTCGATGGCGTCCTTCTGCGCGTCGAATGGGAGCGCGTCAACGACTGGTGGTCCCTGGATACGCCCAATCGCATGAATCTCCATGCCGCCGCGGCCGCGGCCCGGGGCCTGCGAACGACCAACGCTGAATTGTTCCACGCCTGGCTCGAGGAGGAATCGATCGATATCGCGCCGGCGAGCGAGGCGATCGCGATGGCCTTCCTCGCGGATACGTGGGATATCATGAGAAAGGCGCTCTATATCCACGATTTCGTCTTCAACGATTCGAGCCGATTTCCCCTCACGATTCGGCGGGCATGGTGGAGCATGCGATCGAAACACAGCCTGGGGGAATGGTTCCCCGAACGTCGGGCAGACATGGATCTGGACGCGGGGAAGCTGGAATCATACCTGGGAGAGAAGGCGGAAGCGCTGGCGTCGCTCGACGCGTGGATCGGAAAGTTGGGCGCCATCGATGCCGATGACGCGAAAAAGCTGCCTTTCATCGCGGGAATACTGGATTTTCGCGCCTATATCCTAGGATGGCAACTGACGGGAACCCTCTGCCTTCTCGCGGAAGCCATCACGCGCGAAGCGATGCTCGCGGAGAGGGCGGCGATCCGGGAGCGGCTGAAAGCGGCCATTGATGAAGCGCGCGCCTACACGGCGCGTCTCGAGACTATCCATGGCGAGTCCGCGAAAAGCCACCATAATGTCATGCTCGCCGATCCCGCCAGGGTCAAGCGGCTGGCCGATGAATGCGAAGGTCTCCTACTCCCGCTCTAGCGGCCTTCTCCTCGTGGAACCGTCCTCGCCCTTGAAATAAACATTTTCCTTCGCCGGCGCCAGGAAATAGACAAGACCCCCGAGGATCAGGTGCAGATAGTACGCGCCAAAACGCCAGATTAGTATCGCGCTAAGCGTGGCCGCGGGTTTTCCCGTGAGAGCGCCCAGGACGATCAGATGGGTGGCCTCCACGCTGCCGGAGGCCCCCGGGGTGGGGATGAACAGCGAAACGAGGGCGCAGAGTATATTCGAAAGAAGAAACTCGGGGAAAAGAACCGGGGTACCGGTGAGCATGAGAAGCGGAATGTAGAGCCCCATGGCTGACAGAATCTGATCCACCATATAGAGCGCGATGTCCAGAATCATCGTGCCGAAGTTATGCCGCCACAGCACCTTGAAGCCCGCTCCTAGCTTTTCGCTCCACACGGAAATATCCTCGGCCCAGGCTGGCTTTCGCGTGATCTTGACGATGAGTCTGCCGAGCCAGGATTTTTCGAGCTTGAGGGCGATCACCCCGAGAAGGCGAGGATTGAGGAAGCCTAAAACGAGCACTCCCGTGAGGGCGATGGTGGCGACCATCCCCGCGATCAGGAGATATGAGCCATTTCCCTTCGCCGACATCATGCCGATACCCTTGTTGAAAAATAAGGCCACGATGAGCAACTGCACGAGATTGGACTCGATCAACCGGGAAAAGGTGACGTTGGACGATATGATCGAATCGATGCCCTGCTTCGAAAAAGACAATGCCTGGACGGGCAGGCCTCCCACCGAGCCTGGCGTTATGCTGCAGAAAAAATAGCCGATGATATTGTTGTACAGGGCGTCGAAAAAGGAGAGGTGGATATCGAATTTCCTGAAAACGATCGTGAACCGCAGCGAGTCGATCAGATAGATGAGGAGCACGCAGGCGAAGGGGGCGATCACGGCGATGGCCGAGGTCTGCTTGAACGCCTCGAACAGATTGCCGTAGTTGACGAAGAGCCCTATGAGGATGTTGATCAGAAGCCCCGCCACGACGGCGAACGCTACGTTTTTAAGCATCTTCCTGTTAGATGGCGCGGGACTCCTGGCTTTCGTCACGGGTTCTGTCGCGTTATTCATACCGGAACTATACAATGCCCCAACGGATATATGGCAAGTGGCCCCGGCGATCGCCAGGCGTTTCGCGCCTTCTCGTTGTCCTTTTGGGGTTTGTCGTAGTATCCTAAGCGCGATGAGGTAATGAACCATGAACAAAACGATGTTCTATCTCGCGTATTTTTTATCGCCGCTGATTCCCATCATCGTCTATTTCCTGACCTTGGGCATTCCCTTCGATCTATACGCATTTTCCGTCGCGCTGGGGATAGCCGCTTTCGTATTCATCTGCAATCAGTTCATCCTCGCGTCGCGGCCCGCCTGGGCGACGAAGGCGCTTGGCCTGAAGCGGCTCACGCGGCTCCATTCGACGATGCCTGCCGTAATTGTTGCCCTCGCGGCGATCCATGAGTCGATCAAGCGGCTTGTGGGCTTGAACACGGAATCCCTGCAGGCCGATTTCGGCGCGGCAAGCCTTGCGGTATTCATCGCGGTGATCGTTTTCACCGCGCTTTTCATGGTGACCACCTTCTGGATGAAGATCGATGTCCTCAAAAAAATCAGGACCTGGGTCTACGAAAAGACGGGACTCGACTATAAAAAAGCGCGCTTTCTGCATAACGCGACGATCGTGGCGGTTCCCCTGCTCCTCAGCCATGTTCTGCTCGCCTCGAGTTCAAGATTCAGCGCCAATCCTTTAGGCGCCCTGATCTTAGGGGGGTGGATGCTTCTGTCGCTCGGCTCGTATATCCGGTACAGAATCAACGGTAGGGCGGTTAAAGCGGCGGCGAAGGCATAAAAAAGCCAGGCGGAAGCGCCTGGCTCTGCATGGTCACGCTTTCGCGGGCGGAACGAGCCTTTCGTTCCACGCGTCGTAGGCGAGGACCTCCTCCAAAGGCTTTCGCACCCTGGCTGATGTCTCGCTTGCCAGGTGCTTTTCGCTAAGGCCGGAAGGATCGCCCGGAAAGCCCAGTATGACGAGGGTCTCGAGTATGGCGCTTTCGGGTATGCCGAGGGCCTGCTTGGCCATCGCCTGGTTGAAGCCGGCGATCGGGTGCGTGATGAGGCCTTCTTCCACCGCCTGAAGCTGGAAGGCCATCGCGGCCATTCCAAGATCGAAAAGCGCGTAATCCCGGCCGCCGTCGAGGCGACCGTCCCAATCGAGGCTGGTAACGAAGGCCGCGATCGCGGGGGCCTTTTTTGCCCAGTAATTGCCCGGCGTCAGGGCGGCCTTGAGCGCTTCGAGCCGCGTCGTGTCGGTTACGATGACGATTCGCCAGGATTGGTTGTTGCCGTAGGAAGGGGCGAGGTGGGCGGCTTGGGCGAGTCTCGACAATACTTCTTTCTGGATGGGAGCGGTATCCAGGGCCCTGAATGCCCGGCGAGCTTCAATCGATTTCAGGAGCGGCATGATGTTCCTCCTCGAGCGAGTCGACATTGTTTCAAGGACGAAGCTTCAAAAAAGCAGCTCGTAGTATTTCTTGAGCACGTCGCGCATGCTGGCGATATGCTTCCGTATCAGCCGCTCGGCCTCGTCCACGTCGCGTTTCTTGACCGCGTCGAGGATCGCCCGATGTTCCTCGAAGGAGTTTTCGCCGCGGCCTTGTATGAAAATCGTCTTCACGTTGTAGCGGTTCAGCTGGTTTTTGATGGAGAGAACGATTTCGACCGCGGGCAGGTTGGGGCAATTCCTGTAGATGACCTGGTGGAAACTCCAGTTGCCCTGCGAATACTGCTTCAGCTCCCCTTCGGCAAGCTTTTCCTTCATGACCGCGAGAATGGATTCCATTTCCGCGAAATCGGCGTCGCTCATCGCGGGGATCGCTTCCCGGATCACGAGGCCTTCGAGGAGTTCGCGGACGCGAAGGTACTGGAGGACTTCGTCGATCGAGAAGGAGCGCACCATGGCGCGCTTGTTTTCCTCGATGACGACGAGATTTTCGCTTGCCAGTTTCAAGAGGGCCTTTTTGACGGTGTTCCGGCTCACCCCAAGTTCCTGCGCAAGCGTAAGTTCGGTGAGACTTTCCGCGGGACGGTAGACTCCGCTCAGGATTCTCTCCCTTATGACTTGATACGCCTGATTTGTCTGATTTCGCAACCTACGCTCCTGTACTTTCGCCGCTTATTATATTCGCATTTTAATCGATAAAAAAGCCCGGAAAAAGGCAGCGTCGAACATGCCGATACCGCCTTCCCCGGGTTGTCGCGGAGGTCTTATTTTTCTTCGCTTACGATCACTCTTTTCCCGCGCTTCTTGAGGATGACGGGCACGAAAATCCACAATAGGGCCACCACCAGCAGGGCGGCTGAAACGGGACGGGTGACGAAAATCGAATAGTCGCCATTGCTGCCTGTCAACGCTCTTCTGAAGTTGTTTTCGAGCATGGGCCCTAGGATGCGGCCGAGCACGAGGGGCGCGGCCGGGAAATCGTTGGCGACGAGGAAGAATCCCGCCACGCCGAAGAGGAGCATGATAAAGAGGTTGAAGGTGTTGCCCTGAACCGCGTAGATGCCAAAAATGCAAATTCCCACGATGATCGGCAGGAGAATTTTCGATGGCACTTCCACGAGTTTGGCGAACAACTTCACCAAGGGCATGTTGAGAATGAGCAGCATCAGGTTGCCGAGGAACATGGAGGCGATGACGCCCCAGGCGACCACGGGGTGTTTTTCGAAGAGGAGAGGCCCAGGCGCGACGTTGTACATCATGAAGGCGCCCATGAGGACGGAAGTGGTCGCCGAGCTGGGGATGCCGAGGGCGAGCAAGGGGATGAGGGCTCCTCCAGCGGCGGCGTTGTTGGCGGATTCGGGGCCGGCCACGCCTTCTATGGCGCCTTTGCCGAATTCCTCAGGGTGCTTGGAGAGGCGCTTTTCGAGGGTGTAGGAAAGGAAGGAGGAGAGCGTCGCGCCCGCGCCGGGGAGGATGCCCGTGAAGAATCCAAGCACGGATCCGCGGGCTATGGGTTTCCAGCTTCTCCGCAGGTCGTCGCGGGTTGGAAGGACACGCCCTATTTTCGGGAATTCCTGCGCGCCGTTGTCCGCGTCGAGGATGGACTTGAAGACTTCGCCGAGCGCGAACATGCCGACGGCGATCGTGATGAAGTCGAAGCCGCTGTAGAGGATGGGAATGCCGAAGGCAAAACGCTCGGCTCCCGAAACCTGGTCGATGCCGACGGTGGCCAGAAGGAGGCCGGTGACGAGCATGATGAGGGCCTTGGGCATCGATTTTCCGGCAAGACCGGTTATGGCGGCAAGTCCGAGCACGACGAGCGAAAAATATTCAGTGGGACCGAATTTGAGGGCTACTTCGGCAAGGGGCTTGGCGAGGATGGCCAACATGATAAGGGCGAAGAGACCAGCGATGAAGGAGCCGATCGCCGCGATGGCGAGGGCCGCGCCCGCCCTTCCTTTCCTGGCCATTTGGTAGCCGTCCAGGCAGGTAACAACCGAGGCCGATTCGCCGGGCGTGTTGATGAGGACGCTCGTGGTGGAGCCGCCGTACATCGCGCCGTAAAAAACGCCCGCGAGCATGATGATCGCGCTCGTGGCCGCGTCTTCGGGCTTGAGCATGCTCGTCAGCGTGGCGGTGATCGGAATGAGGAGGGCGGTGCCGCTGGAAGGGCCGATCCCGGGGAGAACGCCGACCGCGGTTCCGATGAAGACGCCGATGAAGCAGAACAGAATGTTGTGCCACTGCAGCGCCTGCGAGAAACCTATAGCAAGATAGTGGAATGTATCCATAATTCAGCCTCTCGCGAAAAGATTGGTCAAAAATTCGGGGAAGGGCGGCAGGTTGCCCTGGAGAAGGACCACGTAGAGGAGGTAGACAACGCCGGAAAACACGGCGGCGATGAGGAGCGATTTGCCCAGCTTTTTGCGTTCCATGAGCTGGAAAACGAAGGTCAGGAAGAGAAAGGTGGAAATCACGTATCCCAGCGGCTCGAATAGAGCGATGTAGACGATGATCGCGGCAATCAGCGCCGCCAGGCGCTTGTAATCGCGGCCCGACTTCGGCTTTTCGGCGCCTTTGAAGGTGATCGCGCCATAGATGACGATAGCGCTCAAGCCCATGAGAATAATGCCGAGCAAGGTCGGGAATACCGCGGGGCCGACATTGCTGCCATATGAGCTGCTGGTGATTCCCCTGCTGGCGATGACGAAAAAAGCGCCGATCACCAGGAATATGGCGCCGGCCAGTACATCGAAACGTTTGTTGATCACGGCTCCCCCGATTGCGTGGATGGCTCAGGGCAAGAAGAGCGCTGGCGCGATCTTCTTGCCCTGGGTTGTCCTTGTTTAACTATAGGCTATTTTGCCATTCCGAGCGCGGAAAGCAGCTCGGCAAGGTCGGTGTTCTGCTGATTGAGGCCTTTCACGAAATCGTCGCCGGCGAGGAACTCGGCGTCCCATCCGCGCTTGGCCAGTTCCTGGGCCCAAATATCGGTTTTCGAGAGCTTGGTGAAAGCGTCGATCCAATAGGCTTTCGCCTCGGCGCTCATCTGGGGAGGTCCGAAGACGCCGCGCCAGATCACGAAGTCAGCGGGAATCCCGGCCTCACGGAGCGTGGGCACGTCCTTGAACACGCCGCCGAGCCTTTTGGGGGCGTTCACCGCGAGGACGCGGATCTTGCCGGCTTCGAGGTATTCGGAAACGGAGGCGGTGACGCTGGTGAGAACATCGCCATTGCCGCCCAGGATCGCCGCCATCGCCTCGGCCTTGCCGTCATAGGAGATGTACTTGATTTTCTGGGGATTCACGCCCGCTTTGCTGGCGGGAAGAAGGAAGGCAAGGTGATCCACGGCGCCGGGGCCCGAGCCGCCGACGACGGAGAGCTTCGAGGGATCATTCTTCATGTCGGCGAAGAGGGACTTGATGTCCTTGTACTTCGAGTTCGCGGGAACCGCGATAACGGCGTAATCGACGAAGAATTGGGCGAGGGGAGTGACGTTCTTGTAGCTGAAGGGAGAGTTGCCTTCCTTCTTGAGATTGTTGATGAGCATGGTCGGGGAAGTGAGGAAAAGTTTGTAGTCGTTCTTCACGTCCTTGGTGACGTATTCGGCGAGGAATACCGAGCCACCGCCGCCCGGCTTCGCTTCGACGAGCATCTGCTGGTCCACGAGCTTCGCGTCGGTAAGGGCCTTGGTGATGGCGCGCAAGGCCATGTCGAAGGCGCCGCCGGCGCCGGAGGGCGCGACGAAGGTGATGGTCTTCGAAGGATACTTCGGCGCCGCGAGCGCGCCCATTGTCGTTACTGCGGCCAATACAAGCACAGCCACAACTTTTTTCGCACAGTTGCTTCTCATTGATGCCTCCTTGAATCTACCGGTCATCGTGATGGCCGGATTTTCGCAAAATCGCGTCCAAGACCTCGGTATAGGTCTCGGGCGGCGTATTCCCAAAGTCAGCGCGCAGGTCGAGATCGGCAAGGGCCTGCAATTTAAGTTTCGTCGCCTGGGATGCCGAACTGTCCAATCCCATTTCGCCCAGGGTATCCATGACTTCGCCCATCTCGGAGACGCGACGTTCCGCCGCGATGGCCGTTCTCGTTATGAGCATGGTCGCGGTGTCGGCCAGGGGTCTCGAGTTGATCGTACCCGAAATCGAATCCATGATCTCCTTGTCGACGCCCGCCTTCCTTCCGGCGGTGAGCGTTTCGAGGAGAAGGGCGGTCAGGCCCTTCATGAAAATGCTTCGGAGCATTTTGAGCGCCGAGGAACTGCCCGCGCTCTCGTTTATAAACGATATTTTCATTCCATAGGGCGAGAGTCGCTCCTGGAAAAGTTTGGCGCCGCTGCCGCTCACCGCGAGGGGGACCTTGTGCCCGTGGGGAGGGACAAGTTCCATCACCGCCACGTCGGCGAAGAGGGCGCCGGTGGGTGCCATAAGGGCCCCGATCCGCTTTTTCGTGCCGGGCGAGGCACTGTTGAGGTCGGCGTAGATAGTACCGGGACGCATGCTCGTGGAGGCATCGGCCGCGATCGACAGCGCGTATTTGGCGCTGGTGGCGCAGAGCACGATGTCGCAGAGCGCCGTGAGGTCGGCGAGCGAAGGCACGAGCTCGACCTTCGCGGCCGCCGCGCGCTCAACGACGAGGGGGCCGACCTTAGGGTCGTTCGCCATGAGGTCGAAGGCGCGGATCGGCGCGAGGCCGGCGCCCGCGAGGCCTTTGGCGATATGGAAAGCCGCTTCGCCGAAACCGATGAAGCCGAGCGCCGGCGCCGCTTTCATGGTTGGGTCGGCGCTCATTTCAGCGCTCCCGCGCGGGCGGCGAGGGATGCCTCGTCATCGTAGTAGTGGACGCCCACCTTGGCCAGTACCTCGCGGAAGCCGTAAAAATCCACGCCGAGCTGTCCGGCCGAGATTTTTTCCCGTGTGCCTTCTTCCTTCTTTTCGCGAGCCAGGGAAAGTTCGAGCGATTTTTTCGCCTCGGTCTTTTTCACGACGACGACGCCGTCGTCGTTGGCGACGATGAGATCGCCCGGTTCGACGATAACGCCGGCGCATACGGCTGGGGCGTTGACCCAGCCGCCCTTGTTCTTCGTGGTTCCGTTGCAGGCGATGGCGGTGGTCCATACCGGAAAGCCCATTTCACGGAGGCTTGCGGTGTCGCGGCAGCCTGCGTCCATGATGACGCCGCGGACGCCGCGGGCCATCAGGCTCTGCGCCAGGAGGTCGCCCATCATGCCGTGTTTGTTGGATTCGCCTTCGGTGGTGACCACGAGGATATCGCCGGGCTGACAGCATTCGACGGCGGCGTGAAGCATGAGGTTGTCGCCGGCCGGGCAGGTAACCGTCACCGCGGGGCCGCAGATCGAGGCGCCCTG
>Ga0074195_1001791_pt1 | contig 27429 bp, 29 predicted proteins | sample EPASupsiteHSE623_FD_64525 | JGI IMG/M metagenome (GOLD analysis project Ga0074195, IMG submission 64525) | Bioremediated contaminated groundwater from EPA Superfund site, New Mexico - Sample HSE6-23 | ecosystem: Environmental > Aquatic > Deep subsurface > Groundwater > Contaminated ... | reverse complement strand
AGTACTCCAGTGGCACGCTATACCAAGCAGTCGGGCTCGATATGAACGGACACGTCCATAACGCCCTGCACGACGTACGCAGTATGGCTCACGCCGTCCACATCTTGGAGAGGAGGAATTTATGAAGGAAATATGCCGTACCTGCAACAATTTCTATTTTGTCTGCAGTAACTGTACAGAGAAACTTAAACTCCCAACAGTTTCACCTTCTTCGCCTGTTGGAAGTGTGGACACAAAGAGTGAAGTATGCATTAGATGCGGCTTCGGCGGAAGATTGCGTCTTGTTTCGCAAGAAGATTATCATGAGACTGCTGGAAGACCTCGCGGAAGAAGGACCCATTCGTGCAGAAGAATCTAAGTATCATCACCTGACCCCAAAAAGAGAAGGGTCGGCAATAATTCCCATGCCCTAAGTACAAATTAGCTAGATGTCCACCCCGAGTATAAAAACTCGGGGATTTTTTTATTGGACCAGCCCGACTTCAGATTCGAGCTTGGGCGAGCCCCGTACCATACGGTACAGGGAAAGCCAGTGGAGCACCATCCGTAAACCGCATAACTATGCGGTTTTATTGTCTATTGACAAAAATTTATTCCTGGCTAAACTAAAATGTTTGTCTTTGAATCAAACAATAGTTCATTAACCCGCGCATAATCGCAACAGCCAGAATGGAGGTGTACTAGATGAAAGCAATGAAGAGCCGATTGAGCATCTGTATCCTGTTGTGCCTGTTCGCCACCGTCGCTTTAACCACAAGCGGCCATTGCCAAAGTCTGGATAGGTTTGAAAAAAACCTTATCGGCGACAGCATGGGATATGGGAGGTGTCCCAACTGTGGAGACAGCTGGTGGTGGAAATCATCCGACAGTGTTTGGATCAACGAGTCACGCGGGGTCCTCATTTGCAAAGAATGCCTTCGTTTCCCGGAGAAACTTGATGAGAACCGAATAGTGAAAGCTCTACTTTCGGGACGGTCGCCATGGCCACGGGATAAAGCAGAACTGGTCCGCACGGCTATCGTAAGGTACAAAAACCAGCATGGGATCAAGGGCGGAAATGTTGACAATGAAAAATGCGGAAGATCGGCGGAGGGGCGGCAAGAACAGCAAGTGCGGCCGGCGCGAAAGGAGGCCGAGGAATTTCGTGACAAAATGGATTACGAATTCGGCAACGGAAAATACAAGGGTCAGCGCCGATATGCCCAAGAGAAAGGACTGTCCGGGTCGCCAAGATGGATGGAGCTTTTCTCCAAAGTGGACATGTTCGGAAAGCCCACCGTCTTCAGCCCGAACTTCATGAAAAGATAACGCTACTTCAGCACTCTTCGCCAAAAGGGTAGGATCAGATTCCTGCCCTTTTTTTCATTTATTTAAGCTGGATCCGGAATATAAATATACTCCGAACCGCCCGCCTGTGCTTTCGCTTCGAACGGGTAAACCCGACTATTCAGCCGGGCAGGAGTCCACGATTAAGAGCCTCAAATTAAATTGAGCCCGACTTCGTAAAGTCAGGCTCTTTTTGAAAAGAGGAGAAAATATGCTATTCTTCCTCGTCTTTTCGCGTATGCAACCGCGATGCATCGCCCTGTTTCCCGTATCTTCTTTCGGGTTTCTCCTCGTTGTCCGCTCTTTCCCCATCCAGTCTTCCGTGGCGGAGACCATATTCTCTGTCCAGCTTGTCGTTAACATGATCGCTGTACATTCCCATAACGTTTTCCTCCTTGGTCAGAATATAGAATTTCCTTATTTAAACTTTATTTAGTAAAATAGTCAAGAGTCTTTTATTGACAAAACCCTGATTCTGGGTAAATTCTAACCAGCTATTGACAAATTATTCTTCAGGAATATTATTTGGTTGACAGTTTACAGTATACTGTCAACTTAATAAATATCTTCCATTCCCATGACGACTTCTGAAAAATTGATCGATTACCTAAAAAGAAAAAGGCAAGTTACAGGACATGAGCTTGCCGAATATCTTGAGATATCCAGACAAGGGCTGTTTAAACATCTTAACAAGCTGCTCACTGAAAACAAAATCACCAAGATCGGCAGGCCGCCGAAGGTTTTTTATTCAATTAAAGAAAAAGAAACAATGAGAGGCACGATGCCTGAGGTAAGTCCTGAAATCAAAAAAACAATTGACGAAAGATTTCTGATCATCACTCCCGCCGGAGAGAGAAGGGAAGGCTGGGAAGGTTTTTTGTATTGGTGCCAAAGAACAAAGCAACCTGCGGTGAAAACTGCCGACGAGTATGTTAAAACCCTCAAAAAATATGATACCTTCAGAAGAAGTGCTTACGGCAACCTGATCGACGGTATGGGAAAAATAAGATCAACATTCAAAAAAGTTCATCTAGACAAGCTTTTTTATGTTGATTTTTACAGTATTGAAAGATTTGGCAAGACCAAGCTCGGCCAGCTGCTTCTTTATGCCAAACAAAGTCAGGACAGGAAGCTGATAAAGGAACTTGTTGCAAATATAAAACCGCGTATTAATTTTATTTTGAAAAAATACCAGATTGACGGGGTGGGATTTGTACCACCGACAGTGAAAAGGGAAATTCAGCTTATAAAGGAACTGGAAAAAAACTTAAATCTCAGAAAGAGAAAAGTAACTATCAAAAAAGTAAAGACCGACATTATTATTCCCCAGAAAACCCTCAACAAGCTGGGCGACCGGGTTGAAAACGCCCAGAAAACCTTTGTTGTCGACGAAGCCGGCAGATACAACAACGTGCTTATCATTGATGACGCTCTCGGCTCCGGCGCTACGATAAACGAGATCGCCTCGCAAATAAAAAATAGGAAACTTTGCAAGGGAAAAATTATCGGTCTCACAATAACTGGGAGCTTCAAAGGATTCGACGTAATAAGCGAAGTATAGTTTTTCTATTGATCCCGATCTTCGCGCCCGTCCGTCCTTGGAGGGAAGAGCGGGGTTGACCAAACCTAATTTCGGAGTAACTCTATCAAGAAACCTTTAGGTTCGCACATAAACAGTTACAAAGGGAGGTACAATGAAAAGAGATTTACGCATCTACCTTGATCTGGAGTACGTGTACCCAGAAATGACGAAGGAGAGCGGACGACCGACCGCCAAAAACAAGCGGCAGGTGGTGCAGATCGCGGCCATTCTTTTTGATAACGGGCGCGGGGAAGAGCTGGAAAGTTTCGAAGTGCTGACTTTGCCGACCTTCGATCGGAAACTGCCTGATTTTTTCATCCAGCTAACAGGAATAACCCAAGCGCAATTGGACGGGAAGGGCATTCCCTTTTACCAAGGTTTCTGGCAATTCATGAAGTTCACCCGCGAATATGCCATCTGGACGTTTCACCTTGACCAAGAGGTATTAGAACAAAACTGCGGTTATCTCAACATAATTTCTCCTTTCAAGGAAAATTTTACGCGAGTAAAACCGCTATTGCCTCAATGGAGAATCAACCCGGACGAGTACTCCAGTGGCACGCTATACCAAGCAGTCGGGCTCGATATGAACGGACACGTCCATAACGCCCTGCACGACGTACGCAGTATGGCTCACGCCGTCCACATTTTGGAAAAAGGAGGTAAATCTCCATGACGATGCCAATAGACCTTGTGTTGGTTCGGCACGGCGAAAGCGAAGGCAATCTTGCCAACAGGCTTTCCCGAGAAGGAGACCCCAGCGCATTTACCGATGAATTCAGGAAACGCCACAGCTCGCAATGGAGACTTACCGACAAGGGGAGAGAACAGGCGTACGAAGCGGGCAAATGGATTATCGAAAACATCGGGCCAGCTTTTGACCGTTGTTATGTTTCCGAATATGTCCGTGCCCTGGAAACCGCCGCCCTGCTTGATATTCCCGATGCCGTTTGGTACCGCGAATTCTACTTGCGAGAGCGCGACTGGGGACAACTCGACATCATGCCTCACGAAGAACGATTTTGGAGGTTCGAAGAGGAGATGGCAAGACGCGAAAGAGACCAATTCTACTGGGCGCCCGCTGGCGGAGAGTCAATGGCAAACGTCTGTCTAAGATTGGAAAGAGTCTTGGAAACCCTGCATAGGGAATGCCAAGACAAGAAAGTTATCGTCGTCTGCCATGGAGGGATCATTTTGTCTATCAGGGTTCGCCTAGAAAGGATGTCTCAAAGGAAGTTTCACCGCCTTGATCAGTCTCGCGAAGTATTCGACATAATTCACAACTGCCAGATAATCCACTATACTCGAAGAGATCCGGCAAGTGGCAAACTGGCGAAATTCGTCAATTGGGTAAGGTCCGTATGCCCATGGGATACATCACTTTCGAGCAATGATTGGCAAATCATCGAGCGAAAGAAATACTCCAACGCAGACCTACTGGCTGAGCTGGAAGGAATCCCGAGGCTTATTACCTAAAGACATAAAAATCACCCAGCTTTTTCATTAGCTACCATATCTAGATGGTAGCTTTCTTTTTTTACTTCAGATTCGAGCTTGGGCGAGCCCTGCACCATACGGTACGGGGCGAGCTAGCGAAGCATGACAGAACAAACAGGGACAAAATCCCTGATTTTTTTATTGACCAAACCTAAATTTGGAGTAACTCTATCAAGAAACCTTTTTAGAGGTTCGATTTCAAAGCATATTTAGGAGGTGCTCCTTATGGAAATATCTCTCAACCAAAAAGTGGAGGATGCTTTAAGACAAGCCGGGGTCAGTTTTTGCCTCGCCTCTGTGGATTGTAATCTTTACGAGGTGGCAGTGCCAAAAAGCAAAGTCGAAGCAGAGAGCGATAAAATCACCGAGGCGATCAGAAGCCTTATAAGCCAAGGAGTCGAGGCAGAAGAAAGAAAGATAAATGCGCGTGCGCTCATTTCAACCTATATTTTTTCCCAAAGGGAAGAAAAAGTCTCCGTCAGTGTTCTGCTCACCTAGCAGAAGTCGCGTGTTCGAAGCCCGCCAAGCCCCAGGTTTTCCGCCTGAGGGCTTTTTCTATTGACCAAACCCATTTATTCCCGTATAAGAATAGGTCAGAGTTCTTTGACTATAAAACTCTTCATTTTTCAATGAAGCGCAAAAAAGGAGGATGGTCGATGGTAAAAACTTTTCCGCGAACCTGCGATGGAGACCAGATTATCGTAGCGTTCCAATATAAGGAGGAACGCCAAGCTTTCTTGTCGGCAATTAAGCAAATGCGGGATTTTCTTGAATCCAACAGAGAAGAGAAAGAACTTTTCGGTTTTGTGTTAAGGACAACCCTGGAAACGGTAGTTGCCGAAGAGCACATCGACGACCTACAGAGAATATTGGGATTGCAAGTTTTGAACATAAACAAGAGAGACTTCGGGAAAGACGAGTTCGTAATGATTAGAAATTGATCATATAAAAGGGGATTCCCCGAGTCAAAGTGATCCGTACATTGATACGCTCCTGACCTGCTTACTAACGGCAGGTCTTTTTTATTGACTCCGCCACCCCCTCCAAAAGCGACTCCGTACTGTTCTAGTATGGGACACGCAAAGGAAGGGATTGACCAAACCCAATTTTGGGCAGAATCTATCAAGAAACCTTTTTGAGGTTAGTTCCCAAGAAGTCAAGAGCTTGCAAGAGAGGAGGCATTAGATGAGCGGAAGCACTGTCATCACGGAGAACATGTCCATTAAAGAAATTATTCAAACCAAAGGACCGCTCGCTGAGCAAATGATCAACGATTTCCTGTACGGCGACAAGGCTCCTCTTTGCTCCTCCGCGACTAGATTGCAAATCGGTCCCCTAGCCAAATTCTGGGGGAAATCCGAAGAACTGCCCGATTTCTTGAGGCAGTTGAACACGCTCTAAGCTCCGACCAACTCGCACGGCCTCCTGTAAAGAGGCCGTTTTCTGTTGGTTTCGCCACTACGCAGTCCCTGTAGTTTATGTAAAAACAGAACGAGCGATACAGGGTTGACCAAAGCTAAATTTAAGTCGAAAATTATTAGGATAATTCAATTAAAATATCTCGTGGAAAACAAAAAATTCGAAATTCCTTTGGAAAACCGGATGGAAGGAGAGCCGATGATAGAATTGGCGACAGAACTTGGTTTCGTTGAAACGGAAAAAATGATTAAAACCAGAGAAAGATTGGTCGAGTTGCTCCAAGCAATAAATAAACTGCTAAAAGCAAACGATTCCGCCGGAGAAATAAACAAGCTGCAAGATAAATTCGATTATTTTTATTTCAAATACGAAAATTTAGCAACTGAAGTTGTAGAGCAACGCCGCGACGACGAGTTTGAAAGAGCTAAAATCGGACGTTTGATTACGGAAGCATATATTTTCCGCGCAGGAGGAAACATGATGGATTACGAGGAGAAAGTCGGTCAAGCTCTTCAAAGTGCAAGCAACTCGGGTTACGACGACATCACGCAAAGATACTGGATATTGTAAATCTCATTTAATTATTGTGCGACACTTAGTGATAGGACAAAATGCCGAATTTTTCTATTGGTTTTGCTTTTTCTACCTTGAATATTAAAATATTTACAGTAAGATATAAATAGCCTTAATCATAGATAAAAATAGAAAAAATATGGAATAATTAATTTATTGAATTATCCTGTTAACTAATTATTTAAAAAACAATGAAAAAGAAAACGACAAAGAAGAAAACCACAAGCAAGATGTCCGACACAACGAAACTAGCGGCTATCGGCGTAGGCCTTGCCGGTTTGGCGGCAACAGCTTATTTTTTCCTTGGGCCAAAAGGGAAGAAACATCAAAAGCATGTTAAGGCTTGGGCTATTAAGATGAAAGGTGATGTTGTGGAAAAACTTGAAACAGCTCGTGAAGTCAGTGAACCGGTTTATCACAAAATCATCGACACGGTAGCGGCAAAATACGAAAAAGGATCGAAAGCCAGCCAAGAAGAAATAAAGGAATTAGCCCAAGATTTGAAAAAACACTGGAAGACCATAAGCAATTCGGCGCAATCTGCGAAGCGCGACGTGGTGAAAAATGTAAAAAAGGTGGCAAAAAAGGTTAAGCGATAGATGATATACCCGCAAAAAACCAGATCAATAGACTTAGCGGACAGTTCTCCGCTAAGTCTATTTTTGTTTGTATCCCCAATGCCACCATTCCGGAGGATGCGGTTTGAAACCGGCTTTTGTCATTATTTTTTCCAATAATCTCCTATTCTTCTTGATGTCTTCCTCTTCTTTACTCAGCTCTTCTTTATTTTTGTAAAAATAAAGATTGTCTCTTTCGTTTAGGCTCACTCCGCCCATGTTCAACTCTCTGTTATTTTTTGTGATTGTCAGATCGACCGCGTAGCCGGAACGATGGTTCAAAAAAGAAATCTTTTTAATTTTTAGCTCGGAATATCCGCCCGTGTATTTATTGAGCAGTTCCAACCAATTGTCAGGATGATCTCTCTTAAATTGTTTCTCGTGAATTTCAACTATTTTTCTCTGGACTGCCAGCGATCTCGCGCCATCCTTTATTTTTAGATTATAAGATTTCGGCAGATCTTTTCGGGCTGCAACCAGCGCTTTTGCGACAGATTCGTTCAGCAATATTTTACTGCTGTTCGAATAGTCTTTGAGTTCTTCGATATCAACCAAAAAGCCGTATTTTTCTAAATCAACGAGCTTTTCTTTTATTCTGATCATTTAGTCGGAATCTTAGAGGTTATTATTGACCATATTGTTCATAATGTTAGTTTAACATGGATTGCCCTTGATGTTAACCTAGCAAAAACCCTCATCTGGAGGGATTTTTTATTTTCAGGAAGACCTATTGACCAAACCTAATTTTAAAGATAATTATTATAAATCTGGCCTAACCAGCAAGACTTCTGTCTCAAGAAAAAACCGAAGGAGGTTGCGATGAGAAGATTCTTTACCATTTTGGCAATTCTATTTCTGGCCTTATCCGCGAGTTTCGTAACGGCCGCTTGAATGCCCGGTTACGAATTCCGTGGCTACGTCGGAGGAAAAGTCGGTATAGACCTCTGATGTAAGCCCGGTGTCCCGCGGTGCGGCGACAAATGTTGTGACCAAGAGCAGAAAGATCCGAACAAACCAATCCAACCGACTCCCGCTCCTACCCCGACTGAGAAACAGAAAGCTCAAGCGGCTAAGGACAACAAAGCCATTGCTGACCTTGCCGCCAAAGCGGAGCCACATGCTCAGAATTTCATGGCTAGTCAAGCAAAATTGGAGGAAAACAACAATCGGCTTCAGGATTTGGAGGACCGGATCGAGACTCTGAAAAACCCCGACACGATGAACGAGGCAGCCGAGAACCTCTTGGGCGAAGAAATCAACGCTCATGAAAAAAAGCTGAATCAGCTGGCAAAGGCGATCGAGTACCACGACGAGCACAAACCAGATCTAAGGAACTATGCGAATGTCGGGGATTTCAACAAGGCAGTGAAGGAATACAACAAGCAAGCGAGGATACTATTAGATCAGAAGAATGATCTAACCACCGAGATTAGGGATCTGAGAAAAACCAAGAAGGATCCCGATTTGCTTAGCGAATGGGCGGAAAGCAAATTAGAAGAGTTGGAAGGCAAAAAAGAAGCCTTCCTTGAAGCCCAGGAGAAACTCCAAAACAACGTAGACCTCCAAAAAGCCAAATTACAGCCTTTTGTCAGGGGCATCAGGGATAAGTGCCAAAGCCTGGCGAACAATCCATCTGTTTCGGACGAGGAACTCGCTTCCCAGTGCGGAGTATTCTTTGACAAAAACAATCCGAATTTGCCGGGACTAAAAACCTTCGGAATCGAGCCGATCAAAGTTCCCAAGGGCAGAGTGACCGATCCGTTTGATTGGGGCAAACCACCTGTTCAGATAGTCCCTGGCGATAAAAATAAAAGCGGTTTTCAACAAGCACCGAGTTGGTGGGTACCGCCAGTCGGCCCGTCCGGTCCAGTCGACGAAGAAGAATAACTTGCATACATACCCGTTTACAACGGCCTTTTCCAAAAAGGCCGTTTTTTTTATTTATTTAAAATTTGTTATTTTTATTTATTCTGCCTAAACTTTTTGGGCTTGATGCAATGCACTTTTCTTAGTATCTCAAATCGGGTAAAATTTTCTCAAGGAGGGAAAATGTCAACCGCTGAAGCCAGAGTTCTGGAAGAAATAGATGGAGCAATGCTGGTAGAAACTTTATTGGCCAGCAGAACCCCCATCCAAACCGCAGATTCTGCGACAACGCTCATTTTCGACAAAGACGCGCCTCTCTATCAGATCGAAAAGCGCGGTAAATATTGTTACCTGCAGGGAAGAGAGGCTCTTCAAATTGAGCTGGAAACAATTCAGGATGAACTTGCGAGAAGAATGCCTCCGGACACCTTGCTTGATCTTCTCAACGGCAAAATCGAAGTCATAAGAGTGCCCGTCGGATTTTATAGCCAACGAGTAGAGGGTTTCATTCCGGAGAACAATGTTATCGCCCAAGAAAACCTTTGCTTCATCTTCGGCAACCGCACGTACGAAAGAACAGGGAGAGGCATGATCTTAATCAGAATCTAGCCCCAAAAGCACCTTTTTCAAAAAAACAACACCTGAATCACCAAGCTCCCCCTGGGAGCTTTTTTCTTTGAAAATTTAAGACTTTTTTTCCCAATGCCAGTGCCAGGGTTCAAAGTTTACCCCGAAAAAATTATTGCGAGGATAAGTCAGGTAAAAATTATATCGCGAGGCATTTTTTGTAAGCCAGTCGTATTCCGACAGTTGCTCAAAATCTTCCGGCACTTGTTTGCCCGCTTCGCCGCTGATGCCATCCTGGTTGATAAAATCAACCGCGGTGTTTTGGGAACCGTGCTCGCTGTAACCGGGCATCGCCACCCAACCAGCATTTTCTGTCAAAGAATAGTTGTTCTCCTTGCCCAGATAATAAAAGAAAAGATTAGCTTGATAGCCCGGCGAACGATAAGCCGAATCGACATAAAGACGCTTGCCTAAGTCCTTGTCTATCGCCTGCATCATTTTTTCGTAATCGGCATAGACCGGATCCGGCATATAGTTCACCCCCGTATCATACTCTTCGCCATCGACAACGAACTGCTTGGCTGGAATCAAGGTGAGTTTTTCGACCGGGTCTTTGGAAAAATAGGGGCCTTTGAATCCTAAAGTTTTGGGATTGATCGCGAAAACCCGCTCGACGAAACGGCGTTCCCAAAAATTCAAATGATTAAGAAAATCATCGTAAGCAATCGTTTTTGTTTCTTCCTTCGGCATCGAATTTAAATATTTGTCAGTGTCTTTGATAATTTGGTCGACAGTATAACGTTGGACGAAATCTAGTTTATTATGGGAAATAGGGAAGTAGATCACATCCGATACCGCTAAAACCAGCAATAACACTAGGAACAAAACCAGAGTGGAAATTCTTTTTTGAAGATCTCTCATGTGTTTAGAAATAAGTTAATTGTTTTTCAGGATAGAATACGCAGGAAGAATATCCCAGTCAAAGCTTCTCGGCTGGCTAAACTTCTATTTTAGTTTTATTATCTAAACAATCAGTCGGGGGAGGGGGTGCAAGAACTGAAATGAAAAATAAAAATCCAAAAGAAAAAAAACTCAAAACTACCATCTATCTCGCCGGACTATTCCTGTACGGAATTTTTTGCTTGGCCGGAAGCGTCTCAGCCGCTGAGTCGCCGAAAATCAACCGCCCGGACTTTGCCGGCCTAAAAAAATCCCTAGAAACAGACATTGGCGCGTTTGTCGATCCCCAAACCGGAAGACTGGAATTTTTGTCGCAGAAAGACAACAAGATACTTTGGAAGGGAAGAGGGAAAGACAGCCGGGAAAACTCCCGCCAATTTCTCAAAGAATTTGGGAAATATTTCGGCGTCGAAAACTCTGACCGTGATTTGGAGCTACTAAAAGAAACTAAGGACAATCTGGAAATAAGCCATCTTAGATACTCGCAAAAATCTAACGGCGTGCCAGTATTCGGCGGACAATTAATTGTTCACCTAAAAAATAATCAAAACATTACTGTGGTAAACGGCAAGATCAATTCTCTAGAGCAACCGGACACCACGCCCGAAATAGGCCAAAAAGAAGCAACGGATTCGGCTAAAAAATTCTGGCAGGAAACGCAAAAAGGCGAGCCTCAGTCCATCGGAGAAGCTCGTCTTTATATTTACAATAAAAAATTCTTAAGTTCCCAGCAGGAAGACGACCAGAACTATCTAGTTTGGGAAGTAAATTTATTTTCCCTTGATCCCTACCAGCATAAAATATTTTATATTAACGCGGAGGACGGGTCTTTAGTTGATCGCCGTGAAGCAATCAAGACAGCCGTGGACCGGCGAGTTTACAATTGTAACGCCTGGGACAATTACGGAGACTGCGTACTGGTAGACACTCTCGGCGGTGTCGACCACGGGCGGAGCGAAGGCGTGGCCGTCAGAGGAATCGCTGACATCGACAATCTTTACGATTACACCGGCAGTATCCATAATTATTATGTGGATACTTTTACCCGCCAGGGCGCGAACAACCAAGGCGGGCTGGGCGACAACGCCGCTAACCCTTTTACCAAAACCGACAGTTTCGGAAGAATCGACAATGATCCGTACCGGGGTTACTTTTGTCCGAATAACGCTTACTTTGAAGTTAATTCATCATATGGTGGCGCTACGATCAATTTTTGCGACAATTCGGCGACCAAGGATATCGTAGGGCATGAGTATGGCCATGGAATGAGTTACTTTTCTATCCTTGACAGCCACGGAGATCCCAGCGGACTGGTTTACGCTTATGAATCGGGCGCCTTAGAAGAAGCGAATGCAGATGTCTTCGGCGAAGCAGCCGAATTCTACATGGATGGAAACAGCGATTGGCTGGTAGGCGAAGATATTCCCGGCGGTCCCTTCAGAAGCATGAGTGATCCGGCCAGCCTTAGCAACGGACTTGGCACATATCCCGACCGGTTCAACAGCCCGAACTTTTATTGCGGCGTTTACGATGGCGGAGGGGTGCATCAAAATAGCACAGTAGTAACCCACGCCGCTTACCTCATGGCGATGGGCGGAACTTTCAACGGATGTACTGTCAGCGCAATCGGCCGAGCCAAAGAAGAGGCCGTATTTTACCGCGCAATCACCCAATACCTTACCCCCACGGCAGAACTCAACGACGCTTATAATGCTTTAAATACGGCGTGTGCCGATTTGTACGGGGCAGGTAGCGATTGCGAAAACGTGAAAAAGGCATTGCGATCAGTTGAAATGGATCAGGGAGGAAGGTGCTCCGGTCTCCCGGCCACTGCTCCCCAATGCGATTTTACTTTGGCTCCTATTATATCCAGTATCTCTTCATCAGTGGCTAACGGCAGTTACAAAGCCGGCGACGTGATCGATATCGATGTTGCTTTTTCGGAACCAGTCACTTCTTCGGGCAACGTAACGGTGAACTTGAATGTTGGTAAAAGCTGTTCTTTCAATGTCACCGGCAGTTCTTCCGGCACCTGCAGCTACACAGTAGGTTCGACCGACAATACCAGTTTGCTGAATGTTTCCAGTGTTTCGGGCACTCTCACCGACACCGATGGAAACGTCATGAGTAATTTTTCCCCTGCCGTCAACCTTTCGCAGAATAAAACAATTATCATCGACAATACCGTCCCAATAATCTCCGATGTGGCGGACGGGGTCGTCTACCGAACCGATGTCGCCCCGACCTTTAATGAGGGGCGGGCAGTTTTGAACGATGTGTCTTTCGCCTCCGGACAAACGATTTCCGACGACGGAAATTATCGGCTGGTTGTCACCGATAACGCGAGGAACAGCAGTTCGGTCAGTTTCACTGTAGAGAAAATAACTTCTTCGGTGACTTCCTTGCCTTACACCGCTCGAAAAGCCAATCGAAGAATTATTTTTACCGTTTATGGAATAAATCTGCCCGGAAAATTAAAAGCTCGGGGATTTTCGGTAAGACTGAACGGCAGAAAGATAAAAACTTTAAGCGTTAGAAACGGAGGCGGATACATAATCGTAAACACCCGGCAGAATTACCGCAAATGGCCGGCTGGAAACTATAGCTTCGGTCTTAGCTATAATTACAAAGTAAAGAAAACCCGTTATCAGGGCTCGGCCGCCAAAAACAATATTCTGACTATACAATAATTTTCATTAGCAAACTAATCAGCTGCGTTTCAGGTTTTTGAGAATTTTCAAAAGTATTTTTTTGGCTTCTTCGTAGGTTATTTCCGGAGCATATTTTTCGTTTACCTCGATTCCGAATTCGATTTTTTCTCCGCTGGGGACATCCGCATAGTAAAATTCTTCCTTATATCCTAGCGATGCAGAAGCAGTCTGCATCCCGCTGGCGGTATATTTTTTACCGAATGTTTCAATTTGGATGTCGGGAGCCTGGCTCCAGTCCGTGCCCACTCCCGTGCGCAAGCACATATCCGTTATCTCTTGATTGCGGGTTTTTCCTAATACAGTCACGTATCCTCCTTCGAATTTGATTGAAATACAGCTTCCGTCAGTCGGATCGACATCTTCCTTTCTTCCGCTGGTACCGAGCTGAACAAGCTTCCCGTTTCCAGGATAACTGATTGTATAGTTCTGAAAAGTATTTTTAAAAGATTTCCAAGGTTCTGGCTGGTCCTGGGTTTTTTTAGCAACTGAATAATTGGTGTTTATGTTCGGGTCGGGGGATTTCCAATTTTGGCCCTGGCGGACTGAGTTCTGGTTCAGATTAGCAAGCCTAGGTGTTTCACCCAGTTCTTTGCTTTGAAAATTTTTTCCTCCGTACCATTTTCCCAGCCAAACAACTCCGACAATCACGCACATTGCCAAAAAACCCGCCCCGAACCAAATTATCTTTTGTTTCATTCTAATATTGCAATAAGCTACTTAATGATTTTGCGATAATGCTTTTTAGCGAATTTGTCCGAGAAACCATAATCCTGGGAGGCGGAGAAGCTGTATCGGGTGAAGAAAACCTTGCTTGCCCCGAGCTGGAAAGCCCTTCTCACGGCGCTCCTTGTCTGGTTAGCATTAGCCAACGGATCATCCGAAATAATTGTTTCTGCTTCGGTCACCCAAAGCGACTTATTTTGTAACCCATACTCTGCTATCATTTCTTTATACGGCTCGACATTGAGGTTTTCGAGAAAGCCCGACGAGATACAATGAACGTTGAAAATATCAAAGGAACTCCGAGCCGTTTCGTCAAGCAAAACATCGCGGTAAAAGCCTAAGTATTGATCGCCACCGCCAGCCGCGCCGGAAATCAGCACTTTTGCTCCCAGATCAGCTTCTTTAATAGCTGAATAAGTTTGAGTCAAAAGCTCAGTATAGTCAGCATAGTTGCCTACATAAAAATCCAGTTCGGCAGTCCCTTCCAAATCCGGTTCATTCATTACTTCCCAATATTTTACCGGGATTTTCAGCCCTTTCATATCGTTGACGCCGTCACCATCATATCTCTCCACAGTGGCTTTAACCCAATTCAGATATTCTCCCCAGTTATTCGGATTGCATCGGTGCTGAGGAATATATTCTACCGCGTTGCCATCCTTGCCCGTTTCACTGATTGGCAAAAAAATGTCAGTATCCGAAACTTTGCAGTCGTCGGGGTTTTCCCGCGTCAGCTGGTCCCATTCGGCAAACGGCCACAAGGTCGCTAAAATCCCGATTTTTTTGCGGGAGTATTTTTTTACAATCCGATCGCTCCCGGAAAAATTATACCCGCCGCTATCCCGTACGCTTTGAATACTGTCCCACAAAAATGGGCCGGGATGAGGCCGGACCCATCTGGCTCGATACGATCTTATCAGTTTGGCGTCATTGTCTCCGCCGGATAAAAACCCATACCGATTATTTTTGATGTTTTTGGGAAGAGAAACGGTTTTCACTTTTGCCATGGAACTATTCGGCTCATACGTAATTCCGGCGCAAACCACAAAAAACGAGAGAGCAACGCATGAGAGCGCTAATTTGTTTTTCATTTTATTTTTTATTTTGAGGAACTGATTGTTTGGTATTGATTGTAATACTGTCTTCGAATTAACGCAATACTCCGGTAGACGCTCGAAAAATTAAACGGTATCATAGATTCATGAAAAAAATAAAGGTCGAAAACCATAGTTTCACGGGTTTCTCCTGGTTTGCCGGGTGGCTGTTTACTATCGGATTCCTCCATCTGACATTTTGGAAAGGCGCACTGGCGTTGTTGCTCTGGCCCTACTACATAGGGCTTTATGTGAGCAATCTGGTTCGGTAGGCATCTCGCAATTTTTTAATCCCGATCGAGCTCCACGCCGCGTATAGGGTGGGTGGAGTTTTTTATTTTTGTAGAGTTTTTTGAGAGTTTTTTTGGTCTATAATATAGGTGAAGAAGTAAATTGAACTTATGAAAAAAAACTAAACATAACCCGCGTTTTTGACGCGCCGAGGGGAGTGGTTTGGAAGGATTGGATCGATCCTGAACTGGTAAAAAATAAGTAAGTTCACATTCGCACCCGTATTCATTTTAGAATAATTGCTGGCGTATTGCCTGACGATAAGAGGAAAATACGACCCGCTGTTGTTATTCGTAAAAAAGGACGCTTTGACTAGTCAAGTCTGGCTTTTTTGAGTTTTTTCTGATATAATTAAAACAAAAATAGGCATAATTTTAGACTCTCTTACCGAACGCGGAAATTGAACGACAGAAAGACAACGAAGGGCGAACTTCACTCAAGCCCTGATATCGATACTAGATCTTTAAAACCGAAAAAACCGTTTTTCTGGATGATTTTTTGAATTAAATTTACCTTAACATTTATTTTTTATAGGTTGGGAGCGACAGATAAAGCTTATTTGCCATTCCCAAGCCCAATATTTTAAAAATTAAAACAAACCAATGGAAAATATAGCAATGATCGGGAGCGGTTGGGTCGGAAGGTCTTCCGGCAGGGTCTTTCTTGAGAAAGGCCATAAAATTTTATTCTCCGACATCAACCCCGAAGTAATCACCAAACTCAAGGAGGAGGGGTTGGACGCCGTTAGCATGTTTAAATTGCACGAGCGGATCAAGGAAATCAATAACTTCCTGGTTTCCGTTTCTACTCCGACAAGCGGCGACGAAATCCAATTGAATTTTATCAGAGCCGCCATCGCCGGTCTCGGCGAACTTACGGCCGAAAAGGACGATTATTTTTTAGTGGTTGTCCGGAGCACCGTACCGCCCGGAACGACAGAAGAAATCCTTATCCCTATTTTTGAAAAATACTCCGGGAAAAAAGCCGGCAAAGACTTCGGTATCTGTATGAATCCGGAATACTTGCGCCAGGAATCGGCCGAAAAAGACTTCGCCAATCCGAAGACGATAATCGCAGGCTGCTATAACAACGACCCGAAAGCGTTTGAGAGAATCAATAAAATCTACAGTCCCTTGAATGTTCCCGTTGAAAAAGTCAGTATATCCGAAGCCGAAATGCACAAGTATATCCACAACTTGTTTAACGCCACTAAAATATCTTTCTTTAACGAAATGCGGATGCTAGCCGAAAAAGTAGGGGTCAACGCCGACAAAATTTTTCCCTTGGTAGCGAAGAGCGCGGAAGCGTCTTACAATCCGCAATACGGCATCAGGGATTTCGGGCCTTACGGAGGCACATGCCTACCGAAAGATACGCTGGCGTTCCATACTTGGGCAAAAAATCGTCACAAAAAATCATTGCCCCTGCTTAAGTCAGTAATAAAGGTCAATGAGATGGTTAAAGACAAATTGAATAACCATTAATACAAATATTATGGATTATCAAACACTATTGTCTCTGATTCAAACCTCCGCGGGGAAAATAGCGCCCCCGGAGGTTCGTTCGGAGATTTACTCTTTTGTTCAATTCTATTACGTGCTTATTCCTTTGGGCATAATCGGTTTGTGGCGCTGGGGAATGTGGCTGTTCAAAAAATTAGTGGGCGGTTTATTCTACCGCCCGAAAAATCGCACTGGATACAAGGAAAAAATATCGGTGGTTACGCCTGTATATAATGAAGACCCGATTATTTTCGCCAAAGCATTGAAAAGCTGGTGTCACAATAGAGTGGATGAGATAATCGCTGTCATTGATTACACCGATAAACGATCGATAAAAATTTTTGACCAATTCAGTTGCCGGTTTCCGCACGTCAAAACCAAACTGTTGATAACGACGATCGTAGGGAAAAGGGAAGCGTTAGCTGACGGGATTAAAGCTTCGAAAAGCAATATCGTAGCCTTGGTCGACAGCGATACGATTTGGGATAGGAATATTAAAGAGAACTTATTAGCACCCTTTGCTGATCCGAAAGTGGGAGGGGTGGCCATGCGACAAGACGTGTACCATCCCGATACTTTCGTTAAAAAACTTTTTAAAATCCACCTGGATTTACGCTTTCTTGTCGAGATGCCCTACCTCGCGGTAATGGGCGACGCTTTAATGGTACTATCCGGTAGGACAGCCGTATATCGAAGAATAGCAATAATCGGTCACCTTAAAGAACTGGTTAACGAAACTTTTCTCGGCCAAAAAGTGATCAGCGGCGACGATAAAAAACTCACTCAGCTTATCCAAGCTAACGGCTGGAAAACAAGGTACCTGAAAGACATTAAAGTTTACACTCCTGGAGCGGACAACTTAAAGACATATTTAAAGCAACGGTTGCGTTGGGCGAGAAACACCATACGATCCGATTTAAAAACTCTTTTCAGCCGCTGGGTTTGGAAAAGGGAAAAACCCCTCGCCATCTATATGGTTGACAGGTTTATTCCTCCTTTTACTCTATTACTGGGCCCGGCTTTTATAGTTACATCCTTATATTACGAAAGGTACGCGTTAGTAGGCATTTTTCTCGCATGGCTTGTTGTCAGCCGATTCGTAAAGCTGCTGCCTCATCTGCGGGAGAAGCCGCAAGATGTGCTGATTATACCGATTTATATAGTACTAAGTTATTTTGAAGCAGTCGGAAAAATCTATGCGTTTCTAACAATTGACGAGCAGGGATGGATAACAAGATGGAGTAAAAGCCGGCTGAAGAAAAGTGTCATTCGAACTTTACGATTGGTACCTCGTTTAGCCCTCGCTCTAATGATACCATTCACCCTTACTTTTGCCGTCCTACATTTTGAGACACAGAGAGTTGAAGCGGTCCAACGAAAAACGGCGGAAAGGGAAGCGAAGCTCGCGGAGAAAAGAAGAATAGCGGAAGAAAAAGGCCCGGCTTTAGCCATCAAAAAGGCAGTGATGGTGAACAAGGAATTCAGAAGCCAGTATGATCCCGAAATGGAAGAATTAAAAGATGCGCTCCTTCAAGAAGCGCAGGACGACCCTTACGGATATTACGTCGTGAAGAACCGGGATACCTTGCCGAAACTGACGCAGCTTTTTAACCTGGCCAATCCGTCGGCGATTCTCGACGGAAACAAAAAACCGCTCAGGTCAAGCTTTCTCGCTCCGGGCCAGAAGTTGGCAATTTCCATAACCGACCTCCGGAACACTCGAAACGCTAATACTCCATTGAGAGTTATCCCTAATCCTCTTATAGTCACCTACAGCTCCCTTACCAATACCATTAAAGTTAGAGGGGAGGGGAACGCGGTAAATTTAAGACAAATAAGCCAGCTTGTTTCCCGTCTCAATAGAAATGTCCTGCAAGAAGTCGCTCCCGGAGAATGGATTTTAAGAAGCAATCTGGACATCAGCAAAAAGGTAACTCTGATTTTAAGAGGCGAGGAAGTTAAATCCCTGAAATTGAAAAGCGAACCGGGAAAATTGGTTTGGATAAAAGCCGAGGACGGCTCGATATTGATTACAGGAACAAATATCAGTTCTTGGAGCGAAGAATCCAACGCTCCGGATTCAGATGCGGATGACGGAAGAAGTTATATAACCGCCAAGGGAAGCGGCCGGATGGATGTCCTGAACTCAGAGATTTCCTACCTGGGATACGCCGGAGCACCCAACCGGGGCGGACCCTTCGGGGGATCCTACGGATTGTCGTGGAAAATCGACAGCCACAAATTTCGAGACAACCTTATTACCGGGGTAGTCGAGGGGAATAAAATCCACCACAATTACTTCGGCTTATACTCTTTCGGCGCCACGGGAATAGTCATAAGGAACAACGATATTTACCAAAACGACCAGTACGGTATCGACCCCCACGACGATTCGAACAACCTGCTTATCGAAGACAATAAAGTCCACGACAACGGAAACCACGGTATTATCGCTTCCAAGAGATGCTTCGACAACATAATCCAAAACAATTTGTCCTACGGCAATAAACTGCACGGGATTATGCTCGACCAGCAATCGAACAACAATATCGTCCGGTATAACGACATCGACAGAAACGTTGACGGCATCGCGATTTACGATTCTTACAATAACGTCGTCATAAACAACAAGATAAGCGCCAGCAGTAAAAGCGGAGTCAGAATAAACGACAATTCTTCCCGCAACTTTGTCGGATACAACGATATGCTTAACGGCACAAGGGGCGTCTATCTTTACAAAGAAGCTAAGGAAAATTTGATTTTCGACAATAATATTTCCGGCAACCAGTTCGGCGTAACTTACAAAACTTTACAACGTAATGAGTTCCGCAATAATCTCGCTACAGGAGAAAATAAAACCGATATCTACGTATTGGTCGGAGCGGAAAATTATGAGATCAGATGACAAACATTTAGCATTCAACATGTGACACTAATCATTTAGGACTCCTATATAGGAGTCCTAAATTGCTGCTAAATAATAAAAGTAAAATAATATAAGACTACTTGCACTTATCCAGTACGCTCTGAACCTCTTCATCGTTTGTATATTCTCCCACTAGATCATCTTTTCCGTTATTTTGAAAAGTGTTCCGGCATAATTCTCCTTGAGGAAATTGTTCAAGCTTGATGCCTCCGCCTTCGTTGTTCCGAATAATATTTTCCACCACCACATTGTCAATTCCGTCACTATCCTTATCGCCTCCCAACCGGACCCCCGCCCCGACGTTTCCGTATATTTCATTTTTTCTAATTATGTTGGCACTGCCTCGCGCGTCTATTCCTGCTGATTGAGGATCTTTCTGCCCGGTGCATTTATTATTCTCGACGATATTGCCGGAAGAGCTTTCTTTGATATCCACGCACTCGTTGCCTTGGGTGTCGATCGTATTGTCGTGAATCCAGTTTCCATTGGATTCGTCGCGGTCTTTTGTTTCGTTTTTGCCGTCTTTGGTCTGTTCCGGAGCAGTTCCAACGTAGATTCCCTCGCCGTTCTTACCTTCCTCTCCATCACTGAATTTGAAATCGTAAGCACCGCAGTTTTTGATTGTATTGCTAAAAATCTCGTTCTTCTGAGCAAAGTAACGAAGCCTGACACATTCACCGCCGGCATTTTTGATTTCCATGCCAGTTATTTTTAGCCCGTTAACTCCATTCCGGTTTTCTATCCCGAGAGCGTAAATTAATTTATCCTTATAACTTTCTTTTTTATCGGGGGGTCCGCGCAGTCCGTCAACCGTAAAACCTTGGAGAATAATGTAGTCGTGATTTATTTCGATGACCCTGTTTCCTTCGTCCCCGCCTTTAACAATCGCCTCGCGGGTTCCCTCAACCAAAATCGGCTTGTCGGGCGCGCCGTTCCGGCGGGAAATAAAATTTTGGAGATAGACTCCCTTTTCGAGCAAAATTACTTCTCCCGGCTGGGCGGTATCGATTGCTTTTTGAATTGTTTTAAACGGTTTTGCCGAAGTTCGCCCGTCGTTTTCGTCATTCCCTTCAGGATTCACGTAGTAATCCGGGGTTTTTAATTTTGCTTTGGGAACAACTTTGCCAACCACCGGAACGCTCAAAGCGCCGGGGCTGTCTTTAATCTCCTGGAAAGCCAGATATCCGAACGCCACTACAGCAACAAGTAAAACTAAATATTTTTTATTCATATTTTAAAGTAAAAAATCTTCTGCTGCTTTTTTAAATTATACCACTATTAAAGGAGTTTTTCACCTATTCAGTAACGTACCGGAGTAATTTGCTCCAAACTTATAAACGATCTTTTATACTTTTATACAGTATGTAAAAAGGCCGCTGAATGCGGCCTTGGTTAGGTGAGGTTGCTATAGGATAGTCGGCCGTGTCAGATTTATTCGGCAACCAGATGACGGAGCCCATCCGCAAGATCATTCACTGTCTGATCAAAACACGACAGATGTTTGTTATAATGCCTGCTTTGAACTCTTCCGAAAAGTTTCCCGATCCGCTCTTGAAAACTTTTGACTACGAGCATGCTTTCCATAGCAACACTTTCATTAAAAGTTTCTATTTCCAGAGTAGCATCTCGGGTAAATCCATCGTCGACACAGTCAATTTCAACGACTCGCCGCTTAACTGTCCGGGAGAACCACCACCCCGATGTAATCCCAAGCCCATAACCGGTTCTTTGGGGGTCATACTCGTTAACCCTTGAAGGTCCGGCCATATCTCTATAGACAGGGTAAATATTGAGATTTGTGAAAACAGGAAGTTTCCGCAGCTCTTCTATAATTTCTTTGATGAGCCTAAGACGATCTTTTCTGAAATTAGTCGTTTCCATGAAAGTTACCTCCTATTGGCCATTTATTCCTCTAACGGAAATGTAGGCAGGGTGTTTGTTCTGAAATAGAAGCCGAACGGGCGTTTGTTGGAAAGCACTACGCTGTCTCCTTCCACATAGATGTACCGCCATTTTTTGACATCTTCGCCAAGAAATACAAGCCCGTCGATTACTTTTCGCAATTCATCTTGAGCCCACGCGACGTTCCACGCCAAAACAATAGTGAAGGCTGTTGTTGCTATTCCAAGATAAAGCGACAAGATCAATTCTGTTTTTGCCAAAAAAAAGCCGCAAGTTGCCACCGCAAAGGCGAGAGTCAGAAATAGCAACCAGTTCAGCATCTTGAAATAGAATTTTAGGTGGTCTTCAGTTTCAGGCAGAGCCATTTGGCGAAGCATCACCTCGTCGATTTCCCGAATCGATATCTTTTTTTGAAAATCCATCGCCAGTTCCTTCCTTTCCCTAGCAGTTTAAAGAACTTTTCATTGATTGAATCTACCTATTATTAATAATATTAATATATTTTAGTAAAGATTTTTACAATAAATCAGAGGATTTTGGAACGAAGCAAAAAGTTAAAAACGAGATATAGAAAATAGCGTGGCAGGAAGAGGGTTTTCGCGAATGAAAAAACTGCCTCTTGACACGTTTGGAATTCATGTTACACTTTCGTTTGCAAAATTTTTAATGGTTCCTTACTCGCCAAGAACAAGGATGTCCGATAGCTGTAAAAGCAGTTGGAAAGCACTCGAAGCAAGCATATTTTGTTTCTCCCCATAGTTGGTTGTTGATTGAAAGTCCTTTTTTAAATATAAGAAACTAAAAAGTTTAACAAACAAAGCATGCGTACCGCTAAAAAAAGGGAAGCGACAAGACAAGTCTTGTCCATCTTCCTACTCGTGGCGGTCGGAGGCCTGACGTTCTCCTTCAACAGTTCCCGCGCATCGGCCTCCTGCTTGTATCCTGCGCAAATTTTAGACCTTACCAACTGGAAGGAAACTCTCCCCACCGGTTCCGACAAGCCGACGGAAATAAAACAGCCGTCGTTGGCTGATTTTTCCAAGAGCCCCTATTTCCTACCGCTCTCCGGCTGTGACGGCGTGCAGTTCCGGGCACCGGTTAATGGAGCTACCACCAGCAATTCCGGTTATCCCCGCTCGGAACTCCGAGAGATGGCCAATAATGGAACGGCCATGGCCAGCTGGTCGACTACTTCCGGCACGCACACAATGTTTATCGACCAAGCGATTACTTCCGTACCCCAGACCAAGAAGCATGTTGTCGCCGGTCAGATTCACGACTCGGAAGACGACGTGATCGTTATCCGCCTGGAACATCCCAAACTTTTCGTCGACATCAACGGCAACGATGGTCCCGTCCTGGATTCGAATTACCAGCTCGGCAAAAGATTTACGGTCAAATTCGAGGCCAGCAACGGCCAGATTAAAATTTACTATAATGGAAACCCCTCTCCCGCCTACACTCTGAATAAGAAGGGATCCGGATACTACTTCAAGGCCGGCGCCTACACCCAGTCGAACTGTGAGAAGGAGAGCAACTGCAGCGAGAGCAATTACGGCGAGGTAAACATCTATAAACTTGCCCTGCAACATTCGGATTCCAATTCCGTAAATTCCGCACCGATTGCCAGCAATACGACCAGCGTTCCGCTTGCGAACGAAGCGCAAGCCCCCGTTGAAGCCGAGGTAGGCATCGTTAAAGCACCGATGCAAGTCGTGGAAAGCGCTTCCGCCTCCAGCGGCAAATATATCGTTCAGACAGCGGGCAAGAAGAAAGGCAAGGCCAGCTATACCGTGACAATACCGTCGAAAGGCCAATACCAGCTTCGCGGAAGAGTGATCGCCCCAAGCGGTTCTTCTAATTCTTTCTACTACAAAATAGATAAAAAGCCGTTTAAAAGGTGGAATTTGCCAAGCAAACTGACTGATTGGGCCTGGGCGAACGGGCCTAGAATCAAGCTGGGCAAAGGCAACCATAAATTTCTGATCAAAAAACGAGAAGCAAATACTCGTCTCGATACTTTCGAGTTTAAGAGCCTTTAGATTTTTCAATCCGTCGTAAAGCTTGCCGATAAAGGCCGGGTATTACTCCGGCCTTTATTTAATAAACAAAAGAAAAGACGGCTTTAAAAACCTGGTCGGATATGCTAAAATAAATAGAGGCGGAAATTATAAATTTAACCAGTAAATTAAATTTATGACCTTGCCTCATTACTCGAAAACGTATACGGTTTGGGCTCCGGTGGCGGGAAGAGTGATGTTCGGATTGCTTTTTCTCTACGCTTCCTACGGAAAAATTCCCGGAACGGAAAGTTACCGGATGGCAGTGGATTATTCCGCCGGGTTTTGGCTCCCGTTTCCGGAGGTTTCCATCATGCTCGCGTTCATCTTGGAAATAATTGCCGGAATCGCCTTGATTGTCGGCTGGAAAACGCGGATCGCCGCTTTTCTTCTTATGCTATACACGGCTCTGCTCACCCTTATTTTCCACACTGGATTTGCCGACCAGATGGCAACGGGTTTTTTTGTGAGCCATCTAGGCCTTATTGCCGGTCTGCTTTATATCTCCGTATACGGCAAACAATCCGAAGCCGTTAAAAAGCCAATTCTTCCTAAAGATTCGTCTTGACAGCTTCAAGAAAAACTGAGCTTTTCTTTATCATCGCTAAAACATTATAGTAGAATGCTTGTATAGCTACATGAATATGAAAAAAAAGAAAACCAAAAAGAAAACCCACACTCTGATAATATCGGACCTGCATCTCGGATCCCGCGTGAGCCGGGGCAGGGAAACGGCGGAGCTTCTGAAAAATTACGAGTTCAGAAAACTGATTTTGCTCGGGGATATTTTCGAGGATCTGAATTTCAACCAACTGGGAGAAAGCGATTGGAAATTGATTTCGCTTATCGGGAAGATTTCTAAGACGCGTAAAGTTCGTTGGGTTGAGGGCAACCACGATATGGGACTTTCGAAAATATTCGGTTTTTTAATTGGGGCTCCGGTATTCAAAGTTTACAAATGGCAGCTCGGGAAAAAGAAATATGCGGCCATCCACGGCCACCAGTTCGATAATTTTTTGAGCAACAACATTTTTTTAAGTTTTTTGGCGGGCAGAATATATAATTTGGTCCAAATCTTAGATTTCAAGGACAAAAAAATCAGCCGTTATATTAAAAGGAGCAGCAAAAGATGGCTCCGGCTCTCGGACAAGGTCGCCCGAAGAGCAATCCTTTACGCCAGACTCAGGCGGTTCGACTATATTTTTTGCGGCCACACCCACAAAGCAATGGAAGAAAGAAGGGGAAACGTCGTTTATTACAATAGCGGCTGTTGGACCGACATTCCGTCAACTTACATTACTATCGACAAAGAGAGCATTCGGATTCATAAATATTTATAAAATTTTTAACAAAGTTCTTGATTTTTTTGTATTGGGAACTTTTTGTGTTACTATGGCTATACTAAATTAATAATTAAGTGTTTGGATCCTCTGGTCAAGCCAGAGGATGACAACAAGACTATGAATGTAAAAAATATTGATAGCCAAGAATTTAAAGAGCTGTTGTCCGAGGAGGGCAGCAATGTCGAAATCGTTGACGTCCGGGAGGATGATGAATTTGCAATGATAAAAATTAAAGGATCCAAGCTGATTCCGGTCAGCCAAATCGGAACAAGACTAAATGAAATCGATTGGGGTAAAAAAGTGGTGGTGGTTTGCCGGAGCGGCAGCCGCAGTTCTTATATCGCCGCTCATTTGGCAGCCATGGGCAAGGATGTCATGAATCTTCAGGGAGGCATCCAAGAACTTAATCAAATTAATTATGACCTGCTAGTAAAAAATCCGGATTGCTGCGAAGGTTATTTTTAAACAAATGGGGTTATGCGTGGTCGGCAAATTTCTCTGAGTAAGCGAGGACGCGAACGAACTATTGCTTGATATATTAGCTACGTTTACGGTGTCGGAGCGCCTGCCTGCCTGCCGGTAGGCAGGGAGCTTGCGAAAGAGAAATTTGCCGACCACGCAGTTTTCGCCAAGCGCGTAATTTCTTAAAAAAGTAACAAAAAACATGCAAAACAAAGATACCAAAAAAATCGTCAAAGAAGCTTACAGTAAAATTGCCAAAGAAAACAATGCCTGCGGATGCCAATGCGGCTGTAAAGACACCGATGCGGAAACTATCTCGAAAGCCATCGGTTACGACGAGAAAGAAATGAAAGTCGTTCCGGAAGCTAATTTAGGTCTCGGTTGTGGCAACCCTACGGCTTTTTCGGAAATCAAAGAAGGGGACACCGTCTTGGATCTCGGCTCCGGAGCCGGGCTTGATTGTTTTTTGGCGGCCAAAAAAGTCGGGGAGCAGGGAAGAGTGATCGGAGTGGACATGACTGAAGAAATGGTCGAGAAAGCAAAGGCTAATGCCGAAAAATACGGCTACAAAAATGTAGATTTCATATTGTGCGACATTGAGAAGTTGTCTTTGCCCGGCGATTCCGTTGACATAATTATCAGCAACTGCGTAATCAATCTCGCACCCGACAAAGATAAAGTTTTTTCCGAAGCATTCCGCGTGCTTAAAAAAGGCGGCAAAATGTTCGTTTCGGATATTGTTTTATTAGAAGAACTTTCCGAAGAAATAAGAAATAATCCCGAACTGATTTCCGGCTGCGTAGGAGGAGCGTTGCTGAAGCAAGATTACTTGAATAAAGTCAAAAAAGCGGGTTTCGCTGTCGAGGTTCTTAACGAGAACAAAGAGATAAGCAAAAAGCAATACGAAGGGATGCCCCTGGAAAGCCTGCTCTTGAAAGCGACTAAATCCGCCTAGCGGGAGCGCTTGAACGACCCCGAGCTTCTTATTTTCCAAGTATATTTTTTCTTGCCGTTGAAGCGGGTAACAAATTTATTTTTCGCTTGCTGACTAATTATCTGCGCCGACCGATACTTCTTCTTGATCATTACTCTTTTTACAATCGTAACGTTAGCTCCGCGCACTCTGGCAACCGTGATATACGCTCTTTTTCCAGCGATCGCCACTGCAATCACCTCCTCGTAATCGTCGTTGTAAAAATTCAGATTTGTGGATTGGACATTCGTGGGATCGACAGTAAAAAAAGTATAATTGTTGCCGTTTATATACATCAGACGGCCGTTCGCAACCAGATCGACAGCATCGCTGTTGTTGTCTGTATAGCCCTCTGGCGCGGATAGCGAACAGGCGCTGGTTGTGGTGTTCGGATCACCCAATCCGTCGTTGTCCGCGTCACGATAATAAGTCCGGCTAGCCGAAATCGAAGCGTCATAATCGTTACAATCCGTAGCATGGGCAACGCCATCCGAGTCAGCGTCAAGACAAGTAACCGGATAGCCGGCATACTTTATTACTTGACCGCTATCGTCATTGGCGATGTAAACATCGGCAGTACGCGCCAAACAATTGGTTTTAACCGCGATTCCTTCCTGCGCGGTGCCGGGAAGGGCGTAATGATTAACTGCCGTATTGTTTGAATTGAGTTCAATCAGAGCATCGGCGGAATCAAAAATCGCATAGGTAATTCCCGTACTCGAATTATAATCGATACCGGCAATATCCGTGTAACTCGCGTAAGGAGTAACAGTTTCTATGTAGCTGACCGTACCGCTCTCATTTAAATTAACATTAAAAACATAAATTTTTCCGTCCGCCTGCAATCCGGCATAAAAATAGCCGTTGCGGTAAGCAAGTCCTTCGAGACCCGAGTTAGGATCTCCGGTCATCCAAGGGGTAAGATCCCAAGATTTTCCGGTAGGCGCTTCTGTTTGGAGGTCAAATTCGATAATACTGTCGGGATTCTCGATTCCGATGTATAAGTAACGCCCGTTTTCGGCGAGCGTAACACCC
>Ga0074195_1001790_pt1 | contig 27432 bp, 23 predicted proteins | sample EPASupsiteHSE623_FD_64525 | JGI IMG/M metagenome (GOLD analysis project Ga0074195, IMG submission 64525) | Bioremediated contaminated groundwater from EPA Superfund site, New Mexico - Sample HSE6-23 | ecosystem: Environmental > Aquatic > Deep subsurface > Groundwater > Contaminated ... | reverse complement strand
TTGTTAATTTTTTTTGCGTACCCGAGTCCGCTACGACCCTTGTCGGGTCGTTTAACGCGGCCTCGAGTACTCTGAAATTTTTACTTGTCGTAAAAATTTCTGCGCCTGTAGCTCAATGGATAGAGCGCTAGCCTTCGGAGCTAGGCGTTGCGGGTTCAAGTCCTGCCAGGCGCATATTTAAATTTGTAAAATTAAGTTGAGGGTTTGAAGGGGCCTGCTGTGACCGAAGGTCTTTAGTTTTTTTCGACCGAGGAAATCCTTGAGCGTAAGCGAAAGGACCAGGCGCATATTTAAATTTGTAAAATTAAATTGAGGGTTTGAAGGGGCCTGCTGTGACCGAAGGTCTTTAGTTTTTTTCGACCGAGGAAATCTCTTCCGCGTAAGCGAAAGGACCAGGCGCATATTTTTATTGAGAAATGTATGGTTTTCAAGCTGATGATAAAACCTGATTTTTAGCGTTTATTTTCAGTTTTTATTTTTGAATGATTTGACTCTTTTTTAAGAAGCGCCGTTCTTCTCTAAACCGCCATATTCCACTACGTTACGTATTTTATTGCTTTATTTTTTTTAAAATGATAAAATAAGATTTAAGTTCAAATGTTTTAAAGCCAATGATGATGAAAAAAGGAGTGTAAAACATATGACTCCACCACAAGGTAAACAAAGACTCGGCGATATTCTTATAGCGAAGAAATTACTCTCTCCTGAAGAGCTTGAGGCTGCCTTAAAAGACCAAAAAGAAAAAGGCGGTTTCCTGGGGCAGATCCTTATCAATAAGGGCGTTGTAAGCCCTGTTGATATAGATCGCGCCTTGGAAGAAATGTCGTCGGACGTTAAAGAAAGAATGGAGTTTGGCAGGACGCTGGTTGCCAAGAAAATCATTACGGACGACCAGTTAAAACAGGCCGTAGACAGGCAGAGGGCTACGAACCAGAATTTAGAAGATCTTGTCGTTGAGCTGGGTTTTGCGACGGCTGATCAGATCGCAGAATTATTAAGCCAGCAGGTCGGCCTGCCTTTTGTACATTTAAAAGATTACGATCTTAAGCAAGACCTTCTTCTCCTTATCCCTGAGAATTTTATCCGCAATTATCACATTATTCCCATAGCCCAAGAAAACGATACGTTGACAGTCGCTATGTCGGATCCCTTGAACTTAAATATTGTTGATCAGATCCGTCTTATCACAGGCTATAGGATCAATCCCGTTGTCGCGACAAAAAAAGATATTTTAGAGTTTATCGATAGATATTTCAGCTGGCAGATGAGGACGAAGCAGTTGTTGGCGGATATCCGGCTGGATAAAGTATCTGATGATACGGCGATTGCGCGTATTGTGGATACCATTATTCACGCGGCTATTGATTCAAGAGCGAGCGATATTCATTTGGAGCCGCAATTCCCGGAAATGCGCGTTCGTTTTCGCGTGGACGGTATTTTGCATGATATCAGCAATATTCCTAAAAGTATCGAGGCGCCCCTGGTTTCGAGAATCAAGATTTTGGCTGATATGGACATTACGGAACACCGTCGGCCGCAAGACGGTCACATGACGATGAAATTTAAAGACAATGAATATGATTTGAGAGTCGCGTCAACATCAACCGTTACCGGCGAAAAACTGGTTTTGAGAATCCTGGATAAAAGCGGGATGCTTTTAGGTTTAGAGGAGTTGGGCATTGAGGAGAAAGATAAGAATATTTTGACCTCGCTCGTCGCGCGTCCTTATGGGATCATCCTGGTTACGGGCCCCACAGGTTCAGGAAAAACAACAACGCTGTATGCTGTTTTAAGCCAGATGAATACTTTGACAGAGAATATTATTACTATTGAAGACCCGGTGGAATACCGTTTAACAGGCATCAGCCAGATTCAGGTTAATCCCGCTGCTAGCATTACTTTCGCGACGGGTTTGCGATCGATTTTAAGGCAAGACCCCAACATCATCATGGTGGGTGAAATCAGAGACACCGAGACTGCTTCTATCGCTATTCACGCCGCCTTAACAGGCCATCTTGTTTTTTCAACACTGCATACCAACGATGCCCCCTCAGCCGTTACAAGGCTTATTGATATGGGCATTGAGCCTTTTCTTATTTCATCGTCCTTGATCGGCGTTGTGGCGCAACGATTGGTGCGCAGGGTTTGTCCGACGTGCCATGAGACCTATGTCCCTGATGCCGAGACGCTTAAAGAACTGGGCTTAAAAGATGAGCATAAGCAATATCGTTTTTCGCGCGGCCGGGGATGCCGGGATTGCCTGGGTTCTGGATACAGGGGAAGGACCGGCTTGTATGAAGTGATGAAAGTTTCCGAGAAAATGGAAGAATTGATCCTAAGGAGAGAATCCGCCAATAAAGTTAAGGCGCTCGCAATCCAAGAGGGAATGACGACGTTAAGAGAAGCGGCTATTCAAAAAGTAATCAAAGGGGCCTCAACGCCTCAGGAAGTCAAGCGTATTATTTATAGCTCTGGAGAATAATGCCTGTTTTCCATTATGTAGCGATACTTCCGGATAAAAAGAAGACCAAGGGTATTGTCGAGGCTGCAAATATTTCCGCGGCTAAGTTAAAACTGACCCAGAATGGTTTTGATATTGTTTCGATACACGCGGAAAGTATTTTTGCAAAAGAGCTTGGCATGGGCGGCGTCCATACCATGGACCTGGCTGTTTTTAGTCATCAGTTTTCTGTTCTGATCGCCAGCGGTATCCCTCTGATAAAGGCTTTGAGCGCCCTGGCCGAAGAAGCAACCAATCAGCGGTTCCGCCTTATTCTGCAACAGGTCAGGTCGGATATTGAAAACGGCGCGAGTTTATCGGTCGCTTTGACGAAACATTCCAATGTATTTTCTCCCTTTTTTGTAAATTTGATCAAGAGCGGTGAAGCCGGCGGCATCTTGCCTATGGTTTTAAATCGTCTGGCCGCGCACTTAGAAAAAGAAGAAGATCTCCGCCGAAAAGTCGTTTCAAGCTTTGCCTATCCTATTGTGGTCAGCGTGGTCGCAGTAGGCGTTGTTACTTTTTTATTGATCTTTATCGTACCGGTTTTCCGCAGTGTTTATAAAACCATGAAACTTAAGCTGCCCGGGCCTACTGTGGCTCTTTTGGCGGCGAGCAACATCCTTCTGCATTACTGGTGGCTCCTTTTGATGGTCGCCGGCGGCATTGTATTTTTCATTCAATATACTAAAAAGAACGAGAAGCTGGGATTAGCGGTTGACCGGTTTAAATTGCATGTGCCTTATTTTGGGCTTTTATTCCGCAAGGTGGCTATTTCGCGCTTTGTGCGCACCTTGGCAACGATGATCGGAAGCGGTTTAAATTTAAGTTCTTCTTTAAGTATCGCAAAAGATGTTACGGGTAATCGCGTTGTTGCCAACGCTATCGAAAAGGTGCGCTTGAACGTTATTCAGGGTAAAGATTTTTCAGTGTCTTTACGGGAAGTGGAATTTTTTCCTCCCATGGTGGTTCAGATGATTTCGGCCGGTGAAGAGAGCGGCCATTTAAATGAAATGCTGGATAAGTGCGCCGATTTTTTAGACGATGCTATTGATATCATGATCAAAGGCCTCTTGGTTAAACTTGAACCTATCTTGACAATGTGCTTGGCGGTTTTGATAGGTTTTATCGCCTTGGCGGTCTATCTTCCTATGTTTGATTTGATCCGCCAAATTTCACATTAATAAAAAATTTTAAATGTTAAGGGGGAGAGTGTGAAAAAGCGCGGTTTTACCCTAGTCGAAGTTTTACTCGTTATCATTATAGTCGGTATTTTGGCTGCAGTCGTTATCCCCAGGATCACCTATTCTAAAACAACAGCTCAGATCGCTGCCTGCGATGCAAACGTGGCTGCTCTCAATTCTCAGATAGAGCTGTATCACACCATGGAAGGGGCCTATCCGGGGAATTTATCGGATCTTGTTAACGCGACATCTGGGACAAGTTATATTGACGCGGTTCCGACATGCCCGCTCAACACAACATATGTCTATAGCACAACAACACATTCCGTCGCAAAACACAGCCATGCTTCAAGCTAAGTTTTAAATATATAATTTGTTTAAAAAAACCCCGCAATTTATTGCGGGGTTTTTCTTTGGTCTTTATATGGGTTTTTAAAATTTCAGTGTTCATTACAATAATGCCAATGATTTCCAGCGGACGAACTGGTATAATAAAAATAAAATAATTTACTTTTTTAAAGTCCCATGCGTATTAAAAATTTAATAAATTTATTTATTCTCCTCTTCCTTCTGGGTGTTGTTTTTTTCGTTGGGCGCCCGAAGCTCGCAGCGTTCTATTATAACCGTGGTTGCCTCCATTATGACAACAATCGCTTTGATGAGGCCATTAAAGATTTCAGGCAGTCTTTGGCTATCAGCCCTTCTGTGTCATCGGCTTATTTTATGTTAGGCGCGTCTTATGAGCCTAAAAACATGACGAAAGAGGCGGTTGTTTCTTATCAAAAAGCCATTGAGATTGACCCTAAAAATATTGGGGCGGTTAGCAATCTAAGCGAAGTTTATCTTGGGAATAAAGACTACGCAAAAGCCTTAAAGCTTATTAAAAAGATCGAGGGTATTGATCCTGACAATCAAAAGCTTGGAGAACTAAAGGAGAGGGTAACTCTGGAGGCGGCGACACACATGCTTTCAAAAGGCAACGATGCTTTTTTTTCGGGCGATATTGCCAAAGGGTACAGCCTGGTTAAGGAAGCATTAGGTTTTAAGCCTGATTTTGCTTTTGCTTATTACACCCTGGGGTTTTTTGATGTGATGCAACACAGGGAACATGATGCCATAGAGCGGATTAGGGAGGCATTAAGAATTGACCCAAAGTTTTTTTTAGCCCATAAGTTGCTGGCGGATATTTATGTCAAGGAAGGCCGTTATGATGAAGCGGTCCAGGAATATCAGGAAGGCTTAAAAGTTAATGAACGGGATGCCTCAATTTATAATGATCTTGGAATTCTTTTAGATCGCCTGGAGCGTTATGAAGAGGCTATTCGTTATCTCAAAAAATCTTTAGAGCTTGACCCTGACAATCTGGATGTCCGTTATAGTCTGGCGAGTACCTACAGGGATAATAGTGACTTTGAGGCAGCTAAAAAGGAATACCAGGAGATCATAAAGGTTAAATCAGATTATCCTCACATTTATAATGATTTAGGTGATATATATATGGTGCAGGCGAGGATGGTTGAGGCTCAGCAGGCTTATCGGAATGAAATTGTTTTTGCCCAAGAGAGGATGGTTTTAGGGCCTGGTAATGTGGCGGCTATGAATGATCTGGCTTATGCCCTTAACAAGATGGGCCAAACAGCTCAAGCCAAAGAGGTGATTGACAGAGCGCTGGCGCTGTCTCCTGATTATTCACAAGGATATCTGACATTGGCGAAAATTCAGGAAAGTTTAAAGGATTTTAAAGGAGCTGAGGCGTCTTTAAAGAAGGCTCGCGAGGTATTTGGCAATGCTGCTTTTATTCAAGAAGATATCTCAAGAATTAAAGATGCGATCGTATCGATCCAAAAAGAAAAAAAAGAAATAGGACCCGCGCTTTCTCCCTTGCCCGTTAATAATGTTTTTTCTTTGCGGTTAGCAACTGTAACTCTTAAAAATGGACGCAGGATCAAGGGGGGCGTCAAAAAAGAGGATGACAAAAAGGTTGTCTTGGAAGTACATCAGGACGGAGGAGTCGGAACCGTAACTTTATACCGCCAGGATATTGATAAGGTTGAGTGATATTTTACCTTTGAGTCCGAAAAACCAAAAATTTTTAAGGCATAATAACTTTCTTTACACGCCTTGTCAAATCTGCTAAGATTGGAAACATCGTAAAACATCATTTGTATTAAGAACCGATGAATTTTGTTTTTTGGGCCGTATTTCGACTTTGCTCAATACGCCAACATAATAGAAAATAACCTTGGGCCGTTAGCTCAGCTGGTAGAGCAAGTGACTCTTAATCACTGGGTCGGAGGTTCGAATCCTCCACGGCTCACCAAATATTTTACCCATCCGGATTTATCGGATGGGTAAAATATTTATAGGGAATGAGAGGATTCGAACCTCTTGACTTCACCCCATTTTTGCTATTAACTATTTCTTATAAACCTTTAACTTCTATTCGTAAAATGTCTGACTCAAAAATTCTTCTTATTCTCATGCCTGTTTTTTGGCCTAAAATGCCGCCTTTGGGGATTAATTATCTAAAAGCTAGTGCGGCTTTCCACGGTTTTAATGTCGATGTTTTGGATCTTAACAATCGTTTTTATAATTTAGCATCTAAAGGCTTAAAGAAAGAATGGCTGATAAGCTGCAATGTTAATTTAGAAGAGAATATTTTGAAGATCATTGAAGCGAACCACCCTAAAGAATGGAGCCAGTGCTTAAAGGCCATGGCAGATTATGATACGGTGGGTTTTTCAGTTTTTAAAAGCAATGTTAAAACAACGCAAGATGTTGCCCGGCGTTTAAAGCGTTTGAATCCTCGCTTGAAAATTCTTTTTGGCGGCCCTGAAACAGCACGGCGGTATTTTAAGGCTGATTCAAAATTAAATGAGTCCTGCGATCACATGATCGTGGGTGAGGGAGAGCGGCCTTTTGTGGAGTATCTTAAAAAGAAAACGCTCCCTGCGTTATGCGCATTTCAGGAATTGCCGGATTTAAAAAATCTGCCTTTCCCAAGATATGATTGTTTGGGACAGTCGGTTTATCCGCGGCCAGACGCTGTGGCACTTCTTTTTTCACGCGGTTGTCCGCGTCAATGCCGTTTTTGTTCTGAGAGGCTTTTGTATCGTTCATTTCGAAGGCGCAGCGTTGAAAGCCTCTTGGATGAAATCGCTTTCCATAAAGCTAAAGGGGTACGTTATTTTGTTTTCCATGATTCGATGTTTAACGCGGATTTAAAAGCCCTTAACACTTTCTGTGATCTTGTCATAAAGAGGTATGGCGCTGTTTTCTGGGAGGCTCAGATAGGGGTGCGGCGCGACATGAGCGCTGCACTTTTAAGAAAGATCAATAAAAGTGGCTGCTATAATTTATTCATCGGTCTTGAATCAGGCTGTGATAAAACACTTAAAAATATGCAAAAAGGTTTTAACAGGGCTGAGGCTTTGAGTTTATTCAAGAGTTTGAAAAAAGCCGGTTTGAACTTCGGCATCAGCCTCATTGTCGGCTATCCTACGGAGACAGAAGAAGATTTCGTCGAAAGCCTGGATTTTATTTTAAAAAATAAGGATTTTATTCCTAAGGTCGAGCAGATCAATCCTTTTGTCCATTATGACGGAACGACCGTTTGTGCACAAGAAGGTGCAGCGACTACTCTTAAGGCGCTCGGCCGCATGGAGGTTGCCCTCAAGGCCTTTAAAGAACATGGGATCAGGTATACAAATGCGTTTGTCGGTAATCTGATCGAGAAAAATAACGAATATCTTAAAAAATGACAACTATTAACGAAGTAAAAATCACTCGTATTCTTAATCCTACCTCGATTGATCTTGGTGAATATGTGATCAATCCCACCAAGGGCTGTGGTTTCTCATGCCTTTATTGTTATGTGAGGTCTAATAAAACGACAAGCCGGGAGAAACGACCCTGGGGCAGTTACGTAGATGTGCGTATCAACGCACCTGAACAGCTGGAAAAAGAGATCGCTTTAAAAAAACCGCGATCCGTTCTTTTAGGGTCTACGACCGAGTGCTTTCAGCCGCTTGAAAAGCAATATGGCCTGATGCGCCAGATCCTTAACATCCTTAACAAGCATGGGATTTTTTATTCGATCTTAACGCGCTCTCCTTTGATCGCTGAGTTTATCCCTTGCTTAAGCCAAGGTTTTTGTAAAAAAATTTATTTTACGATCAATACGATGCGTGATGATTTAAAGCTAGTCCTCGAGCCTAAGAGCCCGTCTTTTGAACAAAGATTTAAAGCCATTGATACATTATTGGCGCATAAAATTGCGGTTATCCCGTATTTTTCGCCGGTCTTTCCATGGATCTCTGATTTTAAAGGTGTGTTTCAAAGATTTTCTCAGGCGTCTCAAATAGAATTCGAAGGCCTGAATTTCAATCTGATAAACATCGAGGATATCATGAATGCCCTTGGGGTTGTTTATCCGGATTTAAAAGATAGATATGGCCGATTGTTGTCAGATAAAGATTTTTATGAAGCGACATGGGAACTTGTGCGAAAAGAATTAGTTTCTCTAAGCATTAAGGCTAAAAAGAGCTATAATATTTATATTCATCGGTTTGGCGATTATTTTAAGAACACATATCAGAAATGAATCGGCTGATTAGCTGTTTTGCTTTTTGGGTAAATTGTTACTAACCAGCTAATGAGCTGGAGAGCGAATGAGCGATTGAGGATTTAAATATGAACAGCGACGTATATTTTGTGCCAATAGAAAGTTCTGACGCCGGTCTTCGGCTGCAGGCACTGGCGAAACTTATAGAGCGCGTGAGCCCTTTGATGAAATACTCTAAAGATGAGCTCGTGCCTGTTAAGATCACGATTGGTGATTCGACGTGTGTTTATCATGTGCAGCCTGAAATGATCAAACAGGTTGTTTCTGTCCTTAAAAATCAGAAAGCCAAGCCTTTTTTGTTTGATACAAGCGTTATTTATCATGGAATGCGGCAAAATGCTTATGATCATCTGGCGCTCGCGCAAAATAAAGGGTTTCATCCGACAAAAACAGGCGCTCCTTTTATTATTGCCGATGGCCTCCTGGGCCAGGATGGACGGGAGTTTTCTATTGAAGCACCGCATATCAAGAAAATAAGAGTGCCTTCTTTTATAGGCATGTTGGAGAGCTTGGTTGTTGTTTCTCATGCCACAGGGCATGTTGTTTCAGGATATGCCGGTGCTATCAAGAATGTAGCCATGGGTATGAGCTGCCGCGCGACCAAACAGGTTCAACATTCTTCTTTAAAGCCGTCGATCATTCAAGATAAATGCACGGCATGTGGGTGTTGTATTCGGATGTGTCCCGTCAATGCGATTGCGTTTAATAAAAACGGCAAGGCTCAGATTGATCCGGCTGTTTGTGTGGGATGCGGTGAGTGTTTATGTGCCTGCAAGTTTGACGCAATTTATGTAAATTGGGCCGAAGAGGCGGATGTTTTTGGGGCTCGCATGATCGAGACGTGCCAATTTATCCTGAAACAATTTAAGCAAAAGTTTTTCATCACGTTCGCGCTCGATATCACGCAGGAGTGTGACTGCATTTCAACGAAAAATGACCGCATGGTGAGTCATTCTCTGGGGATATTTGCTTCGAGTGATATTTTGAGCATTGAGGCGGCGGTATGCGATCATTTGAGCGACGAGCATGAATTTTTTAAAACGCATGATGTTTATAAAAAAATGCTCGATTATGGCGCAAAAATCGGGTTGGGATCTTTAGAGTATAATTTAATAAAGATTGATTAAATTAAGGTTAGGGTAAGGGTAACGAAGCCGGTTTGGGTCACGTTGTTGGGTAAGGGATAAGTAACTTTTTAACGAACTACTTTACCGAATTACGAAACAGGCCTCGTCATCTTAACCGAATGACGAAATCAAAAATCAAAACTATGAGTACATTTAAAAAACTATTCGGTGTCGAGAAAGAGTCAATTAAAAGGAATTGCATCATCGTGCCGTTTGCCTCAGGCGATATCTTGAATGGCTTGGGTGTTAAAAAACTATCTCGGGGCAAATTGTACGGGTGCGCTCATACAAAAGATTTCAGCGTGATCCATTCCGGCATGGGGACAAGCTTGACCGGTGATGCGGTTCTGTATTTAAAGGAATCCTCGTGTATGAATTTATTTCTTTTTGGCGGGTGTGGATCAACAGGGACGCTTGTCGTAAGCGAGGTTGTTTCGGTGTCTTTGGCTTACGAAGAGGAAAGTTTTTCAAAAAACATTTTTAACCCTGTTCACAATCAATGGCCGTCGTTTTATCCCGATAGAACACTGGAAGAGGCTTTTGAAAAGGCAGGGGTTTTAAAAAGGGCCAATTGTTTGACGGTTTCTTCTTTAAAGCTTGAGGGCGAACGCTTAGGTGAATTCAAGGGTCAATCCATAGATATCGTTGATATGGAGTGTTCGGCTTTCTTTTCCGCCGCCCGATTTAACAAACAGAAGGCTGTAGCATTGTTATTTGTCACGGATGTGGTCAATCAAAAACCTTTTTATGAGGAACGTTTGGCAACGGAAAAAAAGCTTCTGCAGTCTTCAATCAAAAAAGGCGCTCATTTCTTATGCGATTTTATCAGAGCGGATATACAAAAGAATCCAATCGTCTAGCCAGGATCCGTCGCGCGGTTAAAAGCCGCGCACCCCATTTCGGCGTTAATAAACAAAGAGAGATCGCGCGCCTTCTTTATGAAATATCCAAGCGCGAGAAAACGCTGCCGCAAAAACTCATTTCCGAAGCACAGTTCGAAAATTATAAAGTTTTAAAAACAATCCTTTTGGCGCGCCGCTTCCCCGAGGCCACGCGTCAAAAAGAGGCTTTAAGGCCTTATTTACCGGATTTCAGTTTTTCTCAGGTATCCAGTGTCAATTTAAAGCGCGCTCTTTTTTCTCCAAAAAAGATCTTTGTGGAGCAGGGTCTAGAATTTTCTGAGATTGTCAGGCGTTTAAAAAAAGCCTTTCCGGCTATCCCCATCGAGAAGATCCCAAGCCTTAAAGAATATCAGGGGATGCGCAAGGGGTTAAGCATCGGCGATTATAACCGGCGCTCGGAAAAAGTATTTGTTGTCGCTCAAAAGGATGATTATTTTAAAAAATGTCCCTGCACCGCGGGCGCTCAAGGGTGCGGGTATCATATTTTTAACTGCGGATTTGGCTGTGTCTTTGAATGTACATATTGTTTCTTGCAGCAGTATACAAATACCCCCGGCATTGTTTTGCCGGCGAATCTGGACGCTTATTTTGATGCGTTAAAACATTACCAGAAAAGCGGCATGCGTTGTGGCACAGGTGAGTTTTCTGATTCTCTGGCGCTTGATTCCATAACAGGTTATTCAAAAAGTATCATTGATTTTTTTAAAAATATCCCTGAAGTTACTTTTGAATTTAAGACAAAGAGCACTCAAATTGCCCATCTTTTAGAAGAGAGTCCTCGGGGAAATATTGTTGTTTCCTGGTCGCTTAATCCGCAGAAGATGATCGATCAAAATGAGTTTTTTACGCCGGCTTTGAATGAGCGTCTGAAGGCTGCTCAAGAGTGTCGCAGGGCAGGATACAGGATCGGATTTCATTTTGATCCCTTGATTTATTATCCCGGGTGGAGAAAAGATTACGAGAATGTCGTTAGCCGCATTTTTGATTTTTTATCTCCTGATTGTATCGCCTGGATCAGCCTTGGGACCTTTCGTTGTTCACCGTCATTAAAACCGATCTTAGAAGCCCGGTTTCCAAGTAATTCGATTTTAGATGGGGAGCTTTTTTTGGGCAACGATAATAAGCTCCGATATTCTTTTGCAGCGAGGCGTGACATGTATAGGCATTTGTTAACAACAATAAGAAAATTCTCAAAAAAAATTTGGGTGTATCTATGCATGGAGGATCGTGCGATGCATAAAGCAGTCAAGAATGAACAATGAAGAATTAACAATGAACAATTGTAAAAAACAAGCTTTTAATTGTTCATTGTTCATTGTTAATTTTTAATTGCGACCGGAGGGAGTTTTGATAATTATCAAACTCGGGGATATCACAAAAGAAGATGTTGATGTTATTGTGAATGCGGCCAATACAGGATTGCGCGGAGGTGGAGGTGTCGATGGGGCTATTCATCGGGCTGCAGGACCAAGCGTTCTTGCGGAATGTCGTACAATTGGTTCTTGTCCGACAGGCCAGGCCGTGTTGACGAATGCCGGCAAGCTTTTTTCAAAAAAAATCATCCATACCCCGGGACCTGTGTGGCACGGAGGCAAAGACAAGGAGCCTTTGCTTCTTGAGAACTGTTATAGAAATAGTTTTCTTTTAGCCAAAAAAGAAAGGCTCAAAACGATCGCTTTTCCGTCTATCAGCACGGGTATTTATGGGTATCCTATCTCTGAGGCGGCAAGGATTGCCTTAAGCGTCGGCCAGGAATTCGAGAATGATTTTGAAGAAATACGGTTTGTGTGTTTTTCAGAAAAGGATCTGGAAGTTTATGAGAGAGTATATCAAGAGATAGGTTCAGGTTAAGGTTAAGTTTGAGAAATCCCTAACCTCAGCCTTAGCCTTGACCTAAGAACTTTATAATTTCCTGCGCAGCGCGCTGGGTGGCGCCGGGGATGCCCAATGTGTTTTTAACCGCATAAAGCTCTGCCTGTATTTTTTCTCTGGCCTGTGGATCTTCTAAAAGGTGCATGCAGGCAGCTGCAAGTTTTTTAGGCGTCGCGTCGAATTGAACTAGTTCAGGGATGATCTTTTGTCCTGCCACGACATTGACGAGCCCTATGTAGGGTATTTTAATAAGGGCGCGCGCCAAAGCCCATGTTAAAAAAGAAACTTTATAGATAATGATCATGGGTTTATTTAAAACAGCAGTTTCTAAGGTCGCTGTTCCTGAGGCGACAACCGCCAGGTCGCTTGCCGAGACGCCCTCATAAGTCAGGTCATCCAGGACTTTATACGTAAAATCTATTTTTGTTTTATCAATGATCTCTTTATAAATTTCACGCCTTACTGTTGTTGAACGGCAGATAAGGAACTGTGTGTTGTTGAATTTATTAAAAATTTCCTGAGCGGCTTGAAGCATGACAGGCAAGTGATTCAAGACTTCCCGTTCCCGCGAACCCGGAAGGAGGGCGAGTGTTCTTAAGTTTGTTTTAAATCCGATTGTGTCAAAAAGTTTTTCTTTTGAGGTCGAGGATTTGACGATATCCAAGAGCGGGTGCCCGACAAATTTGACGTTGAAGTTTTTGCCGCGATAAAGAACCTCTTCAAATTTAAATAAAACGAGCATGAGGTCGACATTTTTTCGGATAAAATCGATGCGTTTTTTTCCCCATGCCCAGACCTGAGGGCTGATAAAATAAATCACTTTGATGTTTTGTTTTTTTAGCTCGCGGATAAGCCGTAAGTTGAAACCAGGATAATCGACGAGGATAGCGGCTTCAGGTTTTTCTGTTTTGGTTTTTTCAACAAGGTCATCAAAAATTTTTTTAAAACGGCTGTAATTTTTTAAAATCTCGAAAAATCCGACAACGGCAAAAGCCGTCAGGTCACAGCTTAGGTCAACGCCCGCCTCGCGCATGTTTTTTCCGCCAAGACCATAGAACGACAACTGAGGCTCATATGCTTTAAGGTGGCGCACAAGATGAGCGGCATGGATATCGCCAGAGGCCTCTCCGGCAACGATCAGAATCTTTTTTTCCATATGAGTTTTCGAATTTGGGTGGCGACTTTTAAGGCTTCGGTGGCTTCAAGACCTGAAACAACGGGTTTTTTGTTATGGCGGACGCAAAGAATGAAAGATTCGATTTCTTTTTTGATGGGTTCTTCTTTTTCGATCGGGATCAACTCTTTGGTGATTTTCCCGTTTTCTTTCTTATACGAAAAAGCTTCCTGGGCCTGGTAGTCTAAAGAGATATAGGTATCTTTAGAAAATATCCTGATTTTTCGCATGGGTTCGTCTGAAATGCGTGAAGCGGTTAAATTGGCGATGCAGCCGTTTCTAAAAGTAAGGCGCACGTTGGCGATATCTTCAAAAGGCGTTAAGACACTCACGCCTACAGCGTCAATATGGGCTATTTTGGCGTTGACAATGCCCAAAAGAATATCGATGTCGTGGATCATGAGATCAAAAACAACTCCGATGTCTAAAGATCGGTTTGGAAAAGGGCTTAAGCGATGGCATTCGATGAAGCGGGGGTTAAGGGCGATTTTTTGAAGAGCGATAAAGGCGGAATTGAATCTTTCCACATGGCCGACCTGAAGGATGATCTTGTTTCTTTTGGCCAGGCTAACCAGTTTTTTGGCTTCTTTCAGGTTGCTGGTGATAGGTTTTTCGACTAAGACATGCTTTTTTGAAAAGATTGCAAGCTTTGCGATTTCAAAATGGGTGTTGGTTGGGGTGGCGATGCTGAGACAATCGACCTCGGAAAGAAGTGCATGAGGGTCGTTAAAGACCCGGGTATTGTATTGCTGAGCTATCGCAGCGGCTTTATTGGTATCAACATCAGAGACTCCTATGAGCCTGACATGGGGGATTTCGCTATAAACGCGGGTATGCAGAGTGCCTAGCCGGCCTGTTCCAATAACCCCTATTTTAAGTTCAGTTGTCAAAGTTTCTCCCTTTAATAAGAACGTTTTTATTAAGCGTTGCCGTTAAAGGGCAATCATAACAAATATCTTGAGAGATGTCAACAAGTGTGGTAGGATAAAACCCCTAACGACCTCAACTAAAAGGAGTTTTGTGTCTAAAGAAAAGAAAGTTTTTTTACAGGAATACTGGAAATTATTCAATTTTACGAAGCCTCATCTTAAAATGCTTGGCATCGGTGTTCTGGTTATGTTCGTTTCTACGATTTTTGACGGTGTTTCTGTTGGCATGATCGTCCCGTTTTCCGATAAAGTGCTTTCAAACGGAAAAATCGTCCTTCCGGCCAGGATGCCTGCGTTTATCGAGAATTTTGTTGCTAAAATCAACGCTATTCCTCAGATGACCCTTCTTTATGATATGGCTATTTTTATCGTAATTTTGTTTCTTTTGAAGGGGCTTTTCGCGTTTTTACAGGCTGTTCTTATGTCAGGGGTGGGCCAGAAGGTTATGAGGGATATCCGGCTTAGGCTTTATGAGAAGTTCCAGAGCCTGGACCTGGATTATTTTTCCAGAAAGCGCAGCGGAGAGCTTCTTTCCCGCATCACCAATGATGTCAGTATGGTAGAGAATGCCGTTTCCTATGGATTTACAGACCTTGTTTATCAAAGTTTTCAAATCGTTTTTTTCTCTTGTGTTGTTGTTTTTATGTATTGGAGATTGGCAATTATCCCCCTTCTTATGGTGCCTTTTATTTGTATTCCTATTGTATTGGTGGGGAAGAAATTGCGCAAGATCAGCCGAAACACACAGGAAAAGATGGCGGATATTAATTCTTTGCTCGTTGAGACAATTTCGGGCGTGCGGATCGTGCGCGCGTTTGGCGCGGAACGCTATGAGGTTGAAAAATTCGGGAAGCAGAATCAGGATTACTATAAATTAAGCATGAAATCCATTGTGCGTACGCAGATTTTGGCGCCGGCAACGGAATTTATCGGCGTTATCGGCGGTGTCGTTATCTTGTTGTATATCGGTCGCAAAGTTGTGACCGGTGAGCTTTCTTTCGGCGCGTTCGGCCTTTTTCTTGCGTCTGTCATGATGATGATCCGTCCTTTTAAAAAATTAAGCAATGTCAACGCCATTATGCAAAAGGCTTTTGCATCGTCTACCCGGATTTATGAGGTTTTAGATATTACCCCAAAGATCAAGGAAGAGCCGGACGCCTGGGATTTGAAAGAGATTAAAGATGGCATTGAGATGAGGGATGTCTGGTTTCGTTATGAAGAGGCCGATGTTTTAAAAGGAATCAGTTTTAAGTGCCACAGGGACGAAGTGGTCGCGTTGGTGGGCCCGAGCGGTGCCGGAAAAAGTACTCTTGTGGATCTCATTGCGCGTTTTTATGATCCTCAGAAAGGTTCAGTCTTGATCGATGGCAGGGATATTCGCACGCTTAACGTGAAGTCGTTGCGTCGTCATATGGCGATGGTGTCGCAGGAAACAATTTTATTCAATGATACCGTTCGCGATAACATCGCTTATGGTAAAAGAGACGCGAAATACGACGAGATCGTAGAAGCGGCCAAGAAGGCTTCCGCGCATGAATTTATCTTAAATCTTCCTCAAGGGTATGATACGTATATTGGCGATCGTGGGGTGAAGCTTTCTGGAGGAGAACGGCAGCGGCTGGCTATCGCGCGCGCTATTTTAAAAAATCCGCCGCTTTTGATCCTGGATGAAGCGACTTCACAGCTGGATTCTCAGTCTGAACGGCTTGTCCAGGAGGCCTTGGCTGTTCTTATGCAGGGCAGGACCGTATTTGTTATCGCGCATCGTTTATCAACAATAAAAAATGCGTCTAAGATCCTTGTTATCAATGAGGGGCGGATCGTGGAAGAAGGGACGCATGAGGCGCTTTTGGCTCAGTCAGGCCTGTATAAGCGTCTCTATGATATGCAATTTCAAGGGTAAAAATATCATTTGAAATTAAAAAATGATGTGTTATAGTATGTGGGTTTAAGTAGCAGGTAGAATTTGGGTTCAAAAAATAGATTACTACGATGATTATTGTTGTGATCGCATAAAAATCTATTGGTTCAAAAGGCAACGCTTCAAGCGCAGGCCTTTTTAAGAAAGGAGAAACAAACTTGACTACAGAATTAATCAAACAGTTGTTGGAGGCTGGAGTCCATTTCGGGCATCAAACCAAGAGGTGGAATCCAAAGATGAAGCATTTTATCTTCGGAGAAAAAAGCGGTATTTACATTATTGACTTAGAAAAAACGCAAAAGTTTTTGAATGAAGCGCGCGTTTTTATGTCTGAGATCGCTGCCCAGGGCAAACCTGTGCTTTTCGTGGGAACAAAGAAGCAGGCCCAGGAAGTTGTTGAAGAAGAAGCAAAACGGTGCGGGGCTTTTTACATCAATCACCGTTGGTTGGGTGGTCTTCTGACGAATTTCCAGACGATCAAGAAGAGCATTAAACGTTATAAGGAAATTGAGTCGATGGAGAAAGAAGGGATATTCAACAGTTTAACCAAGAAAGAGATCGCAGCTTTGAATAAAGAACGGGAAAAATTATTGAAAAATTTATCCGGTGTCATTGAAATGGATAGATTGCCTGCGGCTGTTTTTGTTATTGATTCTAAAAAGGAAGAAACAGCGGTCCTTGAGGCCAAGAGGCTTAATATCCCCATCGTGGCGCTTATCGATACCAACTGTGACCCTGGTTTAATTGATTATCCTATTCCAGGCAATGATGATGCCATCAAGTCCATCAGGCTTATCTCTTCGCTTATCGCTGAAAGTATTTTAGACGGCCGTAAACGCTATGATGAAGTCAAAGCGGTGATGAAGAAGATGGAAGAAAAAGAAGCGCAGGAATCGGAAGAGGCAACTCCTGAGATCAGCCCTGAGATAGAAGAAGAGGTTATCAAGAAGTTGGCCATTGATAAAGAAGAAGTGGTTAAAGAAAAACCCGTCAAAATTAAAAAATCGAGAATAGAGAAGGATTAAAATAAAGCATGATCCCTCGTCTAGGCACTCTATAATTTTTTTCCCAGCGCATACGGGGTAAGAAATTATCAGAGTAGACTTCGGGATTCATTTTGCGAGGAAGAAATACTTTAAATTTACAAAATGAAGGAGTACTGAGATGGCGGTTTCTATTGAATTGATCAAAGAATTGAGAGTTTTGACGTCAGCGTCGGTATCTGACTGCAAGACGGCTTTGGATGAGGCTAAGGGCGATCTTCGATTGGCATCTGAGCTTTTGAAAAAGAGGGGACTGGATATCGCGGCCAAAAAGGCGTCGCGCGTGGCGAATCAGGGGCGCATTGAAGCTTATGTGCACTTGGGAAATAAGATCGGTGTTCTGCTTGAGGTTAATTGTGAGACTGATTTTGTGGCCAGAAACGAAGAATTTATGCGTTTTACCAAAGATGTCGCCCTTCAGATTGCGGCAACGGCTCCTAAGTTTTTGAAGCGGGAAGATGTCAGCGAAGAGACTGTAAAAGATTTCAACGCAAAGGAAAAGGAAGATTTTTATAAGGTCCATTGTCTTTTAGACCAGCCTTTTATTAAAGATGACAAAAAGACCATTAAGGATTATCTTTTGTCGGTTGTTGCCAAGATGGGTGAAAATATTATCATTAAGCGGTTTTCCCGTTTTCGCGTTGGAGAAGAATGAAAGAAAAACCTGTCTATAAGCGGGTTGTTTTGAAACTGAGCGGCGAAGCCCTGCAGGGCAAGCAGGCGCACGGTATTGATGCCGCTGTTTTGATTTCGCTGGCCCAACAGATCGTCGAAGTTCACCAGATGGGTGTTCAGATGGCGATTGTCTTGGGAGGTGGCAATATTTTTAGAGGACAATCCGGCGCGGCGCATTACAAAATGGATCGGGCGGTCGGAGATTACATGGGGATGTTGGCGACCGTTATTAATGGATTGGCGTTTCAGGATGCTATTGAAAAGCTTGGCCTTCAGACACGTGTCATGACAGCTATCGAGATGCATCAGATCGCTGAACCCTATATTCGCCGCCGGGCTATCAGTCATTTGGAAAACGGGCGTATCGTGATTTTTGTCGCCGGCACGGGGAATCCTTATTTTACGACAGATACCGCCGCAGCCTTGCGTGCCATGGAGATTAACGCTGACGTGATTTTAAAAGCGACAAAGGTCGACGGTGTCTATAGCGTCGATCCTTTAAAAGATAAAAACGCGAAAAAATTTACGGATTTAAAATATCTTGATGTTTTAAAAGAAGGCCTGAAAGTGATGGATGCGACAGCTGTGAGCCTGTGCATGGATAATAAACTGCCCATCGTGGTTTTTAATCTTTTAAAAGAAGGTAATATCAAAAGAATTATTTTGGGTGAAAAGTTAGGCACAGTCGTCAACTAAAGAAGCGGGGTGTCTATGAATAGTAAAGAAGTTGTTCGCGATACTGAGGGTAAGATGAAAAAGGCCCTGGAAGCAGCCCGGCGTAATTTTGCCGAGATACGCACCGGCCGCGCCAGTCCCCATTTGGTGGAGGGTATCCACGTTGATTATTTCGGGACGCCTACGATGCTGAAGTCTTTGGCAGCTATTACAGTGCCGGATGCGCGATTGATTATTATTCAGCCGTGGGATGCTTCGGTTATTCCTGAAATTGAAAAGGCTATCCAGAATTCCAGTTTAGGCATTCTTCCTATGAATGATGGAAAGGTCGTGCGTTTACAGATTCCTCAATTGACTAAAGAGAGACGCGAGGAGCTGAAGAAAGTTATTAAGACCATGACCGAGGACGGTCGTGTTTCTATACGAACGATTCGCCGGGATTCTAATGATTCCGTTAAGAAACTTGAGACAACTAAGGCGATCCCTGAAGATGAGCGCTTTAAGGCTCAGGATGAGATTCAGAAGATCACGGATAAGTTTATGGCGGAGTTAGAGTCTCTTTTTCAAGAGAAAGAAAAAGAGCTTTCCGAGTTTTAGTTTAGTTTGTCAGGTCATTTAAAACTCAAAAAATTTTTAGTTGATTTTTTGGGCCGCTAGCTCATTTGGTAGAGCACCGCCCTTTTAAGGCGGGTGTGCCGCGTTCGAGCCGCGGGCGGCTCATAAATATTTTTTCTCCGAGGCGAGAACGCCAAAGGGGTGTGGGGGAAAGGTTCCCCCACGCTTTCGGGGTAACAGTCCGCAAAATTTTTAATGGCGGACGTCCTAGGGGCAGAGCCCCTAGGAAGAGCGATGCGCCGAAGGCGCAGAGCGAGCGTTCCATGCCGCGGGCGGCTCACTAAATTTTTTGTATTACAAAAAATTTGTCCTGAGTTTTTTCATCTTCCTTTGATAGTTAGAAGACGAAGGATAAATATTTTTTCTCCGAGGCGAGAACGCCAAAGGGGTGTGGGGGAAAGTCCCCTCATAAGCATTTTTTATATTATGGTCTTCCCCTTTTTTTTAAGGGCGGATGGTCCGCCAAACTCAAAAGAGTTTGGCGAGATCTCGCCAGAGTTTTAGTGGCGGACGGAATTGGCATACCTGCCTGCCGGCAGGTATGCGCGGCAGTTGCATAAAATAAGCAGTTTTAATTATAAAAGGCACGTAGTTCTTTAAGATTTCTCATGCGAAATTTGCCGCGGTGGCGGAATTGGCATACGCGTTAGGCTTAGGACCTAATGTTCGCAAGGACTTGAGAGTTCGACTCTCTCCCGCGGCATTAGATCATTGTGCTGACAGGGGGATGAGGTTCCCCGTCTCTTCGCCTATGGCGAAGAGCGAGGTCTCGTTCAAAACTTTAAAAAGTTTTGAAAGGAAAGTCCTCTTCCGCCCACTTTATAAAAAAAGAAGATGGAAAATAGGGGATAGAGAATAGAAGCAATTTAAATCTATTTTCGATTTTTCCTGTCTGCCGGCAGGCATTTTCTATTCTCAAAACATTTTTTTTAGATAAACACGCGGGAGTAGCTCAGCTGGTAGAGCGCAACCTTGCCAAGGTTGATGTCACGGGTTCAAATCCCGCCTCCCGCTCCAGATTTTGACATTTCGTATTTTCGGGATTTGAAGGCAACCCGAACGGCACTGCTTCGAGTGAGGGTGCCCGGTTCTGGAGGAGCCCTGACGAATGTCAGGGCGGGGGAAGAAAAATCCCGCCTCCCGCTCCAGATTTGACAAGGGAGCGGTTATAGTTTTCCGGACGGGTTCTCCCGCCTCATAAGCTACGCCAAAATTCTTTTTAATAATTTTGTCGTATTCGGCGGGATCAATTCCGGCATAAAAGTTATGTTTACTACTGTTTCATAACTTTTGCCGTCATTGTAAATCCCGCCTCTCATAAATTTTTTCTGACAAGGAAAAAATTTATGACACTGAAGTGAGCGTTAAACGACCCGATAAGGGGCGTAGCGAGCGTAGTGCTTGGCTCCAGATTTTTGATAAATTCTTTACGAATTTAGACGATGTCCTGCATCTTTTAACCAAGGTAAACATGAGAGCACTTTCCCATTTCAAAAATCATTAATAGGAGGCTACAAAATAATGAAAATAATGGAATTTCTTGCAGACGGAGCAATTTCTGTTGACTTAAAAAGCGTCAACAAAAGCGATGCCCTTAAGGAGATGGTTGATCTTTTGATCAATGCCGGCGAACTTGAAAAGAAAGACAAGAGCAAAGTGGTCGAGCTTCTTTTAGCCCGCGAAGCTCTTGGCTCAACGGCTATTGGTCATAATGTCGGCATTCCTCATGCGAAGACCGACTGTATCAAAAATCTCGTCGGCGCGTTTGGGTTGTCTAAAAAGGGAGTTGATTTTGATTCTTTGGACGGAGAACCGGTTTATATCTTTTTTCTTCTCTTGGCTCCTCAGGATTCCGCGGGTCCGCATTTAAAGGCGTTAGCCAGGATTTCCCGTTTAATTAAAGACAAATATTTTCGTGAAACATTGCGTCAGGCCAAAGATAAAAAAGACGTTGTTCGTATCATCGAAACCGAAGATGAGAAAAAGATATAGAATAAAATCTTTTTTTAAATGGCTCTACCCAGGCATGCGCATCAAGAGATGGGCTTTTTTATCTCTTTTGGGCATTGTCTTGATCGTATTTGGGGTGGGCGGCATTATGAGGTTCGGCGTGGACCTTTCCAGCCCTATTGCGTACGTTTATTACGCGAATTTTTTTGTCGGTCTTATTTTAATTATTCTCGGGTTTAAAAATATGATGGTTTCCGTGGTGACACTTCTTTTGCCTTACAGGGAAGGGCGCCTCGTTGATATTCTTTACAGGAAAAGATTTTTAGAGCAGGGGCCCAAGATCGTTGTTGTCGGCGGCGGGACAGGTTTGTCTGTTATTTTGCACGGCATTAAGGAGTTTACCTCTAATATAACTGCGGTTGTGACAGTTGCTGATGATGGCGGGAGTTCCGGGCGCTTGAGGCAGCAATTTGATATTGTGGCACCCGGTGATATCCGTAACTGTCTGGTGGCCCTGGCCAATGAAGAAACGATGATGAGGGACCTTTTCCAGTATCGGTTCGAACAGGATACTGAATTCAGCGGCCATAGTTTTGGAAATCTTTTTTTGACCGCCATGACCCAGGTGACGGGCGATTTTGAAAAAGCGTTAAAAGAATCAAGCAAGATTCTTTCGATTCGCGGGCGCGTTTTGCCGTCGACGATAGAAAAAGTTGTTTTAATGGCTGAGCACGCCGATGGCCGTAAAACCGAAGGTGAAGCCCAGATCCCAAAAGCTGGTTCGCCTATCAAAAAGATCTATATCAAGCCGGCGGACGCGGCGGCAGCGACCGATGTGATTAAGGCTATCCGTGAGGCTGAATTGATCATTTTGGGGCCGGGAAGCCTTTATACGAGCATTATCCCGAATCTTTTAATCAAAGAAATCCGGGAGGCGGTCATGGCCTCAGAGGTATCAAAAATTTATGTATGCAATATTATGACGCAGGCGGGTGAGACGGATCACTTTAAGGCGTCTGATCATATGAAGGAATTGGTAACGCATACGAATCCGAACGTGGTGGACGCGTGCGTGGTGAATGTCGGGCATATCCCTATCGCTATGCAGAAAAAATATGCTGCAGAGAATGCGATCCCTGTCATAGCGGATTCTCAGACGATCCGCGATATGGGGTATGAAGTTATCGAAGAAGATTTGGTTAATGTCACGGATCACATCCGGCATGATGCCAATAAACTGGCTAAAATCGTGGCGAACCTTTTAAATTTGGAAAAACGCGCCAATAGGAGCGAAAGAAACGCAGCATAGAGTTTTGTTTGAAAAAATGTTCAAGAGAGTCGAGAAGAAGGTCCGGGTGAAGAATAAGCAGGGGTTGCATGCGCGGCCCGCGGCTTTATTTGTCCAGATAGCGAATAAATATGATTCGGCGATCAAGGTCATCAAAGATGACCAGGTGGTTAATGGTAAATCTATTATGGGGATCCTGATGTTGGCCGCAGAGAAAGACAGCGAAGTAACGTTGATCGCTGAAGGCAACGACAGTGAAGAGGCCTTAAACGAATTAGAACTTATACTAAACTCCGATGAATGAAATTATTTTAAAAGGCATACCGGCGGCGCCGGGTATCGTGATCGGTAAGGCGTACATCTTCGGCAAAGAGGAGCTGGACGTCGAAAAAATTGTTATTTCCGATGAGCAGATACCTTTGGAAATTTCGAGATTTGAGGATGCGTTGATCCAAACGCGTCAGGAGATCATAGCACTCCAGAAAAAAATTGCCCAGGAGATGGGTACGGAGCATGGCGAGGTTTTTGACGCGCATCTTTTAGTCTTGGAAGATCGCATGCTCATCGAGGAAGTTATTTCGAAAGTAAAGAGAGAAAAACAGTGCATAGAATTCATTTTCTCTGAAGTTTTGAAGCATTACGCGGGTGTTTTTTCAAAGATCGAAGACGAATATTTAAAAGAACGCATCAGCGATATCAATGATGTCGGGCGCAGGATCCTGCGGAACCTTTTAGGTAAAAAACGTAAAGTGCTGTCTGATTTGGAAGAAAAGGTGATTGTGGTGGCGCACGATCTTTCGCCATCTGATACCGCTACGATGCATAAGAATAGAGTTATTGGATTTGTGACGGATATCGGTGGTAAGACGTCGCACACCGCTATTATGGCGAAGTCTTTGGAAATCCCTGCCGTCGTCGGTTTAGAAATAGGAACGGTCCAGATCAAGAGCGGCGACAAGATCATCGTTGACGGTTCTTCGGGCCTTGTGATCGTTGCGCCGGACCCGGAAACTTTAAAGAAGTACGAGGCCCAGGGAGAGAAAATCAGAGGTTGGACGGAAACGTTTGTTTCGATGAAAACATTATCGGCGCAGACGAAAGACGGGAAATTAGTGAGTTTAGCGGCTAATATTGAATTCCCGGAAGAAATCCCGACGGTAATAGATCATGGCGCCGATGGTGTTGGTTTGTATCGAACGGAATATTTTTATATGAATCGCAAAGATCTTCCGACAGAAGAGGAACAGTTCGAGGCCTACAAAAATTTAGCAACTTCTTTTGCCGATAAATCCGTTATTATCAGAACGATGGATTTGGGGGGCGATAAATTTATTTCTCAGTTTGATTTTCCAAAGGAGATGTCTCCTTTTATGGGTTGGCGCGCGATCCGGTTTTGTCTCGCGCGGCCGGATATTTTTAAAACGCAGCTACGGGCGATACTGAGGGCTTCGGTTTATGGGAACCTTAAGGTGATGTTCCCCATGATTTCAGGTATCGAAGAGCTCCGGAAGGCAAAAATGTTGCTGGAGGAAGCCCGGATGGAGTTGCGTCAAAGGCATGTTTCTTACAGCGATAAATTAGACGTAGGGGTTATGATTGAAGTCCCCTCGGCGGCTTTGACCAGTGATATATTGTCCCGGGAAGTTTCGTTTTTCAGCATCGGGACTAACGATCTTATCCAGTATTCACTGGCCGTTGACAGGACTAATGAAAAAATCGCTTATCTCTATGAGCCGACGCATCCGGCGGTTTTACGCTTGGTCAAGAATGTCATTGAAGCAGGACATAAATCGAATATCTGGGTCGGGATGTGCGGAGAAATGGCTTCTGAACCGGCACTGGTGATCCTGCTTTTAGGTTTAGGGTTGGATGAATTCAGCATGCCTTCAGCTTCCATCCTTGAGATCAAGAATGTTATCCGTAACATATCTTGCGCTCAAGCGAAAGAAATTGCTGATGAAGCCCTGACTCTTTCGACAGGTGTCGAGGTCGAAAGCTTTTTAGGCAGAAAGTTAAAAGAACTTTTTCCCGCTATTTACGGGATTTGATCCTTATTTTTAAGAGGGGCATATGGATAGAGTTTTTCTAAAGAAATCCGATGTTCGTGCGGTGATCCTGGCGGCAGGATACGCCACAAGGCTCTATCCATTGACGCTGAATATGCCCAAACCGCTTTTATTCGTTAGGCCGGGCAAAACAGTGATCGATTTTATTGTTGATCAATTAGAAGCCGTGCCCGCTATTAAAGAAATAATCGTAGTAACGAACCATAAATTTTATTCTGATTTTTTGACTTGGAGCCAAAGACGAAAGCATTCGGTTAAGCTCACCGTCCTTGATGACCGCACTCAATCCAACGAGGATCGTCTCGGGGCTGTGGGGGATCTTTATTTCGCGGTCAAAAAAAGAAAAGTGACGAGCGATCTTATCGTCTTCGGCGGAGACAACCTGTTTGATCATGGTTTTGGCAAGTTTATCGAATTCGCACAAAGGAACAGGCCTTTTGCTTCTTTGGGGCTTTTTGATATCAGAAGCAAAAAAGAGGCGACGCGTTTCGGCGTTGTGAATGTCGATAAAAATTTGAAAGTGATTTGTTTTGAAGAAAAGCCTAAAAAGCCAAAATCAACGCAGGTAGCGACGTGTCTTTATTATTTTCCTAAAGAGACACTTTCTTTGCTGACCAAGTATATGAAAGATGCTACGACAAAAAAAGACGCGCCCGGTAATTATATTCATTGGTTGTTGGAAGAAAAAGGGGTGTACGGTTTTACCTTAGAGCAGGGCCATTGGGTGGACATAGGGCATTTTGATTCTTATAAAGAGGTAGTGAATCGATTTAACAAGTAAAAAATAAAACCGAATAATAAAACGGAGGACGAGCGAATGAACCAACGTGATTATTTTTTTGCATCAGAATCAGTAGGTGAAGGGCATCCGGACAAGGTTTGCGATCAGATCTCTGATGCTGTATTGGATGAAGTATTAAGGCAGGATCCGCGCGGCCGTGTGGCGTGCGAAACCTATGTGACGATGGGGCTGATTATCGTCGGTGGTGAAATAACGACGAAGGCCATGTTTGATGTCCATAGTTTGACACGCAAGGTTCTGTCTCAGATCGGTTATACGCATCCAAAATACGGATTTGATTATCATACATGCGCTATTTTGAACGCTATCAATAAGCAGTCGCCGGATATTTCTCAAGGTGTGGATGCGGGCGGTGCCGGGGATCAGGGCATTATGATCGGCTATGCCAATGATGAGACAGAGGAATTGATGCCTCTGCCTATAATGCTGGCGCATAAATTGGTCAAGCGCATGGCTCAGGTAAGGAAGGATGGAATTCTGAAATATTTGGGGCCTGATTGCAAATCTCAGGTGACCGTTGAGTATGAAAAAGGCATCGCCAAACGCGTTGATAACGTTGTTCTGGCTTGCCAGCATACAGAGGACATCCTTGATTCTACGGGCAAAAAGATCACGCAAGCTGCGCGCGAAGAGATGATCAAGGTTATCGCCGGTCCTATTCTTAAAGGATTAGCGGATAAGAAAACAAAGTATTTTGTTAATGAGACCGGCAAATTTGTTGTTGGCGGTCCGCAGTCAGACACCGGGATGACAGGCCGTAAGATCGTTGTTGATACGTACGGCGGCGTGACATCTCACGGCGGCGGCGCGTTTTCCGGAAAAGATCCGTCTAAGGTGGACAGGTCCGCGACATATATGGCCCGTTATGTTGCCAAAAATATCGTTGCGGCAAAACTCGCTAAAAAGTGCTTTATTCAGCTGGCTTATTGCATCGGTAAGGCGGAGCCTGTTAATCTTTTCGTTGATACTCTGGGAACCGGCAAAGTGGCTGATGAAAAGCTCGAAAAAGCGGTTCGACGGGTATTTGATTTGACGCCACAAGGGATTATTAAAACGCTGGATCTGCTCAAGCCGAAATTTTTAAAAACCGCTTGTTATGGCCACTTCGGCAGGACAGAAGATAGCTTTACGTGGGAGAAGACGGACCGAGCTGAGGATTTAAAAAAAGAAGTAAAATAGGATAAGCTCTAAGCTCAAAATACTAAATCCTAAATAAATCTAAAACTCAAAAGAAAAAATCCAAAGTATTATAAAAAAGTTTTTGTGTTTTTAATTTGTAGCTTTGAGTTTATTTAGAGTTTAGAATTTTGAATTTAGGATTTATATTTGGCGGAAAATAGATTAAAAAATAACAATTTAATTTAAGAGAAACCCTCAAAAAAGGAAACCCATGCAATATGATATCAAGGATGCGGCATTAAGTAAAAAAGGGAAATTGAGGATCGAATGGGCGGATGACAATATGCCTGTTTTGAATCTTATCCGTCAGAGGTTCGCAAAAGAAAAGCCTCTTTTGGGCACAAAGATTGCCTGTTGTCTTCATGTGACGACGGAGACCGCTGTGTTGATGCTGACATTGAAAGCCGGCGGCGCGGAATTGGCTTTGTGTGCATCGAATCCTTTATCAACGCAGGATGATGTTGCTGCCTCGCTTGTTAAAGATTATGGCATTTCTGTTTTTTCCATCAAGGGTGAAAATCATAAGACTTATTATGAGCATCTTGAATCGGCGTTAAGCATAAAACCCGATTTGACCATGGATGACGGCGCTGATCTTGTTTCAACGATTCATAAAAAGAAACAGCACATCCCGCTAGGCGGGACCGAGGAAACAACGACGGGTGTTATTCGTTTGCGTGCCATGGAATTGGAAAATAAGCTTTTGCATCCTATTATCGCTGTTAACGACGCCCAGACGAAATTTATGTTTGATAATCGTTATGGAACAGGTCAATCGACCATCGACGGGATCATTCGCGCCACGAACAAGCTTATCGCCGGGACAAACTTTGTTGTCTGCGGATATGGCTGGGGGGGGCGCGGGGGGGGGGGGCGCGCGAAAGGGATAGGGGCCCAAGGTATTTG
>Ga0074195_1001789_pt1 | contig 27441 bp, 17 predicted proteins | sample EPASupsiteHSE623_FD_64525 | JGI IMG/M metagenome (GOLD analysis project Ga0074195, IMG submission 64525) | Bioremediated contaminated groundwater from EPA Superfund site, New Mexico - Sample HSE6-23 | ecosystem: Environmental > Aquatic > Deep subsurface > Groundwater > Contaminated ... | reverse complement strand
AATGACTTTGAGCTGGATCAGGAACACTGGAGTAAGATTACAACCGTGCAATCAGCCAATGCATTTTCCGGCAACCATGCAGGCTACCTCGATTCGGTTCATCCTTTCAGCCCGGGGATAGTGATCAGGGCAGGTCAACTGGGTATTGCGCATTCGAGTTGTTATTCGGCTCATCCTTTAAGCACAGGGCGAGCGATCAGGGCTGGTCAACTGGGCATTGCAAATAAAAGCTGCTATGTGGAAGGGGAAATCATGGTGTGGGACAGTGTAAGCGGCGCAAGTAACGGCGCACTGGTTGTGCTGAGCATGGATTCGATCAACCCGGGGGAAAATTGGTGGCAGGGATTTAAATTGAATGACGTGCCGCAGAAAAAAATAAAATCCTGGAGAAAATGCACCTTTTCACTGATGCTGCCTGAGATTTCAAATCCTGACGGGATCCTTAAGATCTATATATGGAACACACAGAAGAAACCGATGTTGATTGATGATTTCAGGGTGAGATTCTTTGGAAATGACAAGTGACAAATGACAAATGACAAGTGATCAATTACCAATGACAATTTCGGGACGCGGGACACGGGACGCGGGACACGGGACGCGGGACAAAGAACGGGACGCGGGACAAAGAACGGGACGCGGGACACGGGACGAAAAAAATCCTAAATCGTAGATCGTAAATCGTAAATAGGCTTATTCTTTCTGCAGCAGGGCCACTGCATAGGCCGAAATGCCTTCTTCCCGGCCAATAAAACCTATATTTTCGCTGGTTTTTGCCTTAATGGAAAGTTGGCTTTCCCCGATGTTCATGACAGCGGCCAGCGTTTTGATCATGGCAGGAATATGTGTGCTGATCCTTGGGCGCTGGAGGACGATGGTTGAATCGATATTTCCGATATTATATCCCTGGCCCAGGATCATCTCCATGGTACGGGCCAGGAGTACCTTGCTGTCGATGCCTTTGAATTCATCCGCATGATCAGGAAACTGGTTCCCGATATCGGGTAATCCTGCGGCTCCAAGAAGGGAGTCGACCACGGCATGAATCAATACATCGCCGTCAGAATGTCCGACAGCGCCCTTTTCATGTGGTACGAGGATCCCGCCAAGCCACAACTCCCGGTCAATTTCTAAGCGGTGGGTGTCGAAGCCAAAACCAATTCGAAACATAATTAGATCAGCTTTTCAGCTGCCCTCTTTGCCTGTAGCTGCTTTCTTTGTATTATCGAAGTTAAACAGAAGGGTAAACTGCAGTGTGTTTTGCAGTGGGTTGTTGTTCTTGATCGGTATCAGGTATGAAAAATCGAGCCCAAAAACGTTGTATCGCAAACCGGCTCCCAAAGTGAAAAACTGACGATCACCCTTATATTTTGACTCATAAAAATATCCTGCACGGATCGAAAACAGCTTATTATACCAGTATTCTGCGGCAACAGCCACGTTGATTTCCTGCATTTCCTCCTTGAATCCCCATGGTGCATCATAGAATGATTGAATCATCCCCTGCACAACCTGAACATCCGGATCCATTCCTTTTTCAATTACTTTCTTTCCATCAGGCCCGATGATTGGATTGTTATTGGAATCCTTTGCATAAACCGGCGGGGTGGGCACAAGCAGTTTGGTCAGGTCGAGGGAAACGGAAACCCTGTTATAATCATCAATATCCATGGTGAAGGATGGTCCCAAACGAAGTGTGGTAGGAATGAAATCGCGAACGATGGAGGTACTGCTGTAGGACATTTTGGCGCCGATATTCGAAATGTCGAATCCAACATCAATAAATGCGGCGGAAAGTCCCTTAACCTCCATCTCGTGGTGATAATAGAGGGCAATATCGGCAGCAATAGAAGTTCCCGGGCGTACATCATAATTCGAATAGTTTACCGGTACCAGGTTTGAATAGATAAACCGGGCCGCAACGGCGCCTGAAAACTCACGTGAAAATTTTCTGGCATAGGTGGCATCGATGGCCCATTCATTTGGTTTTACTTCGCCAAGCTCTTGTCCTACATCATTGGTAAACATGACAGATCCCATTGAAAAGAACCGAAGCGAGGCAGCAATGGCCTGCTTATCTCCAATTTTGCCATAACCAACCACCGAGGCCAGCCCAATATCGTTCACAAGCCCGCGTAACCAGGGCACATAACCAATACCAAAGCCAAAGGTCTTATCGCTGAAAGCATATTTTGCAGGATTCCAGAACATGGAGTATGCATCGGGGGTGGAAGATACGCCCACATCTCCCATGCCGCCTGAACGGGCATCCGGTGAAATCGTTAAGAAAGGTACGGCTGTTGAGATCACCCGGCTGCCATCCGAAGGTTCGGTATCCTGTCCAAAGGTCCTGGCAATCAACAGCGTAAGCGTAAACAGTAGAATTAATCGAATTTTCATCTGTGAAATCTGAATTAAATGATCAATATGAATAGGTAATGGAATTAACGTTATAACTTTTCAGATATTGTTGCTTCAAAATATTTGAGACCTCAATGTTCATAAGCTATCTGATAATCACAAGTTTCTGACTTGTCTCACTATAGGCCCCGTTGCTCCCCCTAAAAATAATTTTATAAGGGTAGATGCCGCTGCTGAGCTTTTTTCCGTTTGTATCGGTCCCGTCCCAGGTCAATTGAGGCAAATATGACATTGCCATAGGTTCGAAGTAGGTTGAGGTCAGGGTACGCACCAGGATGCCATTCAGGTTATATACCCAGACCTGAACTTCAAGTTCACTTCCGAAAGACTGTTGCGGCTGAAACAGGAAACTGGTGTGATCAAACATGGGATTGGGCGCATTGACAACATTCTTCACCGTAAAATCAGGATTGTCCGTAACATAAAACGCAATTGTCTTTTCAGCGGAGTTATCGAACATGTCCCAGGCCTTCAGGGTGAGGGAATGCTGTCCGGTTGCCAACCCGGTAAGCGGAAAAGCAAGACTTCCACGGGTATATGAATTGAATGCCGGCACAAAATAGTCGTTCAGCAGCATGGAATGGGCCCGGTCGTTGTCAAGCACTGCTTCGATCTCATGTCCGATGCCCAGGCCAAAACTATTGATTCCATTGGTATCATAAAGATCTGCCAAAAGCATGGGCGCACTCCCGGTCTTGCCGCCAGTGACAAAATTGCGGTTGTCGAGGTACATTGCAATATCAGGACCCTGGTTCCCCGGATCGATGGACTCATCTTTTCCTCCGATGATGATCTGGTCTGAAAAGCCGGTTGCCTCGGTTTCTTCGCTGTAAGCATAGTAACTCAGCTTCCCTTTCCCGAATTGCAATGATATGCCTTTGGGGACAACGAAAGAAAATTGAAAATCGCCCGATTTAACGGGAACATCGCCATTAAACAGCACACTGTTCTGAATTTTAAAATTCTGTGGAAATGTTTCCGGGTAGGGCCGGTTTCCAAGCGTTGTATTGGTTACTGGTTTATCAAATACAGTGCAGTTCACAACGCCGTCGAAATTTGTAAGCTTTTGCCCGTTTCCGTCCTCGATGATCCCGTTTACAGTAACCGTGGTAAGACCCTCTACAGTAGCCGGATGAAGGAGCGTCTGGCCATTGATCATGGTTGTTTTGACATTGTTTTCGGCAAATGCAATGTTCTGGGCAGGGTCGCCAAGGAGGACAAAATTCCGCAGCAGCTGGCTGTTGGCATTATTATTTTTTGAAATCTTTATCAGGTCGCCCATTTTGATATACTCGCCATTTTCGTCCCGGTCCATCAGGTGATGGAAGAAACTGGTGTCGAGCTTGATATTCTGTCCTGCATAGGCAAGCCGGGTGGTTGAATACAATGCAATGGCCCCTCCGTTGGGATGAAGGATGACCATTTCGCCTGCAGTGAACCGCTCGGGATTGTCAAACCTGCTGAATTCACAGGTGGCTGTGATGAAAACCGGAAGCCTGTGTGTATTGCTCCACTTCTCGATATCGGCCGTGGTAAGCACCTGTTCATAGCTCCACCCGGTTTCTCCGCCATGACCGGTATAATTGATTATTAGAGAGCCTTTGTCAACCGCCTTATTCAGCGCCGTATTGGCATCCGGGAAACGGGTTCCGCCGGGAATTTCAAGCATCTTGTAGGCATCGAAATATATCTTGTTGACGTTGAAAAGCGGATATTTTGCTGCGACAATGGTCGTCATTTCTTCGGCCTGGCTCAGGTGGAGATTGATATTTTCATCATCTGCAACAAAGGTTATCGTATTGCGCCATTCGGACCGTACCGGGTATTTTCCGGTTGAATAATCGATGATTTTATCAACCATGATTTGCGCTTCTCCTACGTTGGAAACAGGGAACCGGCCTATCCCGATATCAATTACACCGTTGGATTCCTGTCCTGAATTATCAGCCATGATGCCGAAATAGTCATCGGTGACGTAGGAGGCTGTTCCAACCAGCGATTCGATCGACTGAAATGTGGGTATAAAGTTATTGTTGCCCGGGACACGGTTTTTAGGATCATAGGAGCCATCGCCAAAAAGCAGCAGATATTTCGGCCGGCTTTGAACCGGGGCCTTATCATACAACAATTTCATATAATCGCGGATGGCTGTCGGATCAGGTTGTCCGCATGCAAACTCATTATAAACCTGGGTGGATAAAACCACCTGGGCAGTTATTCCGTTATGCTGATGATGAAAGGCGGCAAGCTGATCGGCCTGTGATTTGAACAAGGGATGGGTCACTATCACCATGGTGGATGGCTCCATGGCATGTAGATTTTGATTCGGGACCTCACCAACAAACCTGACCGTGTGATAGGACGATCCGTCAAAAGCAACAAATTCCCGCAAACTATCTGTCGATCGCTTGAATTTCAGTATATTATCTGATAGTACGGTTTCAAAAAAACCGATGGACGATGGATTTGTCACATCCCATATTTTCACCTGAGGATTCGCGTTTTTCATGACGAATTCCGTTATCTTCCCAGGTCCGATGGTGCTTGCATCCCTGAAAGCCATCTGTGGCGACACCCAGTCAAGGTTCCTCATGCAGCTCATTTCAACATAATTCAACCATCCGATCGAGTTGGAAGTCGGCATCGTATAGGTCAGCGTCAGGCTTTGATCTTCTTTGGGATTAAGAATGTTGGTCAACTTGTATTTTGACCTGCCCATCCTGGTAAAATCAGCAGGATCGGAAGTATCAACCTTTAATGAATCGATTTTCACCCCCTCCTGGGAAAGGACGAAATAACTCGGGTAGGCCGATTTGGCGGCAACAAATGTCCTTACCTTTACCGGTGCGGCGGTATCGATATTAGGAAAATAGAATGGCAGCGCCAGCGTGTTTTGGGTATTGTCGAAAACTTCACCGTACCATTCCCTTCCTGATCTCAGGAGATTGCGCTGGTCCAACTCATGAAACTGAAAATCATCAAAACGTGTGGAGGTTGTGGTTGGGACTACGGAACTAGCTGGTATCGTGTGTACCCGTCTGCCTGGTCCCTGGTCGAAATTCAAAAAGTAATAGGTTGAATCTGAATAGAGGTTCCGCTGATGGAGATAAAACCTGGTTAGCCGTTCGAAATTCCATTTATCGGCACCTTCGCCAAAAAAAAGGATATAATCTGCAGGATCAAACTTGCCATCAGCGCCATCCTCAACCTGGATGGCGATTTCCCTGAGGTCGTCTATCCGCGCTCCGGAATTGATTTCAGGAAGCATTCCTGAACCATTACCAAACAGTCTGATATGCTGGGGTTCAATGGTTGCCGGGTTGATCCCCATGCTTTGCAGTTCGTTGTAAGTAATCCGGTGGATTCCTGTTGCGGCAACGGCCAGTTTGTACCACCGTCCCGATGCAAGAGCCGACGTGTTCTTATGTGGTAATTCTGCTGCAGCCACCAATGGCAGCAGTAAAACCAGGATAAGGAATATCTTTTTTAGTTGCATTGCGCGCATGGTTTGCAAAGTTAGTAATTAACGGATAACCACCAACTTTGAAGATTGTTGTTTGGCAGTCCCATTCGGAAGCATCAATTGAAGTTGATAAACATAGAGTCCGGAACTGATTTTCCTGCCATCATCCTGCGTTCCGTCCCAATGTATCGATGTATTGCGGTATCCCTGGGAATAGATAGTCTCTTTAATAGTTTTGACAAGATTTCCGGTAATGGTAAAGATCCGGATTTCAATTTCCTGGGATTGATTCACCTGATTGGTTTCCCAAGTGAAGGTTGTTTGATCGCGCATGGGGTTAGGGTAGTTCAGCAGGTGCTCAAAGGCAAATTCGGCGAAGGAGACAACCACAAAATCAATGGTGGCCTCAGTTGAATTATTATAAACATCCCACACTTTGACTGTGACCTGGTGAGGGCCGTCGGACAATGTACTCAACGGGTAAGATATTGCACCACTCTTGAAGGTATTCAAGTCAGAGACATAATAATCATTAAGGATCATGGGGGTGGTGGTCCTGTTATCAAGCACCGCGGTAATATCATGGCCAATGCCATTGCCTACCGTGTTCACACCGGAGGTATCACTTACATCCGCGAGCAACACCGGGGTTTGGCTCGTGATCCCTCCTGAGATAAACTGTCTGTTGTTGATAAAGAGGGCAAGGTCGGGTCCCTGGTCATCAAGGGGCGCTTCGTTGTTGTATCCGCCAACCTGGATTCCTTCATCGTAGCCATTGGCATCGGTTTCGGCGCTGCGGGCATAATAACTGATCTTCCCGATGCCATACTTATAGGCAATATCTTTGGGAACGATGAAAGAAAAAGAGAAGGCACCATCAATTACCTGAACCTTTCCCTTATAAACCGGGTTTTTACGAAGGAAAAACTGTACCGGACCACCAGGACCCTGGTTGGCCTTGGTCCAGATTTCCGAGGATTTGTCAAAAACCGTCGGGAATATGGTTCCGTTAAAATCAACAGCCTTTTGACCTGACACATCCAGGATTTCACCTTCAATTGTCACCTCTGCAAGGGCTTTCAGGGTATCGGGAACGCCTGAAACCGGGTTTGAATTTATGGCGGTGGTAACAATATCCAGGTTGGGATAGGCCATGAGCATGGCTGGATCACCCAGCAGGACAAAGGCATGGATATTGGCCGAACTGCCCATATTGGTTTTAGCTGCAACCAGCAAATCCCCCATTTTCATATAGGAGCCTGCAGTTTTTTTGAAGACATTATCATAGAAATTTTCCAGCAGCGACTGATTGGTGCCGGCAAATGTGAGCCGGGTTGTCGTGAACAAAGCCACTCCTCCACCCAGTCCGTTAAGGAAAACCCACTCACCTGCCGATACACGTTCAGGGTCATCGAACCTGCTGAACTCGCATGTTGCCGTTACAAAAACCGGCATGTTGTTATAATTACGCCAGTTCTGGATATCGGGAACTTCCAGTATCCGCTCATGCCCCCAACCGAGTTCCCCCCCATGACCAATGTAGTTGACCAGCAGTGAACCCTTTTCAACCCTTTTGTTAATCGCCTCATTCACTTCGGGATAACGCGCACCACCAGGGGTCGAGACCATGGTATAGGCATCGGAATAAATTTTATCGACATTATAATTCTTATATGTCTGCTCGATGCTCTTTGCAAGCGATTCGGAACTGTCAATAAACAGATTTCCACCCTCATTCTGATCATCGGAAACAAAGGTCACCACATTACGCCAGTCATTCTTTACGGTATCACTACCCGAGCAGTAATGGATCACCTTATCAACCGATGCCCTTGCCTGTTCAACAGTATAAACGGGGAAACGGCCAACCCCGATATCAAGGGAGCCATTGGCCCCCTGTCCTTCATTGGGATCGAGTTGTCCGAAATAATCATCAGAAACAAATGAATAAACCGGGGATAAGGATTCAATTGACTGAAAAGAGGGAACAAAATTGGTATTGTTCTGAAGGCGGCTTTTAAAATCATAGGAGCCATCCCCAAAAAGCAAAAGATAACGGGGTTCTTTGCCAGGCTGGGCCTTGTTGTACATCATCCTCACAAAATCGCGCATCGCGGTGATATCCTGTCCCCCGGATGAAAATTCGTTATAAACCTTTTCCGGGGTGGTGATGAAAACACGCAGGTTGCTGTTTTTTCTGTGAAATTCTGCAAGTCGTTCAGCCTCCTGCAGAAATAGGGGGTGACTGATGATCAGGTAATCTGGAATCTCCGCCCCATGAAGATTTTGATTCTCAATCCTGCTGATGAACTCGGGAACCAGAAAGGAGCCGCCATCAAAGGCAATGAATTCCCGCAGTGTATCGGTGGGCAGGCGGAAAACATAGTTATTTCCTGATTTGGATGTCTGTACATTCAGGATATTTCCACCATCGGATACATCCCAAATCTGCAGGGATTGTCCGTTGCCATTCAGGGTAAATTCGGAAATAATTCCCGGAGATGCGCCGGCAGGAGAGCGGAACAGCATCTGTGAGCCGGTCATGGTCAACAACCTTGAGGCGTTTAATTCAATGTAATCCAGATAACCTACAGAACTTGAGGAACTCTTGTTGTAGGTCATTTTAATGTCAATCACAGGATTGGAAGTATTGAATGCGGCCGTAACAACCTTATCATTGGCATAGTCGCTTTCAAAGCTTCCGGAAGTAGCAGCAATGCTGATGGTCACGATGGCTTCGCCCTGCGCAGAAACTGTAAATGAACTTGTTCCCCCTGTGGATCGCGCAGCAACATGGGTAGTGAGTGATACCGGGCTGGAGATATCAATATTCGGGAAGCTGAATGCATAGTTTCTCACGGTTGTAATATCAAAATACTGCCGGTCCCACCATTCGCGCCCCGATTTGATCAGGTTGATGTCATCCTTTTCATAAAAAGTGTAATCGGCAAAGCGGTTTACCAGATAAGTTGCTGGATCTGTAGTTGATGAAATGGAACTGATCCTTTTTCCGCGGCCCTGGTCGAAATTTAAAAAATAATACATCCGGTCGGAATAGACATTTTTGCGGTGGTGAAACAGCAGGTCTCTGTTATCAAACACCCATCGATCGGGAGATTGTCCGTAGAAAAGGAGATAATCGCCCGGATCGAAACGGCCGTCCTCTTCACCAAAAACGAATATGGTATTTTCCAAAAGATCATCAATCCGTTTGGCCGAATTTGCTTCCGGAAGCATGCCTCCGCCGTTGCCATAGATACGCAGGTTGCGCGGATCGACCGATCCGACATCAACGCCTGCATTTTTAAGGTCTTCGTATGTGAGCCGGTGAATTCCATCTGAACCAACAGCAAACTTGAACCATGCCCCTGTCGCCAGAACCGAAGCCGAAGCATAGGTATCTGAAGATTTCAGCGGAGTGGCAGCCTGGCTGGTTAAGAATTCGATCTCCAGCGAAAATGATATCAGTCGCTCGATAACCTGCGAACCGGGATTTTTGCGGAGCGGGAGCAAACTGATCTCCAGCGCCGACTTTTTTCGCTGCACTGAAATCTGGCTGAATATGGGCACGGTACCGGAAATTTTATCCAATCCGTCAACAAATTGAAGGTCTGCCAATGGAATTGGTTCAAACACCTGGTTTTCAATACGGATATTCCCGATTGAATCATTGCCTGAAGCCATTGGTATTGATTTCAGAAAGACCGGCAGCATGCCAAATTCAGACCTGAGAACTGATCCCTGAAATGACAAAACCCCCACGGCCGTTGAACCGGGCATGTGATTCACCTGTACAGGATTCCATGAAATGGCATACTTGCTGTCCGTACGGGCATTGGGAGGCAGTATTGCAAAAACCGGTGTAATGGCCAGCAGAACACCAGTTATTATCAGGATAAACCGTTTTTTTGTATTCATGTGCAGGATTGGCGTAATATATAAAGGACAGCAATTTGATCAAAAAGGTTGCTGCCCGGTTAAAATATTTTTTATTGCTAAAATCTATTGGAGAAATAAACGTTATGTGTTAGTTAATTATTGTTATCGGTGATTTCGGGATATTCAAATATTTTGTAATATTGTAAGCCTTAATTAATCAGGATATATCTTGCATTCATGAGCAGGCGATTTGCGGTAATCGTTTTATTTTCCTTAACATTTTTTATCGGGGAAGTATTCGCCCAGGACCCTGAGTTTTCACAGTTTTATGCCAATCCTCTCTATCTTAATCCTGCCCTCGCCGGGGTAACCATCTGCCCGCGCGCCACGGCGAGTTACCGAAATCAGTGGCCCGGACTTGGAAAGGCATTCAATACCTACAATGTTGCCTACGATCAATATGTGAATTTTTTACACGGCGGAATTGGGGTGCTTGTTACCGCCGATCGTGCCGGGGGAGGGAATCTCAACACCACGGTCATCAGCCTGATGTACGCCTACAAATTCAACCTGAGCACCCACCTTCAGGCCAGCGGTGCGATCAAGGCTGGGTATTACCAGCGTCACCTGGCATGGGAAAATCTTACCTTCGAGGACATGATTGATCCGCAGGGCGGCTTTATTTTACCCACCAGTGAAAAACAACCGGACAACAGCACAGTTGGGGTACCTGATTTTTCGGCAGGTATCTTTCTTGCCTATGATGATCTCGTTTACGGCGGAATTGCGGTAGACCACCTCACACAGCCTAAAATCGGATTTTACGCAGATAACTCCACCCCGTTATACATGAAATATACGGTGCATATCGGATCCGTGATCAACCTCAACAAAAATGGCAGCGCCGATGAAGATCGTGAATTTTCGATTTCGCCGAATATTCTGTACCAGCAACAGTTCAATTTTCACCAGTTGAATATTGGTTTGTACCTGACCATCGATCCGTTTGTAGGTGGATTATGGTTCCGCCATAACTTTGAAAACGCGGATGCCATCATCCCGATGCTCGGATTCCATTATAAAAACTTACGGGTCGGCTACAGTTACGACTATACGGTCAGCAGATTGAAAGGCGTATCTGGCGGGGCACACGAAGTATCGGCATCGTGGCAGTTCCCGTGTATTGAAAAAAGAAGGCATATCAGGGCAATAAAATGCCCGAGGTTTTAGTTATTTGTTTACGATGTTAATAATTCCTAGTTCATTGGTCATCGTGAACTTACGTTAATCAGATTAATATTTGCTAATTTTGTCTTTTTCACGTAGGTTTGCAAAAATTTTCAACGAATGAAAATTAACAGATTTTTTCAGTTAAGCGCCCTTGCCGGTGCGATTCTCTTAGTCGGTTCCTGCAAGAAAGAGGCCTCGCGCTCGACAGGATGGGAGTATAACAATCCTAAAAACGGAGGATTCGAAGTCCGTGAATTTGCAGCCCAGCAAACCGGCCCCGGTTTGATATTCGTGGAAGGCGGCACATTCACAATGGGAAATACCCAGGATGACGTTATGTTCGAATGGAATAACAGTCCGCGCAGGGTTACCGTCGCCAGCTTTTATATGGATGAAACCGAGGTGCGCAACCTCGATTACCTTGAGTATCTTTACTGGCTGAGCCGCGTTTACGCGACCGACTACCCAGGCGTTTACCGCAAGGCCCTCCCCGATACCCTGGTTTGGCGTGATAAGCTTGCCTACAATGAACCCCTGTTGGAGTATTATTTCCGTCATCCCGCCTACCGCAATTATCCAGTGGTTGGTGTTACCTGGGTACAGGCCAATGACTACTGCCAGTGGCGTACCGACCGCGTAAATGAAATGATGCTTGTCAAACGTGGCATTCTTGCCATGGATCCGGCCCAGAAGAACGAAAACAATTTCAATACCGAAGCATACCTCGCAGGCCAGTACGAAGGCCTTGTCGACAAGCCATTGCCCGATCTGAATCCTAATGGAACCGGCACCCGCAAGGTGAAAATGGAAGATGGCATCATGCTTCCCAAGTACAGGCTTCCGACTGAAGCCGAGTGGGAATATGCCGCCCTTGGCCTGGTAGGAAATACACTCTATGAACGCGTGGTTGAACGTAAAAACTACCCATGGAATGGCAATTATGTCCGCACAAACGAATCGAAGTATTACGGCAGTTTCATGGATAACTTCAAACGTGGTAAGGGCGACTATATGGGTGTGGCTGGCAACCTGAACGATGGCGCCGATATTCCGGCCCCCTGTGGTTCCTATTTCCCGAACGATTATGGCCTCTATAATATGGCCGGTAACGTAAGCGAGTGGGTACTCGACGTTTACCGTCCACTCAACTCCTATGAAGTTTCCGATCTTCGTCCATTCCGTGGCAATGTATTCAAAACCCCTGTCCGTGATGCAGAAGGATTCCTGGCAGAAAAAGATAGCCTGGGTCGTATAAAATACCGCGACATCACCACTGCGGAAGCCATGAACAGGAAAAATTACCGCCAGGCCGATAACATCAACTACCTGGATGGTGATTTTGCTTCCAATGTCGATAACAATGTATGGATGGAGGGAAACCGCGATTCAAGCGCTACAAACCTCATGTACCAGTATGGCATGAGTTCACTGGTAAGCGACCATGCCCGTGTTTACAAAGGCGGCAACTGGAAAGATCCTGCCTTCTATATGAGCCCGGGAACACGCCGCTACCTTGATGAAAGCGACGCATCCGATGCCATTGGATTCCGTTGTGCGATGACCCGTGTTGGCGGTTCGATCGCCGGTAAATAAAGGCTCCCAAAAAGAATTAAGCCCCGTTTCGTCATGGAAGCGGGGTTTTTTATTTACTTTGTCCGCCGTTATGCACGCCTTTATGGAATCCTTGACAGATAAAATTTATCCATTATTTTTACAGCACCCCGTTATCTCAACCGATAGCCGGAAAGCAGAACCCGGCTCATTGTTTTTTGCCCTGAAGGGAGAGGCTTTCAATGGCAATGAATTTGCCGCCCAGGCGCTTGATCGTGGCGCATCCTGCGCCATCATTGATGAGGAGAAATATGCCACGGATAGCCGGTGTATCCTGGTCACCGATGTTCTTTCGACCCTGCAGCAACTGGCCCTGCACCACCGGATGAAATTCAGTATCCCGGTCATTGCCATCACCGGATCAAATGGCAAGACCACAACCAAAGAACTGATTCACAAGGTCCTTTCTGAAGAATACGTTACGCTGGCCACTTCCGGCAACCTTAATAATCATATCGGGGTTCCATTAACATTACTGAGGCTGAACAAGGAGACAGAGATTGCGATCATCGAAATGGGGGCCAATCATCCCGGGGAGATCGATTTTTTATGCCGGATCGCCCGGCCCGGGTATGGTCTGATCACCAACATCGGCAAGGCTCACCTGGGCGGATTTGGCGGTTTTGATGGCGTTATCCGGACCAAAACCGAATTGTCACGCTTTCTCCGGGATCAGGGTGGCATCATGTTCGTTAACAAGGACGATGATTTGCTGAAAATGAACATCCAGGGGCAGGAAAAAATAACTTACGGAACTCCGCCAGCACTTGTCGGACTGATGGAGGTGGCTGCAGACCCCTTCGTAAAGATGAAACTGAAATTCCCGGATCAGTCATCCGTTTGGATTGAATCAAAACTCTACGGAAGGTACAATTCCAGTAATATACTTGCAGCCGCCACCATCGGCTGTCATTTCGGCATCACGCCGGAAAAGATCAAAATGGCCGTCGAATCCTATCAACCGGCAAATAACCGGTCACAATTCGTGACCACCACCCTCAACACCCTGATCCTGGATGCCTACAATGCCAATCCCAGCAGCATGGAAGCCGCTATCACCATGTTCGCTGAAGCCGGGTATCCCCACAAGACGGTGATCCTTGGCGACATGCTTGAACTGGGTGAAGAATCGGATTTGGAACACCTGGAGATCTTGAAATTGATCAATCAGCAAGGGTTTCAGCATGTTTACCTGGTCGGGCCTGTTTTTACACGGCTGAACACCAAACGCGAAAACACTTGTTTCCAGGATTGTGAACTTGCCAAAATGTGGCTGGAACATCATAAAATTGAAAATTCTACCGTTCTGATCAAAGGTTCCAGGGGTATCGGACTGGAAAAACTTACAGATGTTCTCTGAAATTAATATCCAACATGGTCACATCAAAGTATAGGGTTATCGGATTGATGTCAGGAACCAGCCTGGATGGATTGGATCTGGCTTTTTGTGAGTTTGAAAGGTCCGGAAACCTTTGGTGGTATTGCATCCACCGGGCTGAAACTATTGCCTATACCGCCTCATGGAAAGAAAGATTGTCTTCCCTTGAAAATGCATCAGCACTCGATTTTGTCGCCACTGACATTGAATATGGACATCTGCTTGGCCGGATGACACAGGAGTTCATCATCAGGCAGGGTATCAGTCCCGATTTCATTGCATCGCACGGCCATACGATATTTCATCAGCCTGGTAAGCGGATTACCAGTCAGATCGGACGTGGTTCGGCCATTGCATCGGAAACCCATCTTCCGGTTGTTTGTGACTTCCGCTCCCTGGATGTGGCACTTGGCGGACAGGGTGCGCCTTTGGTACCGATCGGGGACCATATACTTTTCAATGATTTCGATTATTGCCTGAATATCGGGGGATTCGCCAATATCTCCTTTCAGGTGGAGGATAAGCGGATTGCCTTTGATATCGGTCCGGCCAACATCGTATTGAATAAACTGGCCAATGCGGCCGGGCTTGACTATGACCGGGACGGGGAGATGGGACAGCGCGGTAATGTAAATGCGGAATTGCTTGCTAAACTCAATGCCCTGCCCTATTACAGCATGACACCTCCCAAATCGCTTGGAAAAGAATGGGTGCTTGAACAAATGTTCCCGGTAATTCAAAGTGTAAACCTTCACACTAACGATCTGCTTGCGACGGTTTGTGAACATGTGGCCCTTCAGATTGCGCATGCCGCACCAGGCAACTATGACAAAAAAATACTGGTGACTGGTGGCGGGGCTTTGAATAAATTCCTGATCAGCCGGATCCGGATGCATGCAGGACCCGAAATCATCATCCCAGATCTCAATACCATCAATTACAAAGAGGCGCTCATCTTTGCATTCCTTGGGGTGTTGCGATGGCGCAATGAGGTCAACTGCCTCCGAAGTGTCACCGGTGCGGAAAGAGACTCCATCGGAGGCGCCATTTATTGAACCTATGACTTACAAACAAACGATTGATTATCTTTTCGCGCAGCTGCCAATGTACCACCGTATCGGTGGACAGGCTTACAAGGCAAACCTCGACAATACCATTGCCCTCTGCAACCTGCTTGGCAATCCGCAAGATTCTTTCACTTCAGTGCACGTTACCGGAACGAACGGCAAAGGATCTGTTTCACATATGCTTGCCTCCATCCTTCAAACGGCAGGATTCCGGACCGGGCTCTATACATCACCCCATCTGAAGGATTTCCGTGAACGTATCAGGGTCAACGGAATGATGATCAGGAAAGGGTATGTCAGTAAATTCATCCGGGAGCAGCGCAAACAATTCGAGTCCATTCAACCCTCCTTTTTCGAACTCACGGTAGGGATGGCCTTCGATTATTTCAGGGAGCAGCAGGTCGATATTGCCGTTGTGGAGGTTGGTCTTGGCGGCCGGCTCGACTCGACCAATATCATCACACCCATCGTGTCGGTAATTACCAATGTGAGTTACGACCATATGCAATTTCTGGGCGATACCCTGGAAAAGATTGCGGGAGAAAAAGCGGGCATCATCAAAACCGGTATCCCTGTTGTGATCGGTGAAACACAGCGCGAATCGAGGGATATATTTCGCGAGAAGGCCCTTGCGGCCGATTCGGAAATATTCTTTGCCGACCAGCATTTTCATGTGGGCAAAAATCGCCTGACGGAAACGGATCCGGCCCTGCGGGAAATGGATATTTATAGCGGCAAGCAACTTTATTTAAAAGAGCTGACCATCCCGCTGACCGGAATATACCAGCTGAAAAACATCGTGACCGTGTTAGGAGTTTGCCAGAAACTCAATCAGCAGGGGTTCAAACTGGATGAAGTTGTAATACGGTCGGGGATAAAAAGTGTCGTGAAAAACACGCAGTTTACCGGACGGTGGCAAATCCTTGATCGTAATCCACTAACCATTTGTGATACGGGTCATAACGAGGGAGGGTTAAAAGAGGTACTCACCCAAATCGCAGTCACACCGCACAAGCGCCTTCATTTTGTCATCGGTGTTGTAAACGATAAGCATTTGGAACCTATCCTGGAATTACTGCCAAAAAATGCCACCTACTACTTTTGCAAACCTGACATCCCGCGGGGACTCGACGCTGCATTGCTTCAGGAAAAGGCACTAAAGGCAGGACTCAACGGATCGGTTTATCCTTCGGTGATGCATGCCTATGAAGCAGCCAGGAAAGAAGCATTATCCGAGGACCTGGTATTTGTGGGAGGCAGTAATTTTGTCGTGGCAGAGGTGGTATAGTTCCGGAAATTGATTGATTGATTGATTGATTGATTGATTGATCGCAGGGAAATCTTATCCTCCGGAGATCAGGTGAAGCACCATTACATCATCGCCATCGATTATGGTCGCCGTATCGTACTCCGTTTTTTTCACCAGTGTACCATTAATCTTTACGATCAGCATTTTAAAGGTGAAATTTTTAAGCTTCAGCAGCGCTGAGACTGTAATGTTTTCCGCGGAGATCTCTTCCGGATTATTATTCAGTGTTATTTTCATTCGTCGGGTTAACTTTACTTTTGTTTTGTGAGTATGTAGATTTATGAGAACTCAAGCTTAGTCATATTGCACCTAATCATGATCGTTAGTCATATTGCACCTAATCATGATTACTTTCGCAATCCTTCCTGGATGAAGTATATTTTTCTAAAAGTATTTCCAATACGGTGTTGGCCTGCATATTGGCAACCATGCAAACCCGCGGGGCCAGCGGGGGCATGTCGGGACTGATCTCCGAGACACCGTCGCCGCAAATATGAAGGTTATCTGTTTTCTGATACCGGATGGAATTATTCATACCCCAGCCGGCCATGCCAAGACCAGCAACAAGCGGCCTCCCTGGCATCTGTCCGAGCACTGTTTCGATCAGGATCTCCTTCTGTCCGGCCTGGTCAAAAGCCTCCACGATCACATCGCAATCAGCAAACAACAAAGGAATATTGTCGGCAGTTAACATCGTATCATGGGCGATAACGCGCACTCCGGGATTGATTCGCCGGATATTCTCGGTGAGGGCAAGGACCTTTTTCTGACCAACCTGATCCTGAAAATAATACTGCCGGTTCAGGTTGCTTTCCGAAACCACATCAAAATCGGCGATAACCAAGGTTCCAATTCCAACACGGCAGAGTGAAACAGCGCAATTGGACCCCAATCCGCCGCAACCGGCAATGGCCACTTTTTTCCCGCTAAGAATATTGGTGATTTCTTCCGTTGTCATATTTTTTCAGAGATTTTATTCTTCCGTAAGGCTATTCTAAAGGTCATTTTTTTTTTATTTTCCCAACAAAAATAACAAAATTTGAATTGCTGAATTTACTACTTTTGCCGTACTGTTAATTTTTTAACAAATAGTCGTGAAACATGTCTAAAAGTAAGCTGAAGGTCAGGGATCTTACCCTGCGTGATGGCCAGCAATCTCTCTTTGCTACCCGGATGACACAGGATCAGGTTGATCGTGTTCTACCCCTTTACAGGGATGCCCGTTTTTATGCCATGGAAGTGTGGGGTGGCGCTGTCCCCGATTCAATTATGAGGTACCTGGATGAAAATCCATGGAACCGGCTTGAAAAGATCAGGGATGCAATCGGGGATGCATCGCTGCTGACTGCGCTCTCCCGGGGCCGCAACTTATTTGGATATAATCCATATCCCGAGGAGGTCATTGAGGGTTTTAACCGGCTCGCCATCCAGTCGGGCATTGGCATCATGCGTGTTTTTGATGCGTTGAATGATGTTGAAAACATGAAATCCACCATCAAATATGTAAAACAAAATGGCGGACTTGCCGACTGTGCCATAAGTTATACAGTTGATCCCAAATTCTCGACCAAGCAGAAATTCCGTTCATGGATCCATTTCAAGGCGCTTCCGCACGATATTTTTACCATCGATTATTTTGTTGAGAAAGCCAGGCAGCTTGAAGCCCTTGGTGCCGACATGATTTCCATCAAAGATATGGCGGGACTCATTTCACCTTCCCAGACCGGCAACCTGATTCGTCGCTTAAAATCCGAAGTGAGGGTTCCGATTGACTTTCACACACATTGCACGCCCGGGTATGGACTTGCATCGGTATTATCAGCCATTGTTAACGGTGTTGACATCGTTGACACCAGTATCTGGAACTTTGCGGGCGGACCTGCCGCACCGGCATACGAACTGATCCACATTTTTTGTGATAAAATGGGTATCGACACCGGTGTGAATAAAGAGGCGGTGGTGGCGATCAACAAAGAGTTGAAGATCATCAGGGAAGAATTGGCGGAATTTGATACCTGTAATGTACTGCCAATGGAATTTGATTTTACAAAGGATAAGCTACCCAAGGAGATCAACAAACTCTTCGTCAAGGCAATTTACATGGCCAAACATGACCGTGAGGATGACCTCCTTGATGCCTGCCTGGCCATCGAAAAATATTTCAACTTCCCTGCCCCGGATGAAGCAGTAAAAAGGGCTGAGATACCCGGCGGGATGTACACCAACATGCATGCCCAGCTAAAACAGCTCAAACTTGATCACTTGCTCCCGCGTGTGCTCGAATTGGTACCATTGGTCCGGATAAAATCAGGTTGTCCGCCGCTGGTAACACCCACGAGCCAGATAGTTGGGGTGCAGGCGGTAAACTGCGTGATCGATGAGAACAAGGATCTCCCCTATTTCACCACGAAATCGATCCAGTTTGTGAACCTGGTCAAGGGCATTTATGGAAGAACACCCATTCCCATTGATCCCGATTTCAGGGAACATCTTACCGGGGTCAGGGAGGAGACAGCATATGATACAAAGAACTATAAAAGGCAGGAGAATACCATTTTCGAGGAATATGGCGACATGAAACTGGCCGACAACGAGAAGGATGAACTGCTGCTGGAACTTTTTCCGACCGTTGCGCGGGAATTCCTGCAAAAATCAGTAGAGGAAAGATACACGGAGAATATTCATTTCATTGAAGAGGAGAAGCGGCGCAAAGCCCGCGAAGCCCATGAAGCTTATGAACGGCTGAGTCCCCAGGAAAAGCGGGAACGGTTGATGCAGGGGCTCTATTCCTGGCATGAACTCTCTTACCCGGAAGAGGAAGATCTGGGCAGGTCGTAAAACGGGACGCGGGACGAAATGCGGGACGAAATGCGGGACGCGGGACACGGGACACGGGACGGAAAACGGGACACGGGATGGGAAACGTGGCGGGAAACGAAAGCCTGAACTTGCGACTGATGCAACACATTACCTCAGAATCGATAACTCTTTGACGATATGCAGAACAAAACATATCGAACTTTTTGATTGTCGGGTATTTACAGTCCCGAAATTTGCTATTTTTGTTTCGTTAATTGATTCACACATCAAAAATAATCCATATGACATTCGAAGATTTTAAAAAAACCCATAAGTTGCTGGCACAGTACAAATATACCTGGGCGCCGATTGATAAAGGATATAACAACCGCACGGTATACATCAATGTCGGCGATCGTACGATCAGGGAAAAACCGGTAACGGCACAGATGAAGGAAAAATTCATCGGTGGCAAGGGTTTTGACCTCAGACTGCTGTGGGATGCCACCAAACCTGAGACCAAATGGAATGATCCCGAAAATGAAATCGTGATTTCCGGCGGTCCTTGCTGCGGGATCACCCAGTATTCGGGAAGCGGCAAAGCAATCTGTTGCGCAATAAGCCCGCAAACTGACATCGTGGTCGATTCGAATGTTGGCGGGTTCTTCGGACCATTTCTCAAATTTTGCGGATTTGATGCACTGGAACTGCAGGGAAAATCGGACCACGAGATCATGGTTGTTTTTGAAGAAGAGCGTGAAGTGATCGAAATTTATGAGGCCGGCGATCTTCCTTCAGACAGTCATGTTCTGGCAGAGGAACTGCATGAAATGATGGCCATTCCGGGCAATGAAAAGGATAAATACAATGTTTCCGTTGTTTCAGCCGGGACTGCCGCTGAACATTCCCTCATCGGGATGCTTAACTTCAGCTTTTATGATATCAAACGCAAAAAAGTCCGGTTGAAGCAAGCCGGACGTGGCGGTATTGGAACCGTGCTTCGGGATAAAAAGATCAAGGCCCTGGTGGCTCATGTCAAAACCATCGGCGGAAACCGTAACAATGTGGTAAACCTTGAAGCCATCCAGGAGCGTGGCCGCACCTTCAACAAGGAGATGCGTGAACTCGACGACAAGCAATGTGAAATGCGCAAGAAAGGCACGGCTCACCTGACCAATGTCATGAATGACTATGACCTTTTACCGGTCAATAACTTCAAGTATGGCAGTCATAAGGACGCGGATAAAATTACCGGAGACGTGTGGATGTCCTATTTCACCCAGAATATTCCCGACGGGTGCTGGGTAGGATGCAACATGGCCTGTGCCAAGGGAGTCGACAATTACTTACTCCGCTCGGGACCCTATGCCGGAAGCCGGGTAATCGTTGACGGACCGGAATATGAGACCACCTCATCCCTCGGATCCATTGCAGGAATCTTCAATCCCGACTTTACCATCGAGGCCAATTTTTATTGTGACACCTATGGTATTTGTACCATCTCCTGGGGTACTATCCTTGGATTTGTAATGGAATGCTATGAGAACGGAATTCTGAACCTGGAACGCACCGGCGGACTGAAACTCAATTTCGGAAACGCAGATGCAGCCATGGAATTGCTTCACCAGGTTTCACGGGGCGAAGGCTTTGGACTCATTGCCGGGCAGGGAGTCCGCAAGATGAAGGAGTTGTTTGCTAAAAATGGCTGGGGTGACGCTGGTTTCATGCAGGATATCGGCATGGAAAACAAAGGGTTGGAGTACTCGCAATATGTTTCAAAAGAATCACTGGCGCAACAAGGTGGTTATGCCATGACCAACAAGGGTCCGCAGCACGATGAAGCCTGGCTGATCTTCATGGATATGGTGAACAACCAGATCCCTACATTTGAAAAGAAAGCCGAAGCACTGCACTATTTCCCCATGTTCCGCACCTGGTTCGGTCTGGCCGGATTCTGCAAACTTCCCTGGAATGATGTTGAACCTGAAGATAATGCACAAACGGACGAACCTGCAAAAGTACCACAGCATGTGGACAACTATGTAACCATTTTCAATGCAGTTACAGGATCGAACATTGATAAGCATGAAATCATCCTGATGTCGGAACGGGTTTACAATTTTCAACGCATTTTCAATATCCGCCGGGGCAAGGGGTTACGTATACATGATGCACAGCCCTACCGCGCCTGTGGACCGGTAACCAAAGAGGAATACGAATCACGCGCCGAACGGTATGATAAACAACTGCTCGAACAGGTTAATTTTGATCCTGCCGGAAAAACCACCGAAGAAAAGATGAAAGCCCTGCGGGCCTATCGTGAAAACCGGTATGAGCAATTACTTGATGCCGTTTACGAACGCCGGGGCTGGACAAAAAACGGGGTGCCAAAGATTGAACATCTTAAAAAGCTTGGCATGGACCTTCCGGAATTGCTCGAAGTCGTCACTCCATTGCAATAAGGCTAAATAACTGGTAAAGCTCAAAGAAGTAAAATGTAGTTGAGTTTTAATCATTTTGCTTTGCTTTTGTATTGTTTCATGAGTTTTTATTCTATTTTTGCTCTTGAGTATATCATTAGCCTATTAAAATCATAAATCATGAAAAAAAATCAAATCCTTTTCCTGGGTTTCATACTTATCGGAATGAGCATTCAGGCGCAAAATCTGTACATTCGTGCAGGTCTCGGAGTGGCAGTAAGTACTGCAGCAAGTTATACCAATGATTATTTTTTCAGTTCATCCAATAATTACACCCTCACTTCAAAAAAGCAGGGACTTGGTACGGGATTACCCTTCGTCGTTGCTGTCGGATACAATCTCAACGAACATTTTGCCCTTGAATTGGGAATTGATTATTTCTACGGGTTTTCAAACAACCATAAAATGGAAAGCAGCAATTCCACCTGGGACTATAATAGAAAATGGCATGGCCAGATGTTAAGCATTGTTCCGGCTTTTGTGATGTCACTTCCACTCGATAAATTTAAACCATACGCCCGACTTGGCCTCAAAGTGGGTGTTTTAAACAGTGTGGTTTCTACCACACATGAAGTGGGCAGTTATCCTGAAAAGTCAACTACCGCAATTGAAACTGACTCTAAAGTCAAGCTTTATGGGGGTATTGCAATTGGTGCCCAGGCTGCTGTCGGAACCGATTTTATACTGAGCGACCTGATCTCTCTTTTCGGTGAGATCCAGATTGATGGTATCAGTTATGCCCCAAAGCATGGCAAATACACCGAGTATACCGAGAATGGAGTGGATAAAATGGGCACCAGGTCAGTCAAACAAAATCAGTGGGACTATCTCAAAGTGACCGACAAATTCAAAAGCATCCCTGATGATCAACCCAATGAATCCAATAAAATAAATGAGCAATTTGGAAACGTCGGCCTTGTGCTCGGAGTGAAGATTAACCTGTAAAAAAGGACAAGTTACAAGTAAACTTCATTTGTCATTTGTCACTTGTCACTTGTCCCTTGTCATTTCTTAGTGGCATTTATCCACCTTCATGTACGGGTAGGTAAACTCCGTAGGTGGAATCAGGGTTTCCTTAATGGTCCGGGGATTGGTCCAGCGCAAAAGGTTTAAATGACTTCCCGATTTATCATTTGTCCCCGATCCGCGGGCTCCGCCAAATGGCTGCTGTCCGACCACGGCCCCAGAAGGTTTATCATTAAAGTAGAAGTTCCCGGCGGCATACCGGAGAATCCGGCAGGCCTTGTTGATAGCCTCCCTGTCTTTTGAAAACACAGAGCCCGTGAGTCCGTATGGGGAGGTCTGATCACAAACCTTGAGGGTCTCTTCAAAATCCTTATCCTTGTATACGTAAATTGTCATCACTGGTCCGAATATCTCCTCTTCCATGGTCTTGAAATGGGGATTGGTCGTCTTGATCACAGTGGGCTGGACGAAATAGCCGATGGTTTTATCCCCGGTTCCGCCAAAGATCACCTCGGCATCATTCGATTTCTTTGCATAATCAATATAACCCATGATATTGTCGAAGGAAGCTTCATCAATGACGGCATTCATGAAATGGCTGAATTCACGGACATCTCCCACCGTGATTTTTCCAATCATATCTCCCATCCGTGATTTCACCTCCGGCCACATCGATTCGGGCACATAGGCGCGCGATGCGGCCGAACATTTTTGTCCCTGGTACTCAAATGCACCCCGGACAATGGCTACTGAAACTTCCTGCGGATCCGAAGATGGATGAACGAAGATAAAGTCCTTCCCGCCTGTTTCGCCAACGATACGCGGATAGGAACGGTAATTGGCCATGTTTTGCGCTGCCATCTGCCACAGGCTGTTAAAGGTATTGTTGGATCCGGTGAAGTGAATTCCGGTCATATCGCGGTGACTGAGTGCGGTTTTGCCGATCAGGCTGCCTGGTCCCGGTACAAAATTGATCACGCCATCAGGCAATCCAGCCTCCCTGAATATCTGCATCAGGAAGTAATTTGAAAGCAGCGAGGTGGTGGCAGGCTTCCAGACTACCGTATTCCCCATCAATGCAGGGGCCATGTTGAGATTTGAGGCTATCGCTGTGAAATTGAAAGGGCTCACTGTAAATACAAATCCTTCGAGCGGCCGGTATTCAATGCGGTTGATTATTCCGGGCTGCGAATGGGGCTGTTCTTTGTATATCTCGGAAATGAAATAGGCATTGAAATTGAGAAAGTCGATGGTTTCACAGGCAGCGTCGATTTCAGCCTGGTAAGCATTTTTTCCCTGACCCAGCATGGTTGCACCATTGATCAGATACCGGTACTTCTTTGCAATGAGTTCGGCTGCCTTCAGCGTGATGGAGACGCGGTCGACCCATGGAAAGGATTCCCACTCCCGGTGTGCCTTCAGTGCAGCATCGATCGCCATTTTCACCTCTGCTTCACCGGCCATGTGATAGGTGGCTAAGACATGCTGATGGTCATGTGGCATTACGACTTTTCCGATTTTACCGGTGCGTATCTCCTTACCGCCAATGATCAGCGGAATATCCTGAACCTCCGAACTCAACCGGTCCAGCTCGGCATTTAAAGATTTTCTCTCCTTGCAACCCGGGGCATAGGTCAATGTATGCTCATTTTCAGGACGTTCAATGTTAAATATCGCGTTATTCATCTTTTACATTTTTTATACAATGGTTGTTTGAATTTGCAAATAAATATGATCTGAATCGCTCGGTATAACTGCATCTACACATGATTGCTTTCGCTATTACGCCATGATGCAGCAAACAAACTCAAACTGCCGGAGCAGAGGTAAATAATTAATGACAAAATTAATCAATTTATGGATATGTCAATCTTTGCATATCGCCTTGAATTATTCAACTGCAAAGTTACTATATTATATGGAATAATTCTAAATAAATTGATTTCCTTCTAGTTCCTGCCGTCTGTTTTTCAGGAAAAAACTTATGAATACAAGGACTGCCGACAAGATGGTCATCACAAGGAATGCCATGCCAAAGCCTGTGGCCGTACCCGGCGTGGCAGCGGATATTGCCCCAATAAGAGCAGCACCGGCCAGTTGTCCGACAGAGATAAAAATCAGCAATATTCCCTGCGTCGAAGCGCGCTCCTTCGCTGAAACTTCATTGAGCATAATATAATTGAGTGATGCCCTCATGGATAATCCGAAACCCAGACATGCCTCCGCGGCATAAAACAAGATTACATTGGTAGTAAGCAAACTCAGCAAAAACAGGGCGACTGATGCTATGGCAAGGCCTGAAATGATAATAATCTTTGAGCCGATCTTGTCAACCAACCTTCCACCCAGGGGTGATCCGATGGCGGTTGCAACAACCACCGGCAACAGCATGAAACTGGCCTGCGAAGGATCAACCCGGAAGAGGTCGACAGACAGTTTTGGCAGGAAAACAATGCTCGACTGAAAAAGTCCCAGCCCAAAGGCGATAAAACCTACAATCCGCACCTGAATTGAATCGAACAACCGCACATTGATCACCGGATCGGCCTGGTGTTTCTCAAGCATCAGGAGCATGGGGGTGAGCAGGATGGTCAGCATCATGAATGGTAAAACGGTCCATGAACCCAGGCTGACAGCTATGTTCATTGTGTCCAGGTTGTTCAGGGCCAGGGTGAAGCTTGTAAGTATTACAGCCAGGATGGTAATCCCGGCCCAGTCAATGGCCGGTCTTTGATCCATTCTGACCGACGGCAATAATTTCCAGGCAAAGATTATCAACAGGATCGCAATCGGAATGTTAATCAGAAACAGTGAATTCCATTCAAAATAGAGCAGCATAAAACCTGCAATAAACGGTCCCAGGATAAATGCAATGCCAAAGACTGCACCGATAAGACCCAGGGCCCTGCCCCGCTTTTCAACAGGAAAAATATCTCCGACAACTGCTGTGGCCACCGGAAAGATCCCGCTGGAGCCCAAACCCTGAATGGCACGGCCTATTAACAGCCAGTTGATATCATGGGCGAGGGAAACGACCAGGGAGCCTAAACCGAATATGGCTACCGACATCACGTATATGTTTCGCCTGCCAAATGCATCCGACATCTTTGCCATGAGGGAGATCCCAACCAGGTTAAACAGGACATAGATGGAAAAAATCCAGCTCAGGTCGCGCTCCCCCACCTGCATGGTTTTTTCAATAGATGGAATAGCAGGTCCAACGATCGATATATCCAAAGCGCCCATCAGTACACCAATAAACAGCAAAATAAGAATGGCAGTGTTTTTTTTATCCCGGATCATATGGAAACGATTGCGAATTACGTATTATCATGAATATCCAAATCAGATTGAAATTATACTTCGGCTGTTTGGGTTTGCAAACAAAAGCAAACTCAAACGCTCAGTATAACAGCATCTAAACACGATTGCTTTCGCAATCCTGTCAAGATGCAGTATATCAAGGGAATTTGCGGCCCAATGAAAGCACAAATTGCGCTGCAAAAGTAATCATAACGGATGGTTTTGAAAACTATTGGGATAGGTTGCTTCTTGCCAATCGCCAAAATTCCTACTTTTGTAAAAATTATTATGCTGATGGAAACAAAATTCAGTGACAGGTTAAAGGATATCCGTCTCCATTATAAAATCTGGATGTCGGATGAGTTGGAAACCGGGATCATGGGTGATGGAAAATGGCAGATGCTGAAATTGATCGAGGAGAAGGGATCAATGAAGGCCGCCTGTGATGAATTGGGATACACCTATCGCCGCACATGGGGAAACCTGAAAAAAATCGAAAAATTCTTTGGTTTTCCGCTTCTCGAAAAACAACGCGGTGGCAGTGATGGCGGGCATACCGCCCTTACCGAGGAGGGCAAGCGGCTGGTGAGGGCTTTTGACACATTTCACAATACGGTAGATAACCATATTCAGGAAGGATTTGAACGGTTTATCCAGGAGTTGAACAGATAACAATATCCCGGATCTGAAACTTTGGAGGATTTTTGCAAACAAGTAACCGCCAATCTGACAATTCGAAGATTTTTGCACTCAGGCAACCCCAAATCTGACAAACTAACTCAAAAATAATCATGATTTTATTTGAAGATGCTGTAAATATCGTTCTTTCAAACGCCATAACACTTGACGCTGAACGTATTGATATTTCTGAATCTGTGGGCAGGATACTTGCCGAAGACCTTTTTTCGGACATGGACATGCCTCCATTCGATAAATCGGCCGTGGATGGATTCGCCTGCATGACTTATGATTTGAAGCTGCTGAACGAAACTCCACAAAATCACATACAACAGACCATAATCCTTCAGGTCGATGAAACCATTGCCGCAGGTTCGATTCCCGGTAAAATGATTCAACCGGGCCACTGCTCCAAAATAATGACCGGCGCCATGGTCCCGCCGGGTGCCGGTTGTGTGGTAATGGTTGAAGACACTGAACCCGCCGGGGAAAACCTCGTGCGCATCAACCAGGCAACTGAGTCAAAGAATATTTGCTACAAAGGTGAAGACATAAAAACCGGTGACCTTGTGCTGCATCAAGGGATTCAGATTGCCCCGGCCCATGTGGCAGTCCTTGCCGCCATTGGCGCCACTAACCCCCTGGTTTCAATGTTACCCAGGGTAGGAATTATTTCAACCGGAGATGAACTCGTTGAACCATCGAAAACACCAGGCCCTGCCCAGATCCGCAATTCAAATGCCTGGCAGCTGGAAGCCCAGCTAAAGACAGTACCTGCCATCACAGCCTATTACGGGATCGCTTCCGATGAGGCATCGCAACTGAGAAATATTATCGGGCTTGCCATGGAGGAAAAT
>Ga0074195_1001788_pt1 | contig 27445 bp, 35 predicted proteins | sample EPASupsiteHSE623_FD_64525 | JGI IMG/M metagenome (GOLD analysis project Ga0074195, IMG submission 64525) | Bioremediated contaminated groundwater from EPA Superfund site, New Mexico - Sample HSE6-23 | ecosystem: Environmental > Aquatic > Deep subsurface > Groundwater > Contaminated ... | reverse complement strand
TTCATACAAAAAGTTGTTTTTGCTACAACAATCTCTTTTTGTTTCTCTTTTCTTCTTTGGTCTTTTTCTACAAAAATTTTCTTTTTTGTAAATGGGTCAAGTTCTGTGTAATACATAACTGCTGAATAAGTCCCAGGAGTTGGTGTAAAAACCTGAGCTTGTTCTGGATTCATTTTTAATTCATGGGTTGTAAATTGTTTTAACTCATGCATATGCTTTTCTTCACATCCAGGATGGGCTGCAATCAAATAATATGTTAAAAACTGTTGTTTCCCTGACTCTTTATTTAGTTTGTCATACATAGCTTTAAAATCAATCAGTGTTTGTTTCCCTGGTTTTCCCATATGATGTAAAACTTCATCATTTGTGTGTTCAGGTGCAACTTTCATTTGGCCTGAAATATGATGGTCTACCATCTCTTTTAGATATTCATATCCATGTTTTTTATCAGCTGTTATCAAGTCATATCGTACACCAGAAGCTACGAATGCTTTTTTAATACCAGGAACTGCTCTTATATCTTTTAGAAGTTTTATATTTCTGCTGTGATCAACTTTCATAGTTCGGCAAAGTCTGTGGGCATCTACACATCTTTTGTTTTCTATACAAGTTCCTAAATTTATCTTTTTAACGCATTCATAACCATACATATTAGCAGTTGGTCCTCCAACATCTGAAATAATTCCTTTAAAATCTTTCATAGTTGTAAAGTGTTTTGCTTCAGCTAGAATATTTTTTTCACTTCTTGTTCTTATAGTTCGACCTTGATGAGCAGCAATTGCACAAAAGTTACACTCTCCCCAACATCCGTGATGTGTCATGATAGAAAACTTAATAGTTTCAAGACACTTTACTTTTCCATCTTTTGCATTATATGGGTGAGCATCTCTTTGGTATGGGAAAGAGGCAATTTTATCCATCTCATTTTCTTCCATGTGACGGCTTGGTGGATTTTGGATTAAATATCTTCCATCAACTTCTTGGTATAAACCTTTTGAATAAATAGGGTCATTATTATCATAAAAAGCTTTGAAAAGGTCAATATATTTCTCTTTATCATCTAAACATGCTTGATGTGAGGGGATTTCTAAAAATGATTCTTCTGTTGGAGCTTCTTTTGAAATATAACAAAGTCCTCTTATTGTTTTTGGGTCTTTCCCCTCTTTTAGATAATTTCCTAAATCAATAATAGCTTGTTCACCCATTCCATAAACCATATAATCAGCTTTTGTATCAAATAATATTGGTTTTCTAAGTTTATTTGTCCAGTAATCATAGTGTGTAAGTCTTCGTAAACTTGCTTCTATTCCACCAAGAACAATAGGAACTGTATTTTTGAAGTATCTTCTTATTAGATTTGTATAAACTAAAGTAGCTCTGTCAGGTCTTTTGTTATTTTGTCCACCTGGTGTGTAGTCATCGCTGTTTCTAAACTTTTTTGTCGCTGTGTAGTTTGATACCATAGAATCAATACTTCCACCACTTACCCCCCAAAAAAGTTTTGGTTCTCCTAATCTTTTAACATCAATATCACTATTAACATCTGGTTGTCCGATTATTCCAACCCTTAATCCAATATCTTCAAGGATTCGCCCAACAACTGCAATTCCCATAAAAGGAGAGTCTATATAAGCATCTCCCGTTATAAGAATCACATCTAGTTCATCCCAACCTCTTTGTTTCATCTCTTCTTTAGTTGTAGGTAAAAATTTATTTGGTTTATTAATATTACTCATTTTTCTTCTTTAAAATATATTAGTTTTTTCGTATTGTGCCCAAATATATTTTAACCCCTACTATGAAAAGATTTAAACCCTTTTTGTTAGATTTTCATCTATTTTTTTAATGTCTAAAACCATCGCAACTTTTGAAACTTCTAAATCATTTATTTCAACAATACTTTCAACTAAAGTTCCACTTCCCAAGAAATGATTTTGAATATGTTGGATAGATTTTTCTTCAACAACACTTACTGTTTCAAGCGAAGATACCAAAATTCCAACACAATGTTCAATATTATCTTTATCATATTCAACCAAAATGATATTAGTTAATTTTTCATCTGTAATCTCTTCATTTACAAAATCTCTAATATCTAAAACAGCAACTAGTTTATCTTTATGTAAAACCATTCCTTTAAAATGGTTCTTTTTATCCATATCGATAGAAGCTTCTAACTCCTCTATTCCAGTTGATTCTATTACATTTTTTGCATTTACTGCTAAAAACTTTTTACCTAAATAAAATGTTGCTAACTCAACACTTGTTTCAGTATATTTAGATTTTATTGTTGTTGAGAATTTAGATTTTGAACTATCTAAAAATACATTACAATCTTTTTTTCCAATATAAATAAATACAAAACATAAAACATCATTTTTATAATCATCAAGCCTGCTTTTATACTCTCTATATCCATTTGAACATTTAACAGCAACAGCATAATATTTATTATTCATTTCTATTATTTGACTTTTTTGTTGAGTATTTTTCAAAGTAAAAAAGTTATCATCAATATTTAGATATGAATCTACGCGGAAATTATCATCCGTAGATGATATTATCTGCTTATCTTTATTTGTAAAAAGTGCAAAAATTCCTGGTATTTTATTTCCTTCCACATCTCTTGGCAAACTTTCATCAAGCATTGCATTAAATTGAGGAGTTGAATCAAAAACAACTGCAATTCCACCTGTAATAATTTTTTCATCTTTAAAAGATCTAATTGCACTACTATAAATATAAGTTGATTCATTATCATAAAGTGCTGATTTCCCAAATTTTGAAACACAATATTTTGAGGTATCTCTTAACATCAAAGTTTTGCTTATCCAATCTTGCGTTAAAATTTTTCCAACTAAATATTCGTAATTTTTGTTTGATACTTCTATTACTTTTCCATTTTTATCAAAAACTAAAATATTTGTATAAACTGTATATAAACCATTTATATAATGTAAAATGCTAGATATCTCTTCTTTTTTATCAGGCAAACTATTATAATCATCAAATGCCTCTCTAAAATATGAAGTTAAAGCCCACCATCTGCAATCATTCGCTCTTTCATATAAATTTCTATCCATAATATCAATAGCCAATGAAGATAAAAATTCACTATCTTTTAAAATTGAAGAGATAATTGTTTGATTTAGATTACTAAGTGACGAGTTTGCTTTATTTCCAGTAACTCCAATCTCATTTAAAAGTGATTTTGAGAACTCTCTATTTACAGAGTTTAGTTTACTTTGTGCAATATTTCCATTCCAAATAACTCGACCTAAATTATCTTGAATTGTTTTACTTTTATAAAAAACTTCTTTTAACTCTTTTGAAAAATGTTGTTCATTATCCATCATAGAATTTATAATATTATAATCTACAGTTGAAGAGTCTAACTCATCACTTAAAAAAGCATAATCCAAAGGAATCATTATATGTCCATACCATTTAAGCCCATTAAAACCTTGATAACCAGTTGTATTACAAGTTTTTGCTAAATAATCTCGACCTGCAAATGATATTATTTTATAAGTCTCATTTAAAACTATCGGTAATTTTGTTCCTAAATCTATATGATCTTTGTCACTACTTGCAATTACAAAACCATCTTCATCTAAAATAGTTAGACACTCTTTATTTTTTGTATCAACAAGATTATTAAAAATACCATTCATCTCATCTGTAAATCTAAAACAAAGAGCTAAAACTCCTAAATTATCTGAGTTTGAATCATTTGTTTTTGTAACTTTACATGAATAAACAAGTGATTTTTTGTATTGGGGAATAAAATCATGATATTTATATGTTTCCACATAATCTTCATTTGAATTTAATACTTTTTGAACAAATGATAAATCAACTTTTTCAACTTTTATATCATCATTTAATCGCACTAAAACTTTTCCATGAGTATCAAGTAATACAACATCAAAATAAACAGAATATTTAGAAACATACTCTTTAAATCTTTTTTGAATATTTTCTCTTATTATTAAACTTTCATCATTATATTTTGAAACATAAGTTTGTATAAAAGTTCTAATATCATCATCAGTTGCAAGAAATCCAATATCAGCTGTTCTTTCAAATAAGTTTCTAATAAGTACATCAATTGCTACTTGAGCCTTAAATTTCATCTCTTGTGTAACTTTTTTTATTTGTTGTTCACTTAAATGATTTAATAAAGTAGAAGTTAAATTTAAAAAATTCTCTTTTGTTTTTCCAATATCAATATTTATATCACCCAGTTGACCCAATAGAGCTAACATATCCCAAGAAGAGTTTAATGTTCCTAATTCATCTTTATATTTATCTACATCTTCTATATATTTAATAATAGGATACAACTCTTTTTTTATATTTATACCCTTATAATTTACTATATCTTTTAACATAATTATTTCCTAAACCTTTAAATATTACAAGAATTATATATGTTAATAAACAAATCATCTTTATACAGATGTATAAAAAATATTCATTTAATAAATATAATTTTATTGTGGATTTAATTAGCTAAATTTTGTGTTAGATTAAGAAGATTTAATTGCCATGTATTATTGAAGATATCATCTTCAACTGCAGAGATATTTAGATTTTTTGTTAATGAAAGAGTATATTCATGATTATCATTTCTAGAAAATAATAATTTTCTTATATTTTTGTCTTTTGTAAATTCACTCATTTGCGGAATTTCTGAAATATTTAGATATCTTTTTTCCCTATGAATAGTAACTATTCCAAATCTTTTTGCAAAATATTCCCAGTAATTATCAAAAACATATACATATTGAGTATCACAACTACTTAATTTTTGTTTTATTCTTAAAAAAGTTTGATCAATTTCATCAAGAAATTTTTCATAATTTTCTCTATAATAACTCTCTTTATATTTATCATATTTAACAAAAGAATCATAAATATTTTTAGCAACTACTCTTAAGTTTAAAGGATCGGTCCAAATATATGGATTATTATCAATTTTGTTGACATTTAATGAGATATCAACAACTATTAAATTAGGATTTTGTTCTAATAAAACTTGTGCATATTTTTTTTCGACATCTAAACCAAAATGAAAAAATATTTTAGAATTTGATAATCTTGAAATTTCTGATTGAGGTAATTCAGTGTAAGTTTCTAAATATCTACTTGAAATTTCTCTTGTATTTATCTCATTTTGTGCTATTTTTTTTATAAGATGAGTTTCTAAAGGGAAATAACTTAGTACTTGCGTTTTTGAGAAAAGGAAAAGCGGAAGCAATAAAATAAAAACAATTTTTAGCATTTTATTACTTCCACCATTTATTTAAAACTATTGTAAATCAGAAACTGTTTTTCTAAGTCTTATACTTAACTCTTTTAATTGCTCTTCATCAACGCTTGATGGAGCTTGAGTTAATAAACATTGAGCTTTTTGAGTTTTAGGGAATGCTATTACATCTCTGATTGAATCAGTTCCTGCAAGTAACATAATCATTCTATCAAGACCCAATGCGAATCCACCATGTGATGGAGCTCCATATTGAAGTGCATCAAGTAAGAAACCAAATTTCTCTCTAGCTTCTTCATCTGAAATTCCCATTAGTTTAAATACTTTTGATTGAATCTCTTCTTTATGAATTCTAATTGAACCACCACCAAGCTCTGTACCATTTAAAACAATATCATAAGCGATTGATTCTATAGCTTCTAAATCAGAAGTATCTTCTAGTGATTTTGGCATTGTAAATGGATGGTGTAAAGCTTTTGTTCTTCCATCTTCAACTTCGAACATTGGGAAATCAACAACCCATAAAAATTCTAATGCATCAGCTGGAACAATATCCATTTCAGCTGCTAGGAATAATCTAAATCTTCCCATATAATCCCATACTACTTTTTTAGCTCCTGCTCCAAAGAATACAACATCACCAACTTCAAGTTCTGTAACTTTTACAATCTCTTCTAAATCAGCTTCTGAGAAGAATTTAGTTAATGGACCTTTTAATCCATCTTCTTTCATTTGGAAGTAACCTAAACCTTTAGCTCCAAATTTTCTAACGTAATCTTCAAAACCTTTCATTTGTCTTTTAGAGAAGATGTTATCTCCGTTTTTACATTTTAAAGCTTTGATTCTGTTATTCTTTTTATCTTTTGCAATTTCTGCAAAAATTTCATTTGTTGAGTTTGCGAAAATATCAATAACATCAACAAGTGGCATATCAATTCTTAAATCAGGTTTATCAGAACCGTATTTTTCCATAGCTTCTGAATATTTCATTCTTCTAAAAGTTGATGGAATTGTTTTACCACATTTTGTAAATACATCATAAATTAATCTCTCAGCAACTGCAATAACATCTTCTTGTGTACAAAAAGACATTTCAACGTCTATTTGAGTAAACTCAGGTTGTCTATCAGCTCTTAAATCTTCATCTCTAAAACATTTTGCAATTTGAAAATATTTATCAAATCCTGCAACCATTAAAAGTTGTTTAAATAATTGTGGAGATTGAGGTAATGCATAAAATTCACCTGGATGAACTCTTGATGGTACTAAATAATCTCTTGCACCTTCTGGTGTAGATTTTGTTAAAATTGGAGTTTCAACATCTAAGAAACCTAATTCATCTAAAGTATTTCTTACTTGAATAGTTGCTTTTGATCTTAATTGGAAAATTTCAAATGATTTTCTACTTCTTAATTCTAAAAATCTATTTCTTAATTTAATTTCATCGTTAACTTTTTCGTCATTAATATCAAATGGCATTGGTTTTGATCTATTTTCAATTACTAAATCTTTTAATACGATTTCGATTTTACCAGTTTTTAGATTTGGATTTTCAAGTCCTTCTCCTCTTGCTCTTACAAGTCCAGTTGCTATTAAAACAAACTCATCTCTTACAGTTTCAGCAATAACTAATGCATCTTTACTATCACTTGGATCTGCTACAAGTTGAACTAATCCACTTTTGTCTCTTAAATCTATAAATATAATTCCACCGTGATCACGTCTACTGTTTACCCAACCAGCAACAGTTACAGTTTCACCAATTTTAGCTTCAGTTACATCTGTACAATAATGTGTTCTCAAATTCTAATCTCCATTCACATAAATATTCGCGATTTTATCTAAATCTTACTTAATTTCTGAAAAGCCAAATTCAGTACAACTAAATAACCGTGGATTATAAACTGCTTGATTATCTTCTATTTTTGTTGGAACTAAACTTGAATTTTTTCCATAATATAAATAATTTATTCCAACTAATGTTGAATAATCAACCCATTCATACTGGATATTACCACCAAAAGTCGATATTTCATCTCTTAACTCTTTATCAACAACATCAATTGAATTAGCCACAATTAATTTTTCTCTATCTTGATTTTGTGTTAATGTCATTAATAAAGGGTCGTAATTAAGTTGTGTAGATAAAACAACTTTTGGATAAATGTCATAAGATCTTAATTGCGATAAAATCATTGATGTTTTTACAATATCAGTATTTAAAAATAGTGTTGAATTACTTAATCCAGAACCTGTTACAATTCCTTTAAAATTATTTTCATTTTTACTTATCTCTTTTCTGTATCTTACATCTGATACTAAAGAATCATATGATTTTCTTAATTTAGAACCTAAATAAGAGTCTTGATAAAACATTACATTATTACTACTTGAATAATCTGTTAATTTTTTAATTTGATCATCATATGAAATAGATCCAAAAATCAAACTACTATTACTTGAAGATACATCTCTTTTTTCAATTAATGGTAAATAAACTTTTAAATCACTTGATACAACATTATTTAATGTACCAATTGAACTAGGAGTAAATAGTGCAATTACATTTTTAATATTAGCATTTCTAACTTTTTCAAATGCAGAACTAATACTTGCAGAACTTTCACTTTCTGTATCAATAACCATTAATTCATAATCAGAATTTTGATGCGATAAATACCCTGAAACGGTACTTATCGACGATTTAGCATATTTTGAAACTAAAGTTGAAGGATACAAAAAAGCTACTTTCATTTTTACTTTTGTTGTATCTATCTCCATTTTATTTTCGATTTCATTTTCTGAAGAACCTTTAGGTTTTAAACTATTTTGATTTTCAATTTTGTCACCCTCAATTATTGGTGCAACTTCATACTCAACTGGCTCTTCTTTATTGATTACTTTGCCTTTATTATCAGACTCAATTATATCTATTGGTTCTAACTCTTGAACAACAGTTGTTTTATCTTCTCTAACAACATCTTTTTTTGCAGGTTTTGCAAATGTATTTTGTTTATTTGGCATTTTTAATTGTACTGTCTGTTTCGGAGTACATCCAAAAAATAGAAATGCAAGTACAATCAGGGCTATTATTTGCTTCAATTTAAACTCTCCATGTAATTTTTTATTTTTAACATATCATAATATGCATCTTTTTTAGAAGATGGATTCCTTAATAAAAAAGAAGGTGAAAATGTAGCTATTAATCTAATTCCATTAAAAGCCAACTCTTTTCCTCTCATTTGAGAAAAATTATCACTATTTTTTAATAAGTACGAATAAGTTTTTTCTCCAAGCGTAACAATCAATTTGGGTTTTATTAACTCAATTTGTTTTAGTAAATAATCATGACAAGTTTCAATATTAGAATTATTCAAACCATTTGAACTTTTACATTTTACTAAAGTAGTAAAATATACATCTTCTTTAGTAATATTTAGTACATTTTCAATCATTTTAATAAGTAGTTCACCACTTTTCCCGACATAAAAAAAACCTAATTCATCCTCACTATTACTTGGTTCATCACCAATAAACATAATATCTGAATTAAAGTTACCATATCCAAATAATACATTTTTACGACATTTTGAAAGCTCACATAAATAACAATGACTTACGCTAAGACTTAAGTCATTCATATTATTTGGTAACTTCACATTTTTTATATTATTTGAAAAGAAGTCCAAAGGTTCATGATATTCATAACCAAACGATTTTAAATAATTTAAATGTTTTAACACACGATTTTTTACTAAATTTGTCATGTGAAATTGTACATAAATCTTTCTTGAAAAAATATTTGTTCCAATATTTAATACGAAATTACAAAAAAGCTTGACTTTTGTTCCAATATTTTATAAAATGTCAGAATAGTTTAAAACAGGAACTAACATGACTGCACCTAGTTTAAGAAAACTAGAATTTGATTTAGATGTAAATAAAACAACTTTACATAATTGGAAAAAAAATAGACCTAAGCTTTACGAGTTTATTATTGAATCTTATAAGGATAGAGAGATATTAAAAAAGCATTTAGAATTATTGATTGAACAAAAAGAATTAATTGAAAAAGAGATTGATATAACGAAAAATAGAATTAATTAGTATGCAAAGTTATGGAGCTAAATATATATAATATAACTTTTTTAAAGTGCGCGAAGTATTATAAATTTTGGCTTCATAGTTTTTTATATTTGAAAGTTTTGTGAATGGAGATTTTTGAATTGTTTGAAGAATAAATAAGGAAAAAATTCCTTATTTAATTTTAGATATAAATAAGACTATTTATATCTATGAGTGATTCTACCTTTATCTAACGAATAAGGTGTTATCTCTACTTTTACAGTATCATTAGGTAAAATTTTAATATAGTGCATTCTCATTTTTCCTGAGATATGACATAAAACTACATGTCCATTATCTAACTCAACTCTAAACATAGCATTTGGTAAAGCTTCAATTACTTTTCCATCAATTACTATTACATCATCTTTTGCCACTTTTTTTCTCCCTTAATCTTCCGAATTACTTAAAATAACTGCTTTTCCATCGATAACAGCAACTGTGTGTTCATAATGACTACCTCTTAATCTATCAGTAGACACAACATCCCAACCATTATCTAAAATAACGGGATTTCTCTCTTTAGAACAAATCATAGGTTCTATACAAAATACCATTCCATTTTTGATTTTTGGACCAGATTTTGTATTTCCATTTTCTAAGTAATTAGGAATTTCTGGTTCTTCATGAGGTCTTCGTCCAATACCATGCCCACAAAATCTAACAAGTGGTTGGTATCCTCTTGATACGATAAAATCTTCAATAGCTTTTGATAACTCTTTAAATCTCATACCTTCTTGAATAATATCAATTGCATAATATAAAGAATCTTTTGCACAAGCAATTAACTCTTCATCAGCTTTTGAAATTTTTCCAATAGGCATAGTAATTGCAGAATCACCATACCACCCATCTATTTCAGTACCAATATCAAGACCAAGGATGTCACCTTCTTTTAAAACAACATCACTTGGGATTCCATGGATAATAACTTCATTTAATGAAGTACAAATTGCAGCTGGGAAACCATATAAGCCTTTGAATGAGGGTCTAGCTCCTAAATCTCTTAGGAACTTTTCACCCATCGTATCAACCTCTTTTAAAGTCATACCAGCTTTTACTGATTTGCTCAAAAAGTTTAAAGTTTTCGCAACTACAATATTTGCATTTCGAAGTTTTTCTATTTCGTTTGGTTTTCTTAATGGGATTGCCATTTTTATAATCCAACCGCACTTAATGTTTGATATTTATTCATATACTGTTGAGCTTCAATTTTTCTCATAGTATCAATTGCAACTTGTACAACAATTAGTACAGCAACCCCTCCAAAATAGAAAGGTACTCCCATAGCTTTTACAACAAGCCAAGGAAGAGTTGAAATTAATCCCATATAAATAGCTCCCCAGAAAGTTAATCTACTTGCTACTTCATTTAAAAATTCAGCTGTACTTGCTCCTGGTCTTACACCTGGAATAAATCCACCTTGTTTTTTTAGGTTTTCTGAAATATCTTTTGCATTAAATGTAATTGATGCATAAAAGAATGCAAAGAAAACTACAAATAAAAACATAAATAAATTAAAAGTATATGATTGAGGACTTAAATAATCTGCAATCATCACTAAATACTTATTTTGACTTCCTTGTAACACTGTCGCAGGGAACATTAAAATAGCACTTGCAAAAATTGCTGGAATTACTCCTGATAAATTTACTTTAATAGGAATATAATTCATTACTCTTTTCTTCTGATTCTCTATCATTACTTTTCTAGAATATGAAACAGGAACTCTTCTTTCACCTAATTCAACATAAATAATTGCTCCAACTGTTGCAATGATAATAAGTAAAATTGCAATTACAGTTAAGAAATTCATTTGTCCATTATTAACTAAATCAATAGTTCCACCAATTGCACTTGGAATTGCAGAAACAATACCAGCAAAAATAATTAATGAAATACCATTTCCAATACCTTTTTGTGTGATTTGTTCACCAATCCACATTAAAAGCATAGTACCAGTTAACATTGAAATTGCAGAAACAGCAATAAATGTGTCCATATCGATTGAAATTGCACCTTCACCATTTTGACCAGTTAATGAATTAAGACCAACTGATACACCAATAGATTGAATTAATGTAATAACAATTGTAGTATATCTGATGATTTGCATATATTTTTGCATACCATCTCTCTCTTTTTTCATTTTACCAAGTGCTGGGAAAGTTGCTGCTAGAAGTTCCATAATAATAGAAGCAGTAATGTAAGGCATGATTCCTAGTGAAATAATACTTAGTCTTTCAACTGCATTACCACTAAACATATTAACAAGACCTAGTGCATTGTTAGCATTAGAGTCGAAAAATTCTTTAACTACGTCTATATTAACTCCAGGTACTGGCACGTATGCCAGTAATCTGTAAAGAAAAATAAAGCCTAATGTAATAAGAATCTTATTTATTAGATCTTTACTCATAATTATTTTCTCGTAGTTGAAACGTTTTCGTCTTTAATCTTAGCTACTAAATCTTTTGCAGTTGAACCAATTAATTTAACTTTTTCAACTGATTTTGATAATTTATACACAGATTTAATAGAATCTAATGTAATTTCATCAAGAGTTGCAATTTGAGATACTTTATCAACATTAATTGAATAAGGTTTAACTACTCTTGAAAAGAATCCAACTTTAGGAAGTCTTTTGTAAAGTGGTTGTTGACCACCTTCAAATCCTCTTTTCATTGAGTAACCAGATCTAGCTTTTTGACCTTTGTTACCTTTTCCAGCTGTTTTACCAGTACCGCTTCCTTGACCTCTACCAATTCTTTTAGTATTTTTAGTACTACCAGCTGCTGGTTGTAAGTTATTTAATTCCATTGTTCTATCCTTTAATTCTAGCTAATGCTTCAACAGTAGCTTGTACAAGGTTGTTTGGATTATTAGAACCTAAAGATTTTGCAATAATATCTTTAACTCCAGAAAGCTCAAGAACAGGTCTTGCAGCTCCACCAGCGATAAGCCCAGTACCCTCAGATGCTGGTTTTAATAATATTTTACTTGCATTATATTTATGTTCAATATCATGTGCGATTGTAGTTCCTTTAATAGAAACAGTAACTAAGCTTTTGAATGCATCATCTAATGCTTTTTTAATTGCATCAGGAACCTCTTTAGCTTTACCAGTTCCAAATCCTACTGTACCGTTTTTATCACCAACAACAACTAAAGCTGTAAATCTGAATCTTCTACCACCCTTTACAACTTTTGTTACTCTTCCGATTTTAACGATTGCTTCTTGAAAGTCTTCTCTATTTACTGCCATCATTAACCCTTATAATTTGATACCATTTTCTCTTAATGCGTCAGCAAATGCTGCTACAACACCATGATAAAGATAACCATTTCTGTCATAAACAACTGATTCAATTCCAGCTGCTTTTAAGTTCTCAGCAAGTTGTGCTGCTACTTTTACTGCATTTTCTTTATTCACATTTAAACCCATAGCTTTTGAGCTAACTGCTGCTAAAGTTACACCTTCAACATCATTGATAGCTTGTGCACTAACGTATTTGTTAGATTTGAAAATTGATACTCTTGGCTTTTCAGCTGTACCAAAAATTGAACCTCTAACTCTTTTTTTTCTTTTGATTCTTAAAGCATTTTTTTTAGCTAAATCTTTTATTCTACTCATAGTTACACCTTACTTCTTAGAAGTTTTTCCGGCTTTTCTGATGATTTTCTCATCAGTATATTTAACACCTTTACCTTTGTACGGTTCTGGTTTTCTAAAGCCTCTAATAATTGCAGCAGCTTGACCAACTTGTTGTTTGTCAGCACCTTTTACATGGATTATGTTTTTTTCAACAGTAACTTCTAATCCCTCAGGAATTTCATAGTTAATTGGGTGAGAATAACCTAATTGTAACTCTAATACTTCACCTTTTACAGCAGCTCTGTAACCAACACCATTGATTTCTAAAGATTTACTAAAACCTTCAGTTAAACCATTAATAGCATTAGCAGTTAAAGCTCTATAAGTTCCCCAAAATGCAGAAGACTCTTTTGTTTCACCATTTCTAGTTAAAACAACTTGACCATCTACGATTTCAATACCAACTCTACCATGAGTTTCTATAGTAGAAACTTTGTTCCCTTTTTTAACACTAATTAAAGAACCATTAGCTGTTACTTCAATTCCAGCAGGAATTGCGATAGGTTTTTTTCCAATTCTAGACATTACACTCTCCTACCATACAGTACAAAGTACTTCACCACCAACATTAGCTGCAAATGCTTCATCATTAGCAAGTACACCTTTGTTAGTTGAAACGATAATAGTACCGTACCCATTTTTAAAGTTTTTAATTTCAGAAGCGTTTTTATAAACTCTTCTTCCTGGTTTAGAAACTCTTGTGATTTCATTGATTACTGATTTCTCATTATCATCATATTTCAATTCAACTTGAATTGTTTTCTTATTGTTTTGTCCATCAATAACTTTGAATCCAGTAATATACTCTTTTTGTAATAAAACGTTTAAAACACCTACTACAGTATTTGAGTGTAATAATGTTGCAACTTCTAATTTTCTCATTGCAGCATTTCTAATTCTTGTTAAAGCATCTGCGATCATATCATTCATCATAGCTTAAATTCTCCTACCAACTAGCTTTTCTAACACCAGGTAATAAACCTTCGTTAGCCATTTTTCTTAAACAAATTCTACATAAACCAAAATCTTTATAAACAGAGTGAGGTCTTCCACAAACAGAACATCTTGTGTATGCACGTACTGCAAACTTAGGTGTTCTTTGTTGTTTAGCGATCATAGATTTCTTTGCCATTACGCTCTTCCTTTTGTAAATGGAATTCCTACTAATTCTAATAATCTGAATGATTCAGCATCATTACTTGAACTAGTAGTAATTGAAATATTCATACCATGTGTTTTAATGATATTATCATATACAACTTCTGGGAACATTAATTGCTCATCTAAACCAAAGTTGAAGTTTCCTCTACCATCAAAACCATTTTTGTTAAGACCTCTAAAGTCTTTTACTCTTGGTAATGCAACGTTACATAATTTATCTAAGAAGTTATACATTTGCTCACCTCTTAAAGTAACTTTTACACCAACTGGCATACCTTCTCTAACTTTAAAACCAGCAACTGATTTTTTAGCAATAACTTTAACAGCTCTTTGACCAGCAATTAAAGAGATTGTATCTTCAATGTTTTGGATTAATTTAGAATCTTTCATCGCTTCACCAGCACCAACAGAAATAACAACTTTTTCTACTTTCGCAGTTAAAGTTTTATTTTTTGGAAACTCAGTTTCTAATACTGGTTTGATTTCTGATTTGTATTTTTCAAATAATCTTGATGCCATTTTACTCACCTTCTACTTTTGCTACATTTGAAATGTCAATTGGCATTTCTTTGTTAATGAATCCACCCTCAGGGTTTTTTTCTTGATCAGGTTTAACAGTTTTTTTAGCAACTTTACAATCTTTTACGATTACTTTATTTTTTGAAGGTAATACTCTTAAAACTTCTCCAGTTTTACCTTTGTCATCTCCAGCGATAATTTTTACAGTATCACCTTTTTTGATTTTTAATTTAATTGCCATATTATAATACCTCCGGTGCAAGTGAAACGATTTTCATGAAACCTGAATATCTAACTTCTCTAGCAACTGGTCCAAAGATTCTTGTTCCAACTGGTTCTCTTTTTGCATCAAGAATAACCGCTGCGTTGTCGTCAAATCTAATTAATGAACCATTTTCTCTTTGAACTTCTTTATGAGTTCTAACAACTACTGCTTTAACAACTTGACCTTTTTTGATCTTACCAGTTGGTAGAGCTTTTTTAACTGAAGCAACAATAACATCACCAACAGTTGCGTATCTTCTTTTAGAACCACCTAAAACTTTGATACACATAATCTCTTTAGCACCTGTATTGTCAGCTACGTTTAATCTTGTAAAACTTTGAATCATTATTTAACTCCTGTAGCTACAATTGTCTTTAATCTAAAAGATTTAGTTTTTGACAATGGTCTACACTCAACAGCGATAACACTATCTCCAACATTTAACTCATTTTTTTCATCATGAATTAAGTATTTTTTAAATCTTTTTACAGTTTTGTGATATTTTGGATGCATAACTGATCTTGTAACTAGTACAGAAACTGTTTTTTCTCCAGATTTTTTTACCACTACACCTTGAATCTCTCTTTTATGTGTCATACTTAGATCCTTAGTTAGCTTTTGCAGCAGTCATAGCTGTTTGAATTTTAGCGATGTCTTTTTTAGCAACTCTTAATTCAGATGTATTTGTTAACTGCATTGTTTTTAGCTTAGCTTTTAATTCAAAAAGAAGCACCTTTTTCTCTTTTAATAATCCTTGAAGTTCATTCAAGTTTTTGTCTTTTAAATCAGTATAGTTCATTTTCGCTATCTCTTGTTACAATTTTAGTTTTAAATGGTAGCTTATGTTGAGCTAAAGTTAAAGCTTCTCTAGCTAACTCATCAGAAACTCCAGCCATCTCAAAACAAATTCTTCCAGGCTTAATGTTCATAACCCATTTATCAACAGAACCTTTACCTTTTCCCATTCTTGTTTCTAATGGTTTAGCAGTAAGTGGTTTATCAGGGAATACCATAATCCAAACTTTTGCTTGTCTCTTAACTTTTCTAGTCATCGCAATTCTTGATGCTTCGATTTGTCTTGAGTCAATTCTTCCGTGTTCTACAGCTTTGATACCGATATCTCCGTATGCTAAAGAGTTTCCTCTATGAGCCATACCTCTATTTCGGCCTTTCATCATTTTTCTGAATTTCGTTCTTTTAGGCATTAACATAATTATTTACCTCTTTTCTTAGTTGGTCTTCTTTTAGGTTTAGAAGAAGTGTCTTCAGCTTTTTCAGTTGGGATACCTTTAGCTAATACTTCACCTTTGAAAATCCAAACTTTGATACCAATACAACCATAAGTTGTATGAGCTTCAGCAAAACCATAGTCAATTCTTGCTCTTAAAGTATGTAAAGGAACTCTACCTTCTAAGTACCACTCAGTTCTTGCCATTTCAGCTCCACCAAGTCTACCAGAAACAGATACTTTAATACCTTTTGCTCCACCTTTTAATGCATTTTGCATAACTCTTTTCATAGCTCTTCTGAATGCAACTCTTCTTTCTAATTGTTGAGCAACATTTTCAGCAGATAATTGAGCAGAAGTTTGAGGTTTTCTCTCTTCTTTAATATTTACAGCGATTTCTTTACCAACCAATTTTGAAAGTGCATCTTTTAGTTTTTCAACGTCTGCACCTTTTTTACCGATAATGATACCAGGACGAGCTGCAACAACTGTAACTCTAACTTTTTTTGCAGTTCTCTCAACGATAGTTTGAGCAATTCCAGCATAGTATAATTCTTTTTTAACATACTTTCTGATTTTGTCATCTTCTGCAATGTTTGCTGGCATTGTTTCAAATTTAGGAAACCATCTTGATTCCCAATTTCTATTAATACCTAATCTTAAACCTATTGGATTAACTTTTTGACCCATTACTTATCTCCTTTAGTCGCAGCAGCTACTTCAATCATAATATGTGCAGTTGGTTTGTGTCTTGGAGAAGCAGAACCTCTTGCTCTTGGAGTAAATCTCTTAAGAACTGGACCTTTATCAACTCTTGCAGATACAACTACTGCATCAACTGGATCTAAACCTGCATTAGCTACAGCAGAAGCTATAACTTTAGAAATAATTCCAGCAGCTTTATTTGGAGTAAATTGTAAAGATGCGATTGCATACTCTGCATTCATTCCTTGAACTTCTCTAGCAATTAATCTAGCTTTAATTGGAGAAAGTCTAATAAATTTTAATATTGCTTTAGCCATTCTTATGCCTTTCTTTGAACAGAACCTTTATGGCCCTTAAATGTTCTAGTTGGTGCGAATTCACCTAATTTATATCCAACATGGTTCTCAGTAACGTTAACTGGAACGAAGTTTCTTCCATTGTGCACATTGAAAGTTAATCCGATCATATCTGGTAATACAGTAGATCTTCTTGACCAAGTTTTAATTGGTTTTTTATCATTAGCTTCGTTAGCTTTGATAACTTTCTTCATTAGGTGTGCGTCTACGAATGGACCTTTTTTTATCGATCTTGCCATCTTAAACCCTTACTTCTTTCTTTTTGAAATGATTAGTTTATCACTAGCTTTTTTCTTTCTAGTTTTATAACCTTTAGTTGGCATACCCCATGGAGTAACAGGATGTCTACCAGAGTTAGTTTTACCTTCACCTCCACCATGTGGGTGATCTATTGGATTCATTGCTGACCCTCTAGTTTGAGGTCTAATACCAAGGTGTCTACTTCTACCCGCTTTACCAATTACCATGTTTGAGAAATCTTCGTTTCCAACTACACCAATTGTAGCCATACAAACACCAAGAATTTTTCTCATTTCACCAGATGGTAATCTCATGATTACATACTTGTCTTCTCTACCCATAATTTGAGCATATCCACCAGCAGATCTAGCGATTTGTCCGCCTTTTCCTGGTTTCATTTCAATATTATGAACCATTGTTCCAACAGGAATACTTAGTAATCTCATTGCATTACCTGGTAAGATATCAAGTCCAGACTCAGCAGCTTGTACTTTATCCCCAACTTTTAATCCAGATGGTTGTAAAACATATCTTTTATCACCGTCTAGGTAAGTAACTAAACAAATTCTACAGTTTCTATATGGATCGTATTCAACAGTTGAAATTGTACCTTCAACACCGAATTTATCTCTTTTGAAATCAATAATTCTATATAATTTCTTAGCACCTGCTTCTTTGTGTCTAGATGTAATTCTACCGTTATTATTTCTACCAGCGTTTGCTTTTACTCTTACAAGTAAAGATTTTACAGTTGGTTTTGAAGTAATATCTGAAGTATCCATTACAGACATAAATCTTCTTGCAGGAGTTATTGGTCTAAATTTTTTAATTGCCATTTATAATCCCCTTAAGCTGAAAGGTTCGCAATTGCTGCGCCCTCTGGTAATGTTACATAGAATTTTTTGAAATCAGGTCTTTTACCTATTTTCCCTTTAAATCTTTTTACTTTACCATTTTGTCTTAAAGAATTTACTTTTGAAGGAGTTACTCCAAAGTATTCTTTAAATACTTCTTTTAAACCGTTTTTAGTCATTCTTGGACTAGTTTGAACAACGATTACACCATTTTCTTGAAGCTCAATTGTTTTTTCTGTATATAATATTGCTTTAATATCTGTAATATCTGCCATCTTAAGCCTCTTTTGTTAATGCATCAAGTACTGATTTTTCAATAAGTACTGAGTGGTATGCAGCAATTAAATAAGCGTTAACTTCTTGCTTTTCAACCATATAACAGTTTTTAATGTTTCTAAACGCTAAATAAGTTTTCTCATCAATTGAATCACATACAATTAATGTATCTCTTTTGTTTATTTTACTTAAAACTGCAACTGCTTCTTTAGTTTTTCCTGATTCAAGTTTAATTGAATCAACAACAAATAAAGTACTATTATTTGCTTGAGCATTGATAGCATATTTTAATGCTAATGCTTTTTGTTTTTTGTTAACTTTTTGGTTATAGTTTCTTTTAGTAGGTCCAAATGCTTGTCCCCCACCAACGAATAAAGGAGATCTTTTTGAACCCCATCTAGCTGCACCAGAACCTTTTTGAGCTTTAGGTTTTTTACCACCACCGCTTACTTCTGCTCTTGTTTTAGCTCTCGCTGTATTTGATCTTAATGCTGCTAAATAAGATTTAACATATAAATATAAATTATGTTTGTTAATTTCTTCATAACTAGCTGGTAAAACTACTTCACCACTATTTTCAAATTTTTCGTTTAATACTATTGCTTTGCTCATTTAGCAACCTTTACTTTTCCTAATGCTCCGTTTGGACCAGATACTGAACCTTTAAGAACTAAAATTCCAGTTTCAGCGTCAAATGAAATAACATCATTTTTCACAGATACATTTGTATTTCCGTATTGCCCTGGCATTTTTTTACCTGGCTGAACTCTACCTGGCCATTCGCAGTTACCGATTGAACCAACTCTTCTACCCATTCTGTGACCATGAGATGCTCTACCACCCGCAAAATTCCATCTTTTAACAGCTCCAGTAAACCCTCTACCTTTTGTTTTAAAAGTTGTTTTTAGCGTTTGCGCTTCACTTAATCCAGAAACATCTAAATCACCAGCTTCAGCATTTGCTACAGTCATTGTTGCAAATCTGTTAAACTCTTTAGATAAGTTATATTTTTTTTGTATACCTTCGATAGCTTTGTTAAACTTTTTACCATTGCTATAAGATACAATTGCTACACCGTCAGTCACTTCACACACTTTAGTATCAAGAACTTTTAAAAGTGTAACAGGAGTACTTGGAACAGAAACTGTTCTACTCATACCGATTTTTTGAACTATAAATTCCATCTATATTACCCTTTCTTCTTATTCTTGACCCATAGATCTAACTTCAACATCAACTTCAGGAGCTAAGTCAAGTTTCATTAACGAATCTACAGTATCTGGAGTTGCAGCTATAATATCAATAATTCTTGAATGAACTCTGATTTCAAATTGCTCTCTAGAATCCTTATTTACGTGAGGACCTTTAATAACTGTATATCTTCTGATTTTTGTAGGAAGAGGGATTGGACCTCTTAAATCAGCACCAGTTCTTTTAACGGCTTCAACAATTGAAGCAACACTTCTGTCTAAAACTCTATGATCATAAGCTTTAAGCTTTAATCTAATCTTTTCCATTTTTTTCCTTTAAAGAACTCGTTAGATGCGCAAAAATACACTCTAACCACATTTAGTGGACGCGGATTATAACTCATTTGTAGTTAAATGTCAAGTATTATGGGCTTTCTCTGAAGAAGTTGTTAATTTTATTTCCTTTATAAAAGGACAATGTTAGTAGTTTAGGTAGTAAAATAAGTTCTTATTAAGGAAAGAATAAAAATTCTTATCCTTGATAAAATCCTGAAAAAAGTAAAATATCATCACTTTTTTTATTTTCTAAATCTTTTATTATTAAATCTTTTAAAATTTCACCAACACTTGGAGCAAATGTCATTCCTAGCCATCCTAGACCCATGCCATAGATTAAATTAGAATATTCTTCATCTATTCCAATTAAAGGCATATCGTTTGGCGTAAGAGGTCTAAAACCACTCCATTCAACAATATCATTCATCTCAAAAGGAATAGTATATTTTTTTATATTTTCTTTTATACTATCTATTTGTTTTTTAATTACTCTATGGTCTGTTGAACCTAATTCTAGTTTTGATGTCATTCTTACATCATCACGTCTTGGAGTCATTACTATAAATAAATCAGCGAATAATGTTGTTGTTTTAGGTTGTAACTCTTTTTGCATTGTAAAAGTTAAACTGTAACCTTTTGCGGGAGTCATCATTAACTCTTTTTTTCTAATATCTGCTAATAATGTTTGATAACCGGTACACATTACATAAGTTTGGGCTTCATAACTATTTAATGCTGAACTAATACTTGATACTTTTTTATTTTCAAATTTAATGTTATTTATTCTTTCATTTAAAATAAACTCCACCCCATTATTTGATAAATAATTTTTTAATTCAAGCATAACTCTTCGTGGATCAAAGTGCGCATTTCTTTTAAATAATATTGCACCTTTTATTTTTTCATTTCCTAAAGGTAAATACTCTTTTATTTTTGCTTTATCAAAAATCTCAAATCTATCATTATCAACAAAGTCATATTTTTTTAACTTTTTATCTAAACTCTCTTGTTCAGTAAAAACACTTAACATTCCATCATGGTGAAAATCAAAATCTAAACCATCTTCTATTTGCATTTGTTTATATCTATCTATTGTTATTTGTCCATATTTTTCAAATAGAGCTAAGGTTCTTTTTAATCTGTCTTCATTTGCACTTTGAACAAATTTATATAACCAACGAAATAGTTTATAATCTAATTTTGGATGAATATTCACAGGAGATTCACCTTTTATCATTAGTTTTAAAGTATCAAAAACAACACCAGGATTTGATAATGGTGTTTTATCAAAAGCAGATAATAACCCAGCATTTCCAAATGATGTACAATCACTTATATCAGCTTCATCTATAACAGTTACACTTCTTCCTGCTTTTTGTAAAGAATAAGCCGTCATAAGTCCAACAACACCACCTCCAATTATTATTACATCTCTTTTCATTTTATTTTCCTTTATTCGTTTATACTTTGCCCACAATTACTACAATAAGATAAACCTTTTATTGTTTTGTGATGACATGAATTACACTCTATTTTTAGCTGATTTTGGCAGCATGGACAAAAATCCATAGTTTTAAAATCTACACTATTTCCACAATTATTACAAATATTTTTATTATAAGACTCTACTTTACTTATACTATTATTTTTCAGTTTATTGTTGTTTTCTTTGTATCTTTTTTGTACTTTTATTATTAAAAATCCAAATATAAAAACAAAAATTATAATCACAAAATAATAAACTACAAATGGAATTTCAAGTTCATAAAAAAATTTCATCAATTTTTCAAGAAATATTTTTGGCAAAAACTCATATATTAAACTAAAGATTGAAATCAAAGTTGGAATTAAACTTATTATAAAAATGTTTTTAAACATCACATAAAGTATATATTTTTCTTTTAATAAATATCTTTTCATTAAATAGAAAAATCCAAAAACTAATGGAAGTAAAAATAGTAAAGTTACTAACTCTACTTTTAAACTGTACGATTTATTTGCTTTTTCTATATCATCATTTATTTGTTGTTTATTATCATTTATATATATAATTAAATCTTTTACACTTTTTGAGTCAGAAAATCTTTTATAAAAATCCTCTTTTTCTTTTTGGATTTTTGCTAACTCTTTTTCATAAGTTTCATATTTTTCTTTTACATTTTGAGTTGTTAAACTATCTTTTATGATTGATTTATCTGTATTTTGAGAAGAAAGTTTTTCAAATAAAACTGTATTGTAGTTCTCTTTTATATAAAAAAGTTCATTATTTATTTTATTTTCACTATTTAATAACTGATTTTTAGTAGTAATTAGTTGCTTAATATCGTGTTCTTTTTTAACTTCTTCTACTTTTGTATTCGTAATAAAACATCGATTATCTATTAAAGAGTCTTTTATTTCTTGGTAATTATTGTCATAATAGTAGTTATTATAATTATCTTTTGAATAAAAATATTGGTTAAAATCATCAATATTTGAGCTGTTTATAACATCACGACATTTATATGGGAAAGTTACTGTTGGACTATTTAGAACTCTTGTTTGAAAATCAATTCCAAGATTTAAAGTGCTATAAATTAATATATTTAATAAAATAATAAAAAAAATCGTAAGTTTTGATAACTTCTCTGTTCCTTTATAAACAAAGTTATTTTTATAAAAACCTTTTATAAACTCTTTCATACATAAAACTCCTAATAAAATTAGGAATTATTTTACTCTTTTATTTTGTTACTATTATTAAATTATTATTTATATAAAATATTTTGAAGCATTATCTTTTAGTTTTTTAAAAATCTCATCAAAAGAAGCAGGATAAACCCTTGTTCCTCCAAGTGTACTTATAAAATTTGTATCTCCATTCCACCTTGGAAGCATATGATAGTGTACATGTTGCTCTATTCCTGCACCTGCTGCACGTCCAAGATTCATACCAATATTTACACCCTCACAAGGCATAACTTCTTTTAAAAGCTTTACTCCTTGACGCACGCGTTTGCTCATTTGTAACCAAACATCATCTTGTAAATCTTCAATATTTGAAGTATGAAAAAAAGGAATAACCATCATATGACCTGGGCTATATGGAAATTTATTCATAACTACATAACAATGTTCATCAGAAAATACAACTTGCATTTTTTCATCACTTATATTATTAGAAATATAACAAAAAACACAACCCTCTATTTTTTCTTCGCTAACATAATCATATCGCCATGGCGCGTATAAATGTTCCATTTTTATCCTAGATTTTATATAAAATTCGGAGCATCATTTGCAAATAAAATCAAATCACCAGCTCTTGTTGTTTTTGCTAAAGTTGCTTCCATTAGTGTTTTATCTTTTAAAACATATACTTTTTCTTTATCAATATTTGCACTAAATAAATGAGTATTTAAACTTCCTGTTAAAATTACAAAATCAAAAACTCTATTTATCTCTTTTGCTAAAAGAATATTTGCTTCATCAGTTGATTCAACAAGGCCAGGAGTTATAATTACTTTTCTTCCTGTATGAGTTGAACAAATATTTACAGCTTCAAGCATCCCTGTTAGATTTCCATTAAATGAATCATCAATTATGATTTTTCCACCTGCAACAATTTTTTGAAGTCTATGTTCTACTTGAGGAAGAGTACAAAGTGCCATTTTAATCTCATTAATAGTCATACCTAAATAATGCGCTACTAAAATAACTGCTGTAAGATTTATTGCGTTAAAACTTCCTAAAATTGGAGCTTGAAAATGTTCAATTTGACCATTTACTTCAACATCAAACCAAATACCATCTAAATTGCTTTTTGTAATATGTAAATTACTTGGATATTTTGTAATAGATGGATACGGTTTTACAGGAACTGATTCATGAACAAATCCCATTTTCATTTTTGGAGATTTTAAAATTTCCATTTTTGTATGAATGATATTATCAAGTGTTTTAAAATATTCAATATGTTGTTCACCAACACTTCCAATAACACAAATTTGAGGTTCTAAAAACATTGTTATCTCTTCAATGTCACCTTTTACTCTAGCTCCTGCTTCTGCTATGTAAATTTGAGTATCCAATGGAATATCTTTATTTACATCAAGAACGATTCCGGCAATTGTATTTACACTTCTTGGAGTTTTATATGTTTTATATTTATTTTTTAAAACATGGTGTAGATAATTTTTAATTGAAGTTTTACCAAATGATGCAGTAATTGCTACAGTTCTAAGTCCTGCAATACTTTGAAATCTTTGTTTTGCTTTGTGTTTAAAAGAGATAAAAAATATTTTTTCCATAACTGCTGAAATAATATAAGACAAAATCAAAGGAACAAAAATAAATGTATTTGTACAATCAGGACTTGCTAAACAAAGTGCTGTCATTGAGAATGTTGTAAAAAGTAGAATTATTAAAAATCTTTTAACACGTGATGTTAATACAAGTGGTCTATCTAATTTTTTATTCCATAAAACAAAACTTGTCATATATATAAGATAAAAATAAATAGCATAATAAGGTTCAGGAATAATATAAAAAAGAACTATAGGAGAAAGAAAATATGTAATATGCCATTGCCATTTATGATGTTTTAGGATAACTCTTTCTAATTTATAGTTATACCATTGAAGATTAGTAATTAAATACCAACCTAAACTCATTATTAAAATAATGTGCGTAATAATATTAAAGTATTCCATTTTCAATTCTCTCACTTATATTTTTAGCATTATGAACAAAGAAGAAATGATCTCCATCATAAGATGTAAATGTTGATTTTTTTAGTAATGATGCCATTTTTTTACCAGATTCCAAAGAAGTAGCTGTATCTTTTTCTCCCCAAAAAACTAAGGCATTATTTGAAAAGTTTGAAAAATATGATGAAAAATCTTCATTTACAACATTTTTAAAAGTAACATACATATTTTCACTCATTGTATTTACATCTTTACTTCTAAATCTTTTTGTAATACCTCTTAATCCCAAAGCATTAAAAACCTTTGCAAAAAAGATTTTTGCTTTTACATCAAAAGGTTTTTCTTCCAAAATTCCAGCGCTACTTAACATTACTAGATTTTTTGGATTTAATAAAACTGCAACTTTTCCACCATAAGAGTGACCGGCAATTATATCTTTTGAAGAGTCTAAAAGCTTCAAAAATTCATCAGTAATTTTGGCATAATCTTGTGTTGTTAATACATAATTATTTAAACTTTTTCCAAATCCAGGTAAGTCAATATAAATATGTCTAAAATCTTTCAAATAAGGTGAAAAAACATTTTTCATAATATCCTTATTTGAACCCCAACCATGTAAAAAAATTATATCTTTTGTAGCTGTTGGATTTACTATTTCATAAGAAATATCAAAAATTTTATTATCAACAATCAGATTTTTTGTTGCCAAAACTTATTTTCCTTTAGTAGCTTGTATTTTATTTACATATTCATAAGTTATTGGAATATGTTTTTTTAGGGGAAGAGTAGTTGCAACATCATTAAATAAACTTGCAAAATCTTCAAATAGATAATTTGCCATAGACCCAGGAATTGAATTTATTTCATTTAAATATACTGTGTCATTTACAACAAAAAAATCACATCTAATGATTGAACCTTCAAATAAAGTATTATAAAGTCTTCTAAATGACTCTTTTATCTCTTCATTTAATTTTTCTCCTAAATCAACTTCTAAAGCTTTTGAAGTTCTTGAAAAATCTAAATATTTTTTATCAAAATCTAAAAACTCAGCTTTTTGTGGCTCTTCAATAATAGAAAATCTAAACTCTCCATTTACTTTTGTTCCAGCTAAGTTATACTCTTTTACTCCACTAAGGAATGGCTCAATTATAATTGCATTATCAAACTCATATGCAACATCTAAAGCATATTCTAACTCTTCTTGATTTTTTACAATTGAAACACCAATTGAACTTCCAAGTTTTACAGGTTTTAAAATAACTGGAAATGAATCAACAGTAACTTTTTGACCTTTTGTAAAATATTTATAATCTAAAGTATTAACTCCAACACTAGCAGCATAACCTTTTGTTAAAAATTTATTTGAACTAACAACACAAGCTTCAGTTCTTGGAGCAATAAATGGAATATTATAAAAATCTAAAACAGATGATAAAATACCATCTTCTCCATCTCCACCATGAGAAAGATTTAAAACAACATCAAAATCTATTGTTTGCTCTTTTGAAAAAAGTCCACCTTTTTTATAAAAGCCACCTTTTTGAAAATAAACCTTGTCAAATTTTTTATATTCACCAGTACTAAACAATTTTGATTTGATGATATTCGTAGGGATTAAATATAAATCTCTCGATGCATCTAAAAATAGATAAATTAATTCATTGTTTAATACATCTTTCATAGCAATTGAACTTACTATTGAGATTTCATGTTCAAAACTCACTCCACCAAAAACTATAGCTATCTTCATCAAATTCCTTTTTTATAAATATATTTTTTTATTTTTGTAATTTTTTTAATGCTTCTTTTACTAAATCACTTGTATTTCCACTCACACAAGTTTTTAATACTTTTGAAACTAAATCTTTTTTAAATCCTAAAGATTCTAAAGCAAGTGCTGCTTCAAATGAAGAAGAGAAACTCGAATCTTCACTTCCATCATGAGAATCAACTATAAATCCTGAAAGCTCAACTAGGATTCTACTTGCACCCTTAGGACCTAGCCCTGGAACTCTTTTTAACATTGTAACATCATTATCATTTACAATTTGTGCAAAAGATGTTGCTGTAAATGTTGAACAAATTGCAAGGGCAACTTTTGGACCTACACCATTTATTTTAATAACTGTATCAAAAAGTTTCTTTTCATTTACATCTAAAAATCCATACAAAGATTGTGAATCTTCTCTCATTATATGTGTGATTTCAAGCTTCACATCATCAGAAATAATTTTTGAACTACAATTTAATGAAACAAAAACTTCATAGATTATTCCATTCACATTTATGTTTAATAATGTTGGTTCTTTCTTTGTTATTTTACCTATAAGCCCTACTATCATTATTTTGCTCTTTGTTTTGAAAAATCTTAAATTTAATATTTAATAAATAAACTTCATTATATAATAAATACACTTAAACAAAAAGGCTGAGTTCGTGCTGGAATTAATAACAAAAAAGATAAGTAACAAAATAATAGTAGCATTGTTTGTGTTGATGTCACTAAGTAGTATAACAGTTGTGTATTTCACTACATCAAAAGTTACAAAAGATTCAATAGAAAAAACAAAAG
>Ga0074195_1001787_pt1 | contig 27451 bp, 23 predicted proteins | sample EPASupsiteHSE623_FD_64525 | JGI IMG/M metagenome (GOLD analysis project Ga0074195, IMG submission 64525) | Bioremediated contaminated groundwater from EPA Superfund site, New Mexico - Sample HSE6-23 | ecosystem: Environmental > Aquatic > Deep subsurface > Groundwater > Contaminated ... | reverse complement strand
GGGGGCGGCGGCTGCATTGGGGAAAACGCAGCGGGGTGACACCGGTGGATGGGCTCAACATTGTTGCCCATGACAAGTTTCAGGAAATTATCGACGAAGCCAATCGGCCTGATTCCGTCATCCGCATGCAGGCGGTAGTGATTGATGGTTCGGAGTTGGAGAAGAAAACTGCCACAGTGGTGTCGCAATCGCAACTGGCGACCAAGCTGGGTTTACGCCCGGCCCTGGTAACTGCGAGTACCGCCATGGCAGGACAGGAGGTTCAACCGGTCTTCACCGGAGCGCAGGAGCAACAGGTGGCAAAAACCGCCTGGAATGTGATCAAGGGGTACGAGAACAAACCGCAGTTGCTGCCATCGGTCAACCATCTGAAGAATCCGGAAATCCAAGCCGCTATTGTCAAGGCAGTGGAGGCACAACAACCAGCGCAGCTGGCCCTGGAAGGGTTCACGGTCAAACCGGATATCGCGGCAGTTGTGGCCAAGACAGTGGAATTGGTGACCGAGCAGACCATCGATATCCCTCGTATCCTGGTAGTGCCCAAGGGTATGGTGAAGTCCGGATTCAAGCCGTTTACCCTCGAACTCGACAGCCTGAATTATCCGCCGGTATCCGAGGATTTATGGGTACAATATCTCCGCACCGGAGAAGGCATGGCTGTGACTCCGGCTCGCGGCTGTAGCGATGAGCCGCGCACGGAGAACTACATCGTCCGCTGCCTGATGGACTTCAACGATATTTCCTACGATGACCATGCCGACCTGCTCTATGATTTGGCGGGGCAAGTTGTTCTTCATTTTGAAAGCTACCTGCAGCCGGACGAGGTTGTTGATGTGGTGCGCTGCTATCAGCGCGAAATAGCCCGATCCATCCATGTCCAGATGCAGGAGCACCATTGGGAGGAAGTTGCCGAATACGAGGTGAAGGTGAGCAAAGGGTTCACCGAGTTGAAACCAAGCGCTTACACCTGCAAGACCAATGAGCCGCCAGCCGATTATAAGGTCTCACCGGCGGACAAAAGCAATATGTCCCGTTATCTCTTTGGCGGGTTTACGCGGTGCCTGTACCCGGTGCAGAAATTTGACTCGGATACGGAACGCAAACTGGCCGTTATTATGGAGCGGGATGCCGTGAAATGGTTCAAACCCGCCAAGGGGCAGTTCCAGATCTTTTATCGTCACGGTGCGGATCATCTGGAATATCAACCCGATTTTGTCGCTGAAACCGAGAGCACAATCTACATGTTGGAGCCCAAGGCTAGCAATCAGATGAATGATCCTGTGGTGCTCGCCAAGAAAGAGGTTGCCGTCAAATGGTGCATTAATGCCACGGAATATGCGAAAAGCCACGGAGGAAAACCTTGGCGTTATGTGCTGATTCCGCACGATGGCATTGCCACCAATATGACACTCCATGGGTTGGCGCAGATGTATGGAATATGAAGGTGATTTGAAATGCATTTGAACAAGCACAACTGATGGCCACCAACCCGCAAGGATTTTTTCGCTTCGCTACACGGTATTACCCGTTACTGCTGGATCTTTTCTATCGCCGGGAAGGATTCACCGAGGCGGATCTCCGTGGCCTGATCACAAACCTCTCCACGGAGAGTGACCCTTCTCCGCTCAATGTCATCGACCAGCTCCTTTCCTATGGCATCATCGAACCTATTCCCGATGCCACTGCCTCGTTTGAACTGACGGCCCCTGTCCACAATCTGCTTGCCTACCTCCTGAGAGAACACCGTCTCACTTCGGCCACGGAGATTCAGGCCCACTTGACTGATTTGGACGAGTTGCGGGAAGAGCTTGACAGCGCCAGCCGGCAAAACCTCGGCAACCAAGCCCTTCGAGCATTGAATGACATTTCGCAAACGACCGAACGGATTCGTCAGGGCTCACACAGCAACCGAGAGGCAATCATTGGCGAAGTGATCAAGTTGAAGTCCAACCGTGAACGACGGAGCACCAAGGAGCGATTCGAGATCATTAACCGTCTCTGGAACCGCTACCTGGAGCCGCTGCGTGACCTGATCGATGTAAAAAAGGCGATGGACGCCAGCCTTGATGATCTGGAACGGAGCCTGATGACCAATGGAAAGACCTTTGCCATCGATGGAGCGCTGACCCGGGAGTTTTCCCGTTGTCGTGCCCGCTTGCTCCGCCTGCGCCGCGAAATGAGCGAAGATTTTTCCGAATCGGTTCGAGAGGTGGAGCCGTTGTACCGTTCGCTCATACGGGAGGGCGAATTGGTGCGCGGGGCATCTCTTGCACTGGAGAAATTGGATCGATCCGGTTTGGGTAGCTTACAACTTCCGGAACTCATGGCCCTGCCAGTTTGGCGGGTGGAAGGCCTTTTCTCCGACACCTCCTTGGAATCCTATCTCAGTGGAATCAAGGGGTACGAGCCAGGGCAACCACAACCGCTTATCGAAACCGAAGCGACAGCGCCACCGGAATGTATTCTTCCATCTGCATTGTATGCCCGGCTGGCATCTACTCTGCCGGTGGATGATCTGCTTGCCTGGTTACTGGAAGAGTATCCCGAGGCCGGAGTTGGTGAATTGGTCCGTGCCTATGGCCGGGTTTTCTTGCGCCCATCGAGCACCATGCTTTTCGCCGGCGAGGAACGGCGCTATGTACTCCCTGATGCTACCCTCGTTGCCAGACCCTTGCGACTGGAGAAAGTGTGATGCCTGACCCAAGCCCATTTGCCCTGCCCATGCTTGAAGAGATCTTCAACGAGCTTCGTCGCGGCCGGCATATCTGTGCCGCTGATGGGAAGGTCTATTGGGCTTTACGGGATAACCTTGCAGCCTTTCAAGATCTTTTTGGCCGTCTTGGCTTCCGACTGCAGGCACATCAGCGCGATTTCTTCTATTTTCGAGGTCAGGACAGTCTCAGTCCGCAAGCATCCCGCATGGCGGTGTTTGTCTTCATCCTCATTGAATTCCTTTCCGACCAAGGGGAGCCGGTCGTTGATACCCTCATGACCCGGACATTTTCCGTTGTTGACCTGCCCCATTTCAAAAGTGCCCGTTATCGAGCATATCTCAAGGATGCTGGGATTTCTGGAGAGGATGACCTGCACGGCCTCCTTCGCCAACTTGAACGGTTTGGCTTCATTCAACGCAACACCGACAATACCTTCAATTTTCGGGCGCCAGCGTACCGCTTTTTTGATGTCTGCATCGAGATCCTCAACAGGGATGAGGGCAATCAATCCCAGGAGCAGACACCATGAACATTGTCGGCCCGACACGGTTGGTGCTGCTGCGTGCCGGCAAGTACGACTATGGCGAAGTGGAGCTGATCAACCCGCTGCACCTGGTTGGCCCCAACAATATCGGCAAGACTTCGCTGATCGCGGTGCTGCAGTTCCTTTACATCGACGATCAGCGGAATATGCACTTTTCCCGGGAGATGGCCGATACCAGGAAATACTATTTCCCTGATCAGAACAGTTACATCCTGTTCGAGTGCCTGACACCCACCGGCTACCAAGTGGTTGGTGTACACGGTTTAGGTCCCATCCGTGGCTACGAATTCCGACGCTTTGCCTATCAGGGGCAATATGACTCGGACGATTATCTCGATGCGGATCGACGGATTCGGAGTTCTGACGAAATCCACAGTCGTCTGGCAACCAGGGAGTTTCGCATACTTGAGCCTCGCCCAATGCGGGCCGCCCTCACCGGTCAAGGAGACAGCAAAGGGGTCAATCTTGGGCTTGTACCGATACGGCAGGCTGATCACTACGAGCGCTTCCGAGCGGTATTCGGCAATCTGCTGCGCCTGGCACATCTCCGCCAGGACGAACTCAAGCAGTTTTTGCTTGAAATTCATCGGTCTGATTTTCGTCAACGCGGGGTCATTGACCTTGAGGTCGGCTATTCAAGTCAGTATCGGAAAGTGTGCGAAGAAGCCGAGTCCCTGCGAGATCTCCGGTTAATAGTTGACGATGTGCGGCGAACACTCGACCTGGCTTCAACCCGAGATGGTTTGCGACGATTGCTCCCCGGATTGTGGCAGGAAGTCCGCGCCACGTTCGACAAAACGGAGGCTGAATTTCACGAGCAAACCCGGACGATCCAAGCATCCATTGCCCAGCTTGACGAAGAGGAATGTCGTCGCAACGAGGAAGAGAAGAAATCCCGCCTTGAACAGGAAGGTGTGTTCAAGGAGCTTGGCAAGATCGAAGGAGAACTTGAACGTCACGAAAAGGACAGTGATCGATTCCGGAATTTCCTGATCGATTTCGAACAGGGCAAAAAAGCGGATCTGGAACGTCGAATCAATGAGCTGGGGGCGTCACTGGGGCAGGCGGAGGACGTCTCAGTGGACCAGGTGCGCAATCGGGTCTCAAAGATGGAGAGAGAACTAGCGCGACTGCAACTTCGACTCGAACAATTTACCCGCAATGTTGCCGGCCACCTGTTCCCGCTATTGCCTGATGGCGCCATGGAGAACGTTTTTCGGATCATCAATCCTGAAATCCTTGGACTCATCCATGGTGATGATGGATTAAACATAAAAGATGAACAACTTCTAGCCCAAGCACTCACTCAATTTACCAGCAGAACCCAGCATGGAGTCTATGAGGATGAACTCGTCCAAATAATGCTGGAAGCCTTGAAATCACCCGACCTGGCCGCCTATCAGGATGCCAACGCCTTGGATCAGCAGATTGTTGAACACCAGGAGTCCCTTGGCAGAGAAAGGCGGATTCTTGCGGCGGCTGAAAATGCGGCCCAAATCAGGCGTCAGAAAGAACAACTCCACAAGGAGTGGGAGCAAATCAGTCATCTCCTGAGCGCCTACCAGGAATTCCAACAACGATTACCCATCATCCGGCAACGGATTCAGGAGAAGAAAGACTGTGAAAAACGAAAGGCCCAACTGATAGCACTACTGGATGAGTTGACCGCCAGAAAGTTGAAACTGGTCGAGGAGCGGCGGCAGTTCGATCAGCAGTTGCGTGAATTGGGCTCACGGCAAAAGAAGCTGTTGCAAAAAATCCATGATCTTCCTCCTCCCGACCCCTCCTGGCCTGTGGAGCCATCCACCATTGAGACGAAAGGCCTGGAACCCTTGATGGAACTCTACGAGCGCAAATATGGAGAGCAGGCCGAAGTCGCTCGCCGATTTGTCGAGGAACTCCGGCGCATTGAGCAACAAACCTACGGAAAATATGTCGGCGAAGATGAGCCCGCGACACTTTCCAACCTGCAAGCCGAGGTGGAGGCTCTGGGAGAAAGAGAAAAGGCAGTCCAGGAATTGTGGAAGAGTCTGGCGGCCGGGATGCAAAGTGCCTTCAAGGGGTTGAATCAGGACCTGGAAACCCTGAAAACACGTATCCAGGAACTTAACCGCCGGCTTGGCGCTGTTTCCATTTCCAATCTAGCCCGATTACGATTGGAATTGCGAGAACATCCAGAATGGACGGAGCGGATAAGAACCTTGGTCGAGGTGGAAGCCATGCCGCTTTTCTTCGACCGCAACCTTGTCAGCGAGGCCCAAAATCAGTTGGGTGAATTGCTCAAACAACATCGACGGGTCGAACTGAGCGACCTCTTTGACCTGCATTTCGAAGTCACCAGCACGGACGGCCAAACCAGGCGTTACCCGCACCTTGATGCCATTGAATCCAACGGTACCACGATCACCATCAAGGTTTTGATCAACCTGTTGCTGCTCAAAGGGCTGCTTCGCGATAAGGAAGTCTCGATTCCGTTCTATCTCGATGAGGCCTCCAGTCTTGATCGGGACAATCTGACCTCCATTGTCCACGAAGCCCGCAAGATGGGTTTTATTGCGGTACTAGCCAGTCCGGAGGCGATGGAAGCGGCGGATTCCCTCTATTTCCTCCGGGAAACAGAGGGTCGCATCATGCTGGCCCCTGACACCTCGTTGTTGCGGATCGAGCGGGGGGAGTTGCATGGCGGTTGATCCTCTGGCTGGAAAATTATGGCAACTTCTGGAACAAGGACATCTTCCTTCTAGCCGCCTTGCTGAACGTGACCGCACTCGCCTGCGAAGTCTTTTTGAAGCGCGGGTTTTGCAAGAGGAGCGAAGCGGGGCTGGCAAAAAGGTGGTGGTGCACAACAGGGAAGCCGTTGAGCGGTTTTTTGGTCAATGCTTTCCCTCCGGTGTCAATGGGTGCCCTGAAGAACTCTTACCGCGAAGCAGGGCTATTGCTGAGCTGCGAGATTCTAAGAAAACGAGAGAGACCATTCCACCGATTGCCCTTCTCCGAGGTTTCGATGGCTGTGAGCTGTTCGTCGATGGTGAGGTCGTCCCGGTCGTACAGTGGACGAACACGGCCGGAGTGGCGGCCTTACGCATTGATGACCGGCAATGGCGGTATGGTGGCACCTTGGCGATTGTCGAGAATCTTGAATTTTTCTGGAATATCGAAAAGCTCAACACCGGCGCACAGCTTGCGCTCTATGCTCAGGGCAGGTTGAGTGGCAGGATTTTAGACTGGCTTGCCTCACCAGGGATGCTGCAAGCAAGCATCCTGCACTGCGGTGATTATGATCCGGTTGGGCTTGACGAGTATCTGCAGATTAAAATTGTTTGCCTTGGTCGCACGAAACTCTATCTCCCCGCAAATCTGGACGTGCTGTTAACCCGTTATGGTAAAAAAGTATTATTGCAAAGCAGCTCCTCCGTACTGGATAGGCTGAGAAAAACTGATGACCAAGAGGTTCGCCAAATCATCAAGTTGTTGGACCAGTATGGCGTAGGTTTGGAGCAGGAGACATTGTTGTTAGGTGCAGATTTATTGGAAATATCGTGACTCGGAGAACCAAAGATTTATCGCTATGGTACAACCAGCATGACGGTCTCCGCTATTTTGATGAAAAATTGGGATTAATATGATTTTTCGTAATGTTTTCCAGAAATCGAACTGAACATCCATTTAATCATTGTTCTTAACTACAAACAAACAAATTATTTATGCCTCAATATAAAATAAAAGCAAAAATATGGTCAACAAAAAATGATGAAAATAATAGAATTACATTAATAATTGATACACTCAAACCATATAAAATATCGATTCACGAAATAGAATATTTAAAAAAAGAGATAAATACAGCTAGAATTCACATCGAGCAAATTAACAATAATTTTGACAATGAAATTAGACATATAGAGCTGGAAAAAAATAAATTACTTAGCAAAAATCATGAAAATAAAGAACGACAGATAGAAGATGCTCGTAATAAATACAGGCATCATTATGAAAATTATATAAATTACGACACTTACACTAACATGATTTTTAATAGAAATAAGCATAGAGAGATAAAAGATAAATTTGATCATGCAAGGTACGAATTAGAAAGTGCTGAGTTGCATGCTAATATGAATTACGATGATGAGAAAAAAAAATTATATATGAATTCGATAAAAAACTAACAGATTTAGATAAAAAAAGAAAAACTATAAAATGGTGGGAAAATCTATCATTCAAATTATTGAAAAGAACAGTTACTAGAAGAAACAAAGAAGTCGTACTTGGATCAAAACTGCCGATAAACGACACTGGCTTAATAATTAAAGCTTTAGATATATACAAAATTGAATTAGAAAAAAAAGAACACATTGATACTTTAAAAGCAAAAGCAGCTGCTGCTGATAAAAAATCAAGACAACTTGCAATTTCTGTTAAAAGAAAAATTTCAAATCAAATTAAAATCTTAAATGTATGTCCTTATTGTGGGGACATGTTAAATATTGATACTGCCCATGCAGATCATATTTATCCTGTATCAAAGGGAGGGCAGTCTACAAGAAAAAATATGGTTTATGTTTGCGATCGTTGTAATCTAAAAAAAAAGGATTTTACTTTAAATAAGTTTATACAAATATCTGGATATAAACGAGAAGATATAGAAAATAGGCTTGATTTGTTACATAAGGATTATTGACTTTACGCTTGATAGCTCAGTTATTGCCCTTCATAGTACTAATCCTCCTGTGCCTGCCAAGACGGAACTTGACTATGATAATCAAGGCGAGCGTTAGGAATTACGACATCTTCTGCCAACCGTTACCCTTGAGAGATGAAATGAATCAAAATAGCCCAAAAGTCATCTTATGAACCAACCTAAATATGAAATTTAATAAACATGGATAAAACAGTCTTTCTTACAATCTTTTCAGGTGTGTTGACCTATGTTCTAGGTCAACTCGTGCTCAAACTTGTCATTGAGCCAGTCCAAGACATGAAAAGGACAATAGGCGACATATCTCACTCTCTCATTGAACATGCAAATGTGATTTCCAATCCAGGTGTCCCAAAAGAAGAGGTAATGGCGCAAACCTCGCAGCATCTCAGAAAGTTGTCTTCCGAAATTCAGTCGCATCTGTATTTGGTTCCAATTTACCCCGTTACAGCTGCAATATTTCGATTACCCAAGAAAGAGAGGGTATTGGAAGCGTCGAGGCATCTTATTGGTCTTTCGAATAGCGTGTATAGCGCTAAAAATGAAAAAATTTACGAGAATAATGCCAAACGGATAGAGAAAATATGTGACGGATTAGGAATCTATTTGCCCGAAGATGAAAGATGGCCCCGAGATGAATAAGCCGAACAAGTCGTTTCTGCGGAACCCGCGAAAAGCGCGAGTCTCGCAGAACTCTACGTTATGTGAAAAAATATGAAATGCTGGATATGTGGAAATGAAGGTACAACAGGAGAGCATTTAATAAAATCTTCCGATCTAAAGCGTCAATTTAAGAAAGTAACCCAAGATTGCCCTTTGTATTTTCACACTGGAAGGCAAAAAAATATTCCTGTAGGGAGTATCAGAGCAAATCGCTTAAAATCAAATGCATTAATTTGTAACCATTGTAATAGTGCGCTTACCCAACCTTACGATCGAGCATGGGAAAAATTGTCTCAATATTTAAACGAGAATATTCAAATAATCTCGTCTAAAGGTCTTGTCGATTTAAGTAAAATATTTCCTGGTGCTGTAAAAACTTCTATGCTCAATGTTCATCTATTTTTTATAAAAGCTTTCGGCTGTAAGGTAATGGAAAGCGGAGCGCCGTTACCAGTTGAGGAGTTTTCAAAAGCCCTTATTGATGGAAAAGCGTACAATTGTATACATATTGGTTTAGGTAAAAATTTCACAAAATCGTCAATTAATTACGCAGGTCAAACTGAAATACACGCTGTAAATGAAGGAAATAAATCAGTATTTGCTTCGTGGATATATGTTGTTGATAAAATTGTTGTAAATGTTATCTACGCAGATAAATATAAAAATCCAAATGTAATGAAAAACACATGGCATCCTAATTCTATAACAAAAATACTGAAATTAAAAAAATATAAATAATATAAATTACATAACAATCGCATCAAAGAGACGGCAATAACTAGGCGCTATTTTAAAGCATCGTGATACGCTCTATGTTCATAGTTATTTTAAAGTTGGTTAGCACGCAATTTGGCAGCCCCTTATGCAAACGTTAGCCAACGGCACATAAAATAATGAAATATAGTATAGAAATAATCTGTTTCATTGATATCTTAGGATTTCGCAAACATATTGAAAAAACGTTAGCTGAAGATCAATCTGACAATGAAGAAGGAATTGATAAAATTGCATGCGCTTTAGAATCTATGAAGTGCAACAGCGCACAAAGTCAAGGCCCATATCCAGTGACTCGGAAAATAACACAATTTTCAGATTCAATTGTCATTTCCTTCAATTATAACGATAAAGATTCAGTATATTATACATTGGTTGACATTCAGATTTTGCTCATTGATCTAGTCTGTAGAGGATTTTTATGCCGAGGTGGCATATCGTTAGGTAAAATTATTCATAAAAATGGTATGCTTTTCGGTCCAGGAGTTGTTGATGCTTACACTTTAGAGTCTAAAGCAGCTAATTACCCAAGAATTATCGTAGGTCAAGACATCCTTAAAATCGGGGAATTTTATATTAGCGATGACCATCTATGGGATATTGAAAAAACAAATCCATCAGGCCCAGTCGGACAAGATTCCGATGGGATGTATTACATCAATTATTTTTCACCAGATCTCATATATTTTAACAAACCAGATTATTCATTTTACGATTATATGAGCAAACTCAAGCAGATCATAGAAACGGGCCTAGGTTCAAATAAAAAAGATATTTTTGTAAAGTATAGTTGGCTAAAACAGAAGTATAATAAATTTCTAAATATTTATGGTGGCCCTGATGCAATAAATTCAGATTTTGATATTTCGATACCACAAATTGACAAGATACCAATGATTAAATGAAAAATTGGGCTAACCACATGTTGGTAGAAACGCGTAAACAGCACACGCCCAACAACAGCACGTTACGAGTCAAGGTTTCTCCTGTTGGTCATGACTTATTGAACTATCTTAGCTCGCCAAGTTAAGTAGTGGCTACGGGATATCCGGTTTCTTGATATTGTTCAAAACTGCATGATATCCAGTTAGGTGAAAGCAAAAATCAGTGACTCATGGCCAGATTTACCAGAATTGCAGAATGATAACCGGAAACCGGATAATAACTTGCTGGGCGTCATTAGCGCCATGAGCTTGCCATTCGAAGTACTCGCAAAGCTCGCCAGATCAGTACAGCCGTTGGTATTCGAAACGGGCATTGAAGCAACGCCGTACTCTGTTTTGGGTACGGCGTTTCTCGTCGGATATGAAGGCAGTCCTTACGTTCTTACGGCGCGGCACTCTTTGAATCCCGAAAACATCGGCCCTATCTGCATTTTCCCTTCTGACACCTCACAGCACATCATTCCGCTGAAGGATGTCTTCTTTGTGCCCAGAGAAGAATTTTCGGAAGACTTTGTTGATCTGGCCGTAATGACTATCGACGTCTCGCGCATCACCCAAGAAGACGTTGCACAAGCAACCCTAATCGATCTCGCTCGTGCTTCAGGCAATTGGATAGCCGATTCACAGAATGCCGAATTCGTAATCCTCGGCTATCCGGCCGATCACTCGTTCGTGGATTACGACAACCAGATGTTGCGAACCGATCGCGTGACTCTTCACGCGAAGTACGTTGGCCCCTCAATCAGTCCGCATCTTTACGAGGTCGAAATATCAGAACCGCATGAACTTACTACGTTCAATGGGTTCAGTGGTTCTCCGATCTTTGCCTGGGCTCCACGTCCCGGTGTCCCAACCGCGCCAGCTCTTTGCGGGATGGCGATTCGTGGCTCTTCCGAGTCGGGAAGAATCCATTTTTTGGATCGGTCCGTCCTCTTTGACGCTCTAAGAATTACAAGGGCACATGAATCCAGATGACGCCCAGCCCTACAATGCACCGGACCTTGCACGAAAAGCCGCGCAAGGTCCGGTGATTTTGAATGTTACTAGTCAACATTGCTCCAGTCCACCTTAACCATGCAGATTCTCGATCCATCTGATCGCTTCAAGATCGGATACTTTCCCAAGGTAACGTTGTGTCGTTGACAGGTCGGCATGTCGAAGTATCACTTTGCTGACAATTTCAATCGGTATTCCAGACCGCGAGGCATAAGTAGCAGCATGTCGCCTTAGATCATGAGGACGCAGATTAACGCCCACCATTTTACCGACTTTCACAACTATCTTCCTGGCTCCGGCATAAGTGATCGGGAAAATCCGTTGGTGCGGAAGGATCTGTTTTTCTCTAACGTAATCTTGAAGCCGACGGCTTATTTTTTTGGGTATGAATACAACTTCTAGCTCCCGTCCACTTTTGGGGTCGTGCAGGAACAATTTTTGATCATCAATGTCGGCAGGCTTGAGGTTGAGTACTTCGCTAACTCGCATCCCTCCTCTTGCCATAAGTTCAAGCATGATTCTGTTGCGGCTATCGATAGTTCTGAAAATAGCCTCGTCGACCGTATCTTTGTCAAATATAATCCATTGCGTTGATTTGGGTTTTTTAAAAAGATTTTTGGCGGCTGGTGACTGGCAGGGATTATTCAATTCGGGAAGCAGCGAGTTGGCGACCAAGTTGAAGAATGCTGAGAGGGTTGAGTATCGACAACGTTTGGTATTCTGTTTTCTGCCTTCAGAGACTTCAGCGAGAAAGGCTATGATGTCTTCAGTGGTTATTGATAGAATGTCATGATCACCATAGCTCTCTTTAAATTTTCTCAGTATAATTTCATAATTAGCGAGAGTATTCGGTCTGGAATTGATTTTGTGATATTGTAGGCAGAAATCAACAGCTCTTGTAATATTCATTGCTAACCTCCCCGTTTAATTTTTGATTTTATCTCTTAATCGGGCAGGATATCGAAAATGATGATGATAAAAAGCCAAGAGATAACTGATAGCTATGAAAGGACCCTTTTTCATGCTCAAGTTGACCTGCCCAGATGGTACACCTATCTCAAGCTGGGAAGAATGGACTCGCCCAAAACGCGACTATCAATGGAAGGAAGGACGAAGCGCAATGGAACTGGCTAAATCCTGGTTCCGGAATAGCGTCCCTGCTCCTCCACAGGAACTTCTTGATTTGCTCAACTCCCATGACCGAACCAAAGAGATACAATTTGTCAGCGGTACACCTGAAAAGGTCACTCGGTTACCTGAGAGAGGAGAGGGGCGGAATCATGACTTGGCTCTAATCGGACATACAGATGCGGAGCAGATCACTGTATGCATTGAGGCCAAAGCCGATGAACCGTTTGGGAGCGATTCTGTTTTGGATTATTACAACAAAGCTTTGGAGAAGAGAGCGGGCGGCATCTCTACAAGAGCGCCAGAACGAATCGAAGCCTTGCTTGCGATGATTGATCCCGGAATATCTGTTTACGGATCCCGATGGAAGGATGTCAGGTATCAACTCATTACCGCTTTATGTGGAACCATATTGCAAGCGATTGAAGACGGATCCTCGTTAGGGGTGCTTGTTATTCATGAGTTTCGAACTTCATTGACGAATGAAAGAAAAATGCACGACAATCACCAGGAGTTTGGAAAATTTTTTAAAAATTTTGAAGTGTCATGCTGTGGTGCTGGAAAATTGTGTGGTCAATCGCTGAATCCGAAAAAGGCTATTTTGATAGGAAAGGTTGTGTCGAATTATCAATGTTGATTGGAAGTATGTTGACCGATTAGCGCGGAAACTGAGGACGGTGAGATTGATCAAAACAATCGTGGTCTGACCTCAATTTATTTACTTGGGCGTGACACAGATTATAAAATTATTTTTAAATGACTTCATCTACTGCAGTTGAACAGTGCAGGATTGCTTACGAAAAGGTGTTCGAAAAGAATTTCATAGCATCAGATTCTCTTGGACAAGCTGCTGACTCGTGTTCGCACCTATACCTTGACGGTAAACCAAAAAAAAAAGGATTTACTCATCAGGTTCGAACCACAGCATTATGGCAATGCTCATTCTGGGCAAAACTAACTGATATCGGTTACCAATCTGATCCCATATCGCTTGCCCTTGGCCGCTCACTGCATTTCGGTTTAGTGGATGAAAAGTTATTCCAGCGCTTGCTTCAAACTGTACCTGAAACCCTCAAACGGGGAATACGATATTCAAGCATTTTTCTTCACCCAAATTCGCCTTCATGGACAGCCATTCTCTCAATAGCTAACAACGGGGACGTTGATTTCCAACAGTTCATTAAAGTCTGCCAAATACTTTACGATGAACTTCAGGAGCATAATAACCATATTCAAGACCTAAAAAAGGAATTGGATGAGCTGACAATATTCGAGTATCTGCTGTACGGAAGCCTATTCACTTTCCAGAATTTAGTCCCCGAACGATTCGAATTATCAAAGAAAGATGATGGATACGTTGAGATGCATCAACGAGCTTGGGATGCGTTAAGTGAACTCCTCATATGGAAACTCAAAAGCAGGCCCGAAAACGATCTCCGGCTCAATCAACGTTTCTTAGCAAAATCGCTTAAACGCCACCTGATACCATTATTGCTTCCAGGGGAAATTCCTCCGTCATTGTGCCTGAAAAATCTTGATCGGTTGAAAGTTCTTATTGCTGCTGTGGCAACACGTAATGATTTTGTACATGGAACGGTCTATGATTTCTGTTACGACGATGATTATCGATATCTTTTTGAGGGTGAGCATCTAACCCTTTATCCTGTCGAAATTCCGGAGGAATCTGAATGGGATTTTAACGGCAGAAAACTCTCTGCACTTCATACTTACTGGTTCAATCGGGCTTTTCTTTTTCATCTCCAGTCGGATCTAGCTACACAACAGTTTGGGTTAGCAGAAAATGATGATGCAAACCGTCTCGCGCACATCAAAGCATGCCAGGTGTTTTTGCAATTGGATGAAGTGTTTGGCTTACAATCAGAAATTGTATTACCGGATGGCTCAAGGGTTAATCTGTTTAAGGCGATACATTCCCTCGAACTTATGACAGCATTCTTCAACTCGTCATACATCTCTAAATTCCAAGAGTATCTGCAGGAAACTGGAAGCTGGATTCCAGCGTTGTCCCAGTTGATGATCGAAGGTCTTAGGACTGAAGAAAATCGATTTCCGTTAACCTGGGCAGAACCATCTGAAAAAGCTAAACGGATAAAATCGTGGACCGCTTCAGAGAGCCATCCCGATGGCGATCTCAGGATGGCAGAAAATATTTTGGAATTCTGGTCGAATGACCTGAAGGTATTGAGGGACAGCATAGAGAAAGCACCAAATACACCGACACCTGAATTAAATGAACAACCAATAATCAAACTTGGCATGTATGGATTTCAGTTGCCGTGGTTGATGGCGTCACAGAATAACTCAACCGCCGCCGTTAATAATTTACGAAGGATTGGATGCAGACGAAAAGAAAAAACGGATGAAACCCACAGCATCGAATCACGATTAGGTGATTTATTCAGGAGCAAGGGGTTTAATGTTCTAGAATCATACCAGCCAGATATCGAAGATGGTTATGATCCGGGCGAGGTCGACCTTATTTGCCACAAAGACGGTCATCTTTTAATTTTAGAAGTAAAATCGTCGTATCTAAGAAAAACAAAGCAGGAGGCTTGGGTCCATCGAACAATCACTTTACGAAAAGCCGCTCAACAACTTCATCGAAAACAAACAGCCATAAAAAAAGCCATTCTACACGATGATAAGTTAAAGTCTGTACTCCAGATGCAAACCGACACGAACAAGATCAAATTTTACCCCTGGATTGTGGACACCTCGATTGAACATGACCAGGAAATAATAGATGGATTTCTCAAGGTATCTCTGGAAGGCTTGATAGTTATATTCCGGAATGAACGGCAGTTTTTGGGCCGCAACCTAGTACTTGAGAAGGAAGTTGTTGAAGACGATTTGTTCCCTGAAGGGTTTAGTGTTCAACGATTTATTGAGATAGTTGAGAAAGGTGAACTGTGGGACACCATTTAGGATAGCAATTCATCTGTAAAACGGAGAAATTTGTTAATGGCAGACAATATAGAAATGAAATGTCCCGAGTGTGGACAGCAGTTAAGGTTCCCAAAGATTATCGGCGGCATGCTTATGGCTTGCCCTTCATGTGGAAAAAATTTAGCTCTGATTTCAAATTGGGTGGTGTAAAAAGAAAAGGGCTATTACAAACCATATTCGAACTGCTCAATGAAATATTGGGTCGTATATGTCGATATCTTAATTCGTAATAACTGGAAGCATGCCTTGATGACTATCGGAATTTCTGTGGTCGCTTTTCATCGGTGTGGTACAGAGAGTTCCATATATTGGAAAAGTGTTGTATCCGGTTTCTGGTTATTGCTCAGAATTGCATGATATCCAGTTAGCTGGCATCCTAAAACGCCGATTTTCTGGCTCTCTGGCTTGGAAGAGTGAATGATAGACAGAAACCGTATAATAACTTGTTAGCCCTCGGTACTCGCACCCATGCCTACAACTGATTGGAATTGGTTCTTTAGCTCTGTCGCACAGTCAGCTGCAGCGATTGTCGGTATCTTTGGCGCTTTTATTGTAACCAAAATCCTTGCGAATCAGACAGCATATGCTGAGAAAAGTCGCAGAATACAGGAGCTGATCACGTTAGGTGAAAAGTTAGTCGATGCTACCAATCGTCTTTCCTTCGAGTGGTATCACAAACACGACAGCGCTAGCGAAATAGAAGACCTAGAGAAGTTGCTGGAGAAGGATGAATCTGAAGACCCGGAGTCTCTCTATGAGAAGTTGCGCTTTTCACCTTACATTGCAAAAGCTGACGCGCTCCAAACAATTTCGCGAGTCAAGTCCTATAGAGAGGAACGTCTGCAACGTGAACGTGAAGAGTCCAGACGACAGATGGAACAAGTGCGACAAGTGGGTATTGGATCTACTTTTGCAATGCCAGCAAGGTCCAACTTTATAAGCGGGCTGAATCCTTCTCTGCACTTACAACCCCAGCTTTCCAAAGAGCGAGAAGAGATTGATGAAATGTACACGGAGGTCAAACACCATGCACGTGTTGTTTCCGACTTCCACTCGTTGGTGGTGTCGCACCCTGAGTCTTCTGCTTTGATTACTGCTTCGTTGGTATTAATCCTTACCCTATTTTTTGCTGGGGTTATTTGCCCTCTCAGTTTCATGCCGCTACCCACGGATTGGAAACCATCACTTTCATTTAGTGAAATTCCGAACTTTATTTTCTCATTGCGGGAAGCGCTTCTGGCAGTTGTGTCCATCCTCTTCTCGACTATGCTCGCTATGTTTTTTGTCCTTAATATCCGAATGCGCTACCCGCAGGCACTGCTTGAACAACTGGAGCAATACAAGCACCTATCAAAGTATTCAAAATATTTTGCAAACAGAGCCGACAATGTTGCGCAACGCAGTGCAGCTAGGGATAACCCGCCGCTCAACACGGACGCTCCGCCTAGCGGCGGCGCGCCGGTTAGCTAGCACGTTACGAGTCAAGGTTTCTCTGAACTATTTTGACTCTTGCTGCAAGAGATAATCAGGAACAGTCTTGTCGCCTATCGAGAGTCAATCTTTGAAGCCGACCCACGTCTGATTTACAAGGAGAATGAGGTGAAAAAAGAAAACGGAACGATTTATCTCAGTGCATCTGATCTCGTTGGGCATATAAACTGTAATCACCTGAGCATGCTTGATTTCCAGGTTGCGGATGGATCCTTGGAGAAGCCCGATTTTTACGATCCTTTGCTGGAGATTCTTCGTGAACGTGGATTTCGGCATGAGCAGGACTATATTGAGCATCTCAAATCACAAGGGCATGACATTTGTTTCATTGAAGGAGAGGGAATAAACGATAAGACGGTAGATGCCACGTTAAATGCCATGATGCAAGCCAAAGACATTATCGTCCAAGCCGCTCTTCGTCATGAACGTTGGACCGGACGTGCCGACATATTAAGGCGTGTTTCTGTTCCTTCATCTCTCGGTGCCTGGTCATACGAGATCATTGATACAAAACTCGCGAGGGAAACCAAAGGCGGTAGCGTGTTACAGCTTTGCCTTTACGCTGATTTGCTCTCCAAAATGCAGGGTGTCGCACCGGAAAATCTATTTATTGTTTCTCCATGGACAGAATTTGAACCCCAGAGATTCCGCTATCCGGAGTTTGCTGCCTACTTCAGACGGGCTAAGAGATCAGCAGAGATCGCTACTGATGTAACCCGAAATTGCGAAACCTATCCTGATCCTAGAGCACATTGCGATACATGCCGGTGGAAGCATGATTGTGACAAGAAAAGGAGGAAAGATGACCACCTTTGCCTTGTGGCCAATATTTCAAAAAGCCAAATTACCGAGTTGCAAGAGAACGGTATCGGCACGAGGCATTCTCTAGGCGGGCTATCGTCGATTCCTTTTAATCCCCGTAAAGGTTCGCTCCTCTCACTTGAAAAAGTAAGGGCACAAGCTGCCATTCAGGTGAAAGCCCTGGAAACGGGTAAGAACGAGATCGAGTTTCTTGACGTGAATCCAGAAACCGGTTTCGCAGCTTTGCCGGAGCCTTCCGAAGGTGACATCTTCTTTGATATTGAAAGTGATCAATTCGTCGGAGAGAGAGGCATTGAGTATTTATTTGGCTATTCCTTCAAGGATGAAAATGGCCAAGCTCAGTATGTTGCCGAATGGGCTTTCGATAGGGACGCAGAGAAGGTGGCATTCGAGCGTTTTGTCGATTTCGTAACATCGAGACGAGAGAGGTATCCTGTTCTTCACATCTATCATTTTGCATCTTACGAACCAGGAGCACTGAAACGATTAATGGGGTGCTATGCCACAAGGGAAGAGGAGATTGATAATTTATTGCGTGGTAAGGTTTTTGTTGATCTTCTGAGCGTTGTTAGAAATGCGATCAGAGCCAGTGTGGAGAGTTATTCCCTTAAAAAATTGGAGCCGTTCTTTAATTTCAAACGTCAGGTTCCCTTGCATGATGCCAACGTCGCCTTGACGAAGCTGTCAGCAGGACTAGAGCTGAATGACATCCCCTCGATTGACGATGAAACAAAGACAACGGTTCAAAACTATAACGCCGATGACTGTTTTTCAACATTACATTTAAGAAACTGGCTTGAAGATCTGAGGGCCGATCGGGTTGCAGAAGGTGTTGATATTCCGCGTCCCGCACCTGGTCAAGAAGGTTCAAGCGAAGAATTAGATGAAAAAGCACGAAGAGTTCGCGCATTGATCGAGCGGCTCACCCATAATGTACCGGTTGATATCGGAGAACGCACCGAAGAACAGCACGCGCAATGGATACTTGCCTATCTTCTTGAATGGCACAAGAGGGAAGAAAAGTCCGTATGGTGGGAGTATTTCAGGTTAAGTGATCTGACCGCCGATGAGCTTGTCTCTGAAAAGGCTGCTCTGGGGCATCTAACCCTGGTCGGCCAAGTTGATGCGACGAAGACTGGCATTCCGATCCACCGTTATCGGTTTGAACAGCAGGATACTGACATCAGGGGTGATGAAGATGTCCTACAGGCAGGTGGTGAAAAACTCGGGAGTGTTGTTTCAATCAATACCGAAAAGAGGACTATTGATATTAAAAAGTCCAAGGCGACCGCGAATGTTCATCCAGATGCCGTGTTTGCCCATAAAATCGTACCAGGTAATGAGCAGGCCGCCTCACTGTTCAGGCTTGGAGAATATGTTATAGAACACGGTATCGATTGTGAGGGACCTTATCAGAGTTCCCGCGATCTGTTATTGCGAAAATTCCCTGATCTTGGCGGGCAAACCATGCAAAAAGAAGTCGAGGATGCACTGACTGCCGCCTTACGTATCAGCGAAGCTTTAGATAAGGGAGTGTTTCCCATACAAGGTCCCCCTGGCACCGGTAAATCCCATACAGGAGCGCGTATGATTTGCTCACTCGTCAGGCGGGGTAAGAAGGTCGGAATAACTGCCAATAGCCATAAGGTGATCCGTCACCTTATTGACAAGGTCATCGAGGCTGCGGATGAAATGGGTATCGATGTCAAGTGTATTCAGAAACCCGGAGAAGTGGAGCCAAGCCAGAGACGATTGTCATTTGCAAAGACCAATGATGACGTTTTTACAGCACTTTCAGTCGGAGCCGTACAAGTCGCGGGTGCAACACATTTTCTCTGGTCGAGAGCGGGTGCCATAGAGACTGTGGATGTTCTAGTAGTGGACGAGGCTGCGCAGATGTCCCTTGCCAACGTGGTCGCTGTAGGGCAAGCCGCACCTGCCATGATCCTTTTGGGTGATCCCCAGCAACTTGAGCAGCCCACGCAAGGTTCACATCCTGATGGTACAGGGGTGTCAGCTTTAGATCATATCCTCGGAGAACATCAAACTATTTTGCCAAATCAAGGGCTGTTTTTGCCCAAGACGTGGCGAATGCATCCCGAAATCTGCGTTTTTAATTCAGAACAATTCTATGAAGGAAAACTGTCCTCTAAAGAAGGGTGCGAATTACAGAATGTCATTTCGAGTGGATTGTTTAATGGATCGGGATTGAGGTATGTCCCTGTCATCCACAATGGAAATACCAGTTCTTCTCAGGAAGAGGCCAGAACGGTTCAGGAAATTGTTGAAGAAATTCTGAGGTCCGGCAGTAAATGGACAGACCGTCAGGGTAAAACAAAAGATATTATTATCGACGACATATTAATAATTGCACCTTACAATGCTCAAGTCTTTGAAATCCAGCAGCGCCTACATGGTGCCCGCGTCGGTACTGTTGACAAGTTCCAAGGACAGGAGGCTCCGATTACGATCTATTCAATGGCGACTTCCAGCCATGTGGATGCCCCGAGAGGTATGGAGTTCCTCTATAGTTCTAATCGACTCAATGTTGCCATCTCGCGTGCCCGGTGTCTTGCGATACTTGTCGCTTCACCGTGGGTTTTCGAGGCTGAATGCAGAACGCCAAGGCAAATGCAGCTTGCAAATGCATATTGCAGGTATCTGGAGCTGGCAGAGCAAGTAAGTATGGAAATTGTTTGATTGACCGGCAATGAAGATTGCCCCCAATAAGGTTGACATTTCGTGTTTAAAGGGTAGCACCCCCTCTGCTCTCGGTCACCGTGAAGAAGCTATCTCGACATATAAAAGAGCTTTGGAGATTTTGATAAAATCAAGTCTCCCCATGTCTTGTTCGCCAACGCAGCCCTGGTTTTGCTCAAATAGTCCCGCTATTGAAACAGCGAAATTTTCCCCGCTTCAATCTCTTTGCGAATAGCAGTTTTGCTCAGCTCTTCAAGAAGTTCAATTTTTTGCTCCACCTCTTTTTTGTTTCTTAGAATTATTTGTTGTTTTCGACCGTCTTCGTCATCTCTGTTAATATCAAAACCATAGCTTACTTTGATGTAGTAATAGAAAGCTGCTGGTATTTTGAATTCCTTTTTCCCATCCTTCATTTCATAATCGAGCTCAATGCAAGCTCTTTTTCCACCGGTTAAGCTGGGGTTAGGTTCAATTTCAAGAGGCACATCTGTGCTCCATAAATAATCTAAATTATATGATATATTATTTTTCCTTAACTCTATGACTTGTAAAATTCTGCTGAGGTTAAAATCACTAAAATGCTGTTTCTCGTGGCAAAAGGCTCGGATGTGCCATCTGTTTCCATCATGAGCTAATGAGTGAGGGCTAACCCACCGAGACGTTGGTGATTCCTTGCTCATTGATTGATAGATTATATTTATCGACATTCGATGATTAATTGCTGTTGTCAAAGACCTTAAAACTTCAGTGTCAACGAATCTTCTTATTCGAGGAATTGCTGCATAATTTGTAATCGTTCCATAAAAAAATTGATTCGTTTTAGTTTTTATATTTAGGTGTAGAAGTCTGTTCAAGTAATCTTCAGAACTTGGTTCTTCGAAGACGGGCTTGAAGCTCTTGCTTGCTACATACATTTTTCCTACAGAGTCATAAATAATGTTATCTGGAGCTTTTTCCTTGTATTCCTTAATATCTTTGGTGGCTTGAGGCGTTGAGATTTGAAAAAAATCTTCAATATTGCCTCTCCTAACCCACCCTTCCCAATAAAGTCGACTTTCGATAAATTTTAATCTTTTTTCTGCAGCAAGATTCATGAGTTACCCGGATAAAGTATATTTTGTAGCGCTGACCCCTGGATCATCAGCATAAAAAGTATGTTGACATACAAAGTATTCTGACTTATCTTTTTGATAGCATAGTTAATAAGCCGACCTCGTGTCAAGGATAAAGCAGCAAATTTTATGCAATATTTGCTGGGGTCATGACGACTTCCACTAACACCTAAGAGACCTAGGGCCGGGAGATAGAGATGAAGAAGATCGAGTTGTTCATACAAGGGGAAACCGGAAACCGGAAATCGTTAACCAACATATCGAGGCGTAATCATGGCTAAAGGCAAAAATCAACACGTTGTAAAACATCCTAATGGCTGGGCGGTTAAGGGCGAAAGTAACAGCAAGGCGACCATGGTCACCCGCACACAGGCGCAGGCCATTGACGTGGCGGAGAACATCGCCAGAAATCAAAAGTCGGACACCAAAATCCATGGCGTGGACGGAAAGATCCGGGCTGGTAACAGTTACGGAAATGATCCGTGCCCTCCAAAGGATAAAAAGTAAGGGGTATTCAGGGGTCTACTACTCCGCTTTCTGTTTTTCAGGCAAGTGCTGTCTCCTGTTCCATGGAGATGGGAAGAGCAAGGATGCCGAAGGCGGATATGCCGTGGATTATTTATGACCAGAGCAACAAAGAAAAAAGTTTAAAAGCAATAACAATAGGAGACAGCTATTGATTACCAACGAACAAAAACGAGTCGTTATTGACAACATGGTCAAATTGCTGGAGCTCCCAGATACGGCCTATGACAAAGCCCGTAAAAGGTATGAGGATCTCGGGGAATGGTTTGACCGCGATGAATCAGCAGTGTCGGGAAACAATCCGCATATTTTTCCGCAGGGGTCTTTCCGCCTTGGCACGGCCATCCGTCCTCTTGATGAAAGTGAAAAATATGACCTTGATCTTGCCTGCAAGCTCCGGGACGGAATCAGCAAGGGCAGCCATACTCAAGAGACCATTAAAAAGCTGATTGGCACTGAGCTGGAAGCCTATCGAAAAGCCCGTGGCATCACGAGTGAACTGGAAGCGAAGCATCGCTGCTGGCGTCTTGAATATCAGGATGACCTCAGTTTTCACATGGATATTGTTCCGTGTATTCCAGCGGATGAAAAACGGAGGAAGATAATATTGGAGTCCATCCGTAATACTGGATTGGACGAGTTTGTGGCCGGGTCCGCTTCCCAGACAACTGTTTCAATAACTGACGACCGGCACGAGGGCTACAAGCATATTTGCGATGACTGGAACATTAGTAATCCAGAGGGATATGCCAAGTGGTTTGAATACAGAATGAATCCACAGCAAACCAGAATCCTTCTGGAAAAAGCTCAGGTGGATGATGTACCTTTGTTTAAAAAGAAAACGCCCCTGCAGCGGGTAATTCAGATTCTGAAGCGCCATCGCGACAACTGGAGCAAGGGCAACCCTGATTCCAAGCCTATCTCAATCATCATAACCACATTGGCCGCCAGAGCCTATAACGGCGAGACTGATATCGTTGCTGCGCTTGGGAATGTGCTTGAAAAGATGGGGGGGCTGGTGAGCCCGACAAGGCCACGGGTTCCCAATCCCGTCGACCCAGAAGAGGACTTTGCCGACCGTTGGTATAGGCAAGACTGTTTGCACCTTCGACTGGAAAAAAATTTCAATGCCTGGCTTCTTCAGGCGAGAACTGATTTTCAGCATCTTACCTCCACGACTGACACTGAATTTCTCTGCGAACACATCGAAGAGAAGTTCTCATTGCGAGTGAACCAGTCGGAGCTGAAGAAGCAGCTGGGGATCAGTGCAGCAAGCATTAACATTATTACTCCCAAAACACATTCGATTGACCGACAAGACTCGGCCAGACCGTGGAAATGGTAACTTAATGGGAGTATTGCCTTGAATAGCTTGAGCCAGTTTCTGAGCGATTATCCCGGCATGTCGACAGCTCCATGCTCGGATGCTGGCGTGTGTCTGCGTGGGAAATTTCGGTTCAAGGCCGTCGTCTCTGGCAGTGATGAAATAGAAGATTTCTACAAGTTGGAAATCATTGTTCCGGGCAAGTTTCCTAAGGCCCTTCCAAAGGCAAAGGAAACCGGTGGCAAGATTCCGCGTGACGGTAATTTCCATGTTAACCCGGACGGAACTCTTTGTTTGGGTTCACCGCTTAGGCTGTTGAAGAAAATTCATAGTGCTCCAAGTTTGACTGGCTTTGCAGATAAATGCCTCGTGCCGTACCTCTATGCCGTATCTTACAAGCTGATGCACGGTGGAGAGTTTGTATTTGGTGAGTTGGCCCATGGCGACCAAGGCATTGTGGACGATTACTCCGTTATGCTGGGATTAAAAGAACGGCATCAGATAACACACGCCATTCAGTTACTGGGGATAAAAAAACGGATTGCAAACAAAAGGTCTTGTCCCTGCGGATGCGGGAAAAGACTCGGGGCGTGCCCGTTTCACCATAAATTAAATGAGTTTCGCAAAATGGCCCCTGTGTCATGGTTCAAAGCACATGCCTTGAATGACTGGAACCGAATTTAGAGTAGATCATCCGAACACTACCGATATTCTTTCGATGCACGACCTTCTTGATGAAGAAGGTGGCATCTAATTTGTGCCATCTTGCTGATTGTCAAGCGAGGGTGGTGGCGGTGATTTCTTTGCTCAGCCATGCTCTTCAGTCATGGCGAAAAGCCATCCAACATCCAAGTTATTGCGAAGTCGTAAGGGGGATTCATGCTGCGTCATTTTGACAAATTTATCGCGAGCGCGATTGACTGGCTTTGGCGAAAGCGCTCCACGGGTCTCTCACTCATAAGAATTAGTATCCCAGTCCTACTGGCGTTGCTGGGAACAAGCTGGGCGATGAAGCTCATCGTTCCGACCAAATCTGGTCCATTTCAATTTTCATTTGATATGAATCAAGGAACGCCAACCTATCTGGTTATTGCCTGCCTGATACTCACTGTCCTTCTGGTCGTGGTGGGGATTGTCTTGCTCATCATTGAAGAACGCAGGCTCGGCAAGAATCGGGCTGTCGCAATAGAGCTACGCGGCTTGCGTGACACTTCTGGAGATCCGCTGAAAGACAGAATTCCACGTAATATCCTTGGACGTAGAGAACAAATTCTGGTGAATATCAGGCGATCAGATGGTCGCATTCTCGATCCCGAAGACGCGCTTCAACAGGTCGATCACTTGCCGACATCCATTGCTCATTTCGAGGCGGGTGCTGATCGCTCTGATATAGCGTATGTCGCTGGTGGGCTTGCGCCAGTCCCTTTCAGTTTTCTTATGGGTGTCCAGTTGGACGATGAAGGCGGCGTCACACTCATGGATTGGGATCGCAACGGAGATTGCTGGAGATCGCTGGACAGACAAGACGATGGGGATCGCTTTTTAGTGAGCGGCATGGACCTAGTTGGCCAAGCTAAAGAGATCGTCCTGAGCGTTTCGGTATCATATCCGACCGACATGTCGGGTATTGCCCAGACATTCGCTGGGCAACCCATCGTAGCAATGACACTTCAGAAGCTCTCAACCGACGGTCACTGGTCAGAGGCTAAACAAGCAGCACTTGCTCAAGAGTTTTTCAATACGATGCGCGCGCTATGCGGCACGGACGTCAAACACGTAAACCTCGTCCTCGCTGCTCCCAACAGCGTCGTTATTCGTTTCGGGCGCATTTACGATAAGCGCAACCTTCCGCCACTTACTGTCTGGCAATACGAGAATGGCCAGGCCCCGCCTTACCCTTGGGGTGTGAGCATGCCTGTAGCAGGCAACAGGGCCAAGATAGTCAGGCACTGATTGAGAAAATATCGAAACCAATCCATTCGACAGCTATTACGAACATTTCGTCTCAGTTGACCGGATACTCGAGGATGTTCAACGCTGCCGAGATGGCTATGAAAGACCAACAATAAAATTGGAATAAAATGCATAATAAAGTGCATCAATAAGCAGCCTTCGGCTGACGGATGCTCGCAAGATCGGCTGCTGTTCGCTGCATTAAGAGTCCACAAATTTCCTGTAAAATTTTGACTTCAACAACCTGTTTCTTCGTTTCTTCAAGCGCCCAGTTTCTTCTTTCTTGGCCGAAGGCCATGTTTCTTGCCCCTTCAAGCCGGCAATAAAAAACGGCTGCCCAACCGTTATGGTCGGAGCAGCCGTTTGCGTTGCTGGGGGTTTCTTCGTTTCTTGAGCGTTGTTTCCTATGCTGCCGCCGGCAGCGTTTCTTCCTGAACACCAACAATCCCGGCCTTGTCGAGGACAAAGTCGGCGGCTTGCTGGGCCTTGGCAGCGGCGGTGAAGATGGCCTTGCTGTCGCCCTGGAGGATCTGCAACCAGTGGTGGATATACTCTGGATGCCGCATGTTCTCAAAGGGGATACCGGTATGGGCACAGAGGAAGGCGGCACCGATCTCGGCAACCAGTTCCTCGAATGCATAGCCAAGATCACCAAACCGGGTGCCGAACACCCGGTTCAACCGGTCGAGGTGGCCTGACCAGTGGCAAATTTCGTGATAACCAGTTGAAAAATAGAAGTCACCATGCTCGAAGCTGGACCGATGCGGCAGCAGCACCATATCCGGCCCCGGCAGATAGCAGGCCTTGTTGCCGCCATGCTTCAGATTCGGCAGGGCCAGGATCTGCTCCGCCAGTTGGTTGCATTCGCCCACACCAGATGCCTCTTCTTCGACCAGCGGCGGTAGATCCAACCCCTCGCACTGCTCCACGTTGAACACCGTGTAGCTACGGGCAAAGGGGATCAGCTTCCGCTCCTGTTCATCATCAGTCAAGGCATCGGGTGCCGCATCGCCGTCCCGATCCCTGACAGGCAGAAACTTCCAGAAAACAATGGACGCTCCTTTCTCATCCTTGCGCACATGGCCGCCCAACTGCTCGGCATTGCGATAGGTGAGCCAGCGGGGATCGACATGACCACGGGCCAGCGCTACCAGATTGAGCAGCAGTACGTTCATCCCCCGGTAGGGCCGGTTGGTGAGCGCATTGCGGAAGGGTCCGTAATGGACCGTTTGCCAGGGCTTGGCCCAGGGATTGACGCCGTCTTCCAGGGCAGTGATGATCTTGGCGGTGATTTCTTCGTAGATGGATAGTTTCTGATTATTCATGATTTCGCTCCTTGAGTGCAGGGATATTCCATCGGGTCGGCCCCGATAAGTGTCAGGCGCTGTGATGGCCGGTTTCAGAAAGGGAGAGAACCTCTTCGCCCACGATCAGATGATCAAGCACCCGTACGTCGATCACCTTGAGGATCTCGGTCAGGGTACGGGTGAGTTCCAGATCTTCCTTGCTGGGCTGGATACCGCCGGAGGGGTGGTTATGGGCAATGATCACCGACGCTGCATTGAGCGTTAGCGCCTCCTTGACCACCTCGCGGGGATGGACCGAGTTGCGGTTGATCGAACCCCGGAACATCTCCCGCCAGGCCAGTACCTGATGCCGGCTGTCGAGGAACAGACAGCCGAACACCTCGTGTTCCAGGCCGGTAAGTTTGAGCCCGATGGCCTCCTTGGCGGCGGTGGGCGACAGAATCGCGGTCCCACGCCGGAACTGATAACCGCTGAGCTTACGGGCTTCGGAGAGAATGGTTTCCTTGGGTGCGGGCTGATAGATCCCACAGAGATCTTTGATGTAGAGCATGTGTGCCTCCTATGGACGAGGCACAACAGCCCCTTGGGGCAGTGTGCCCCGTCTGGGATTGGTTTGAGTTCAAACAGTGGTCAAGCAGCCTGCCGGACCTCGGCTAAGACAAAATGGCCAAGGTGGGGCGGCTTGTAGAGACGAATGGGTTTGTGGTTGATCTCGCCATGACCTTGGCGGTCATAGCTGCCGATCCGGCGATCCTGCCAAGAGATCACCCCAGCTTGCAGCCGGCACG
>Ga0074195_1001786_pt1 | contig 27467 bp, 17 predicted proteins | sample EPASupsiteHSE623_FD_64525 | JGI IMG/M metagenome (GOLD analysis project Ga0074195, IMG submission 64525) | Bioremediated contaminated groundwater from EPA Superfund site, New Mexico - Sample HSE6-23 | ecosystem: Environmental > Aquatic > Deep subsurface > Groundwater > Contaminated ... | reverse complement strand
AGAAAATTTATACAAAGGAAATTTATATTTGGAGGGAAGTTTTAGCTTTAGGATGTTTGTATGGCTATAAATGGTTAGGCATTTGGCAGGAAGACGAAGCAACTGAAGCCGCCAAATACGGGAACAAACCCGGCGACAACAAATATGCCGATCTGACGCCTGATGGCACCATTAATGCGAGCGACAGGACAAACATCGGGAATGGGACTCCGAAATACATCTGGGGCTTCAATTCTATATTGAGGTATAAGAAATGGGATATGAACATTTTAATGGAGGGCGTTCACGGATGCGACAAATTAAATATTGTCTATGCCATGGCTTCATCACAGCATTCAAAATCCCGGACCATTACTTTAAAGGATGCCTGGAAAAATTCATGGACTTCTGAAAACAAGAGTAATAAATATCCCAGCGTTACCAGTGAAACTTCAACGAACTATTTAAATTCTACCCAGTGGATGCAGGATGCCAGTTTTATTCGGTTGAAGAACATCAGCTTGGGTTATACGTTTGATAAGAGACTGACTAAAATCGGTGAGTGCCACGTATATATCAGTGCACAAAACCTGTTTACAATCACTGATTATAAAGGATATGACCCGGAATCAACTTCCACTTTGGCAAGTGATGTGGGAACTGGTATTGATTCAGGAATTACACCTTCTGCCCGGACCTTTACGATTGGGGCTCAATTGTCATTCTAATGTTTAATTTAATAAATAGAATAAGATGAATAAAAAATTATATATCATTCTACTTATCGGACTTTTTACTTTTTCCTGTTCCGATTTTTTGGAAGAACATGATAAAACATCACTGAATGCTTCCAATTTTTTCCAGAGCGGTGAAGATTTGATTCTTGCGGTTCATCCTTTGTATTATGTTACGATGAATTTTGCCGTTGGTGATGATCCTATTTCGTTGTTCCTGAGGCAAGATGATTTAACATCAAATCAGCCAGCCAATACTTACTTTCGCGACTTCGATACATATAGTATCTCACCTGACTTGACGCAGTTGTTATATGCCTGGCAAATCCCTTATACGGGAATTAAATATGCCAATTTTATTATTTCTAATTATGAGGCTACCCCAAATTGCGATGAGGATACAAGAAATAACTGTGCCGGACAGGCTTATTTTCACCGGGCATGGTGGTATTTCTGGCTGGTGAAATATTTCGGGCCGGTTCCGATGCCTTTAACAGATAGCGAATCCGATACGCAAATGGAAAAATCGAGTATGGAAAATATCTATGCACAAATTGTTGCCGATTTAAAAAATGCAGAAGAAATGCTCCCTGTAAAACAAACGAGTACTGATTGGTCGGAGGACGGTTACAGTATTGTTCCGACACAAGGTTCTGCAAAGAGCTTATTGTCTATGGTTTATCTGCAGATGGCCGGATGGCCGTTGAAGCAGACAGATAATTATGCATTGGCCGCCGCCAAGGCGAAAGAAGTAATCGATAATGAATCGACTCATGGATATGGACTGGTTGCTCAGGAGGAACTTTGGGCAGGTGAAACCCTTTGGGATGAAGAAACTGTTTTTGGCCATCCGTATAATTATCCGAACGGTGATTATACCATGCGAACCCCGAAAGCAGGTGCTCCTGTTGAAGAAGGCGGATGGTTCTGCTATTATCCTGAAATCAACTTTTTCCTGAATTTTCCGGAAGGAAAACGTAAGGATGCTACTTTCCAGACAGATATCTGGTTGCCAATCAGCGCTGATCAGGCTGCAGCATTTCCAGGCGTAGCTTTCCAGACCGAGAGAAGTGATGACCAGTGGTGGCTTGATGTCCCCTGGGATAATGAAAATACTTACAGACAACATCCATACTACGCAAAACAACGTTTAGGCGGAACACGTAATGGTAGCCCGAGTTGGGATGACCGCTATCTGACCGGCGATATGTGGCGCTCCGGTCGCTCACAACGTTTTATTCGTTATGCCGAAGTACTTTTGGTTTATGCCGAAGCCGAAGCCATGTCAAAAGGTGGTCCTGATGTCTCTGCTTACGAAGCGATCAACCGGGTTCGTGAACGTGCCGGGTTGGAGAACTTGGCATCAGGAATGAGCGCTTCTCAATTTCAGGAAGCCTGTTTTGATGAACGTGGATGGGAATTTGCAGGAAATGAGTTTGGTGTTCGCTGGTCTGATTTGCTTCGTTTGGAAAAAGTGGAAGAGAAATGTAGTTCTTCTACCCGTGATTCACGCGAATATGCTCTGGATCATAATCCTACAAAAGCAGATTATTTTTTACCGATTCCAGCTTCTGAATACAACAAGAACCCAAATTTAACGGATAATGACGGCGCTAGTTTTTAAATAGTGTTGCATCTTGGAAAAAGGTCATTGACAAAATTCAATGACCTTTTTATTATATTTAATGATTAAATGAAAAAAATGAAAAAAACAATTGACAGAAGAGCTTTTTTAAAAGGCTCTACGCTTGCAGGAATGGCAGGAATGATTACAACAGGCTCTGTTGCAAATGTTTTATCTTCAGAAAAACAACCTGTAATCAATGAACCGTCTAAAACGAAATTGACCTTTAATAAGGATGGTAAATTTAAAATTCTGCAGTTGACCGACACACATTATGTTGCAGGGGATCCACGTTCTGAACGGGCCTTAAAAAATGTGAACCAGATGCTGGATTTGGAAAAACCGGACCTGGTAATTCACACCGGGGATGTAATTTTTGGCAAACCGGCTGAAGAATCGTTACGCCAAATTCTGGAACCAATTTCAGCCCGAAAAATCCCGTTTGCCGTGGCATTAGGCAACCACGACGAAGAGTATGATAAAACGCGTGAAGAAGTGTATGAAATCATCAAAACAATTCCGTACAGCATAACTTCAACAACCGAAGGAATATATGGCGTAACCAATTATGTATTAACGCTTGTTTCTTCAAAAGATAATAAAATTAAAAAGGTCTTCTATCTTTTCGATTCGAACCGTGGCGCTACAATCCCCGATATACCTAAAACTTATGGGCATATTCATTTTGACCAGGTTGCCTGGTACCGAAAGCAAAGTGAGGCTTTTGCCGAAATGAACGGAGAAATACCCATTCCGGCATTTGCATTCTTTCATATTCCCCTGCCGGAACATAAAGAAGCTTCACAGGACGATGAACATGGAATTATGAGAGGCACCCGTGGTGAAAATGTTGCCTCTCCTAAAATTAATTCAGGACTATTTGTGTCGATGAAAGAAAAGGGAGACATACAGGCAATATTTGTAGGACATGACCACAATAGTGATTTTGCAGCTTATTGGAACAAAATGTTCTTTATTTATGGACGGTTCAGTGGATGTGATACGGTGTACAACGATTTAAAGCCGAACGGTGCACGTGTAATTGAATTGACCGAAGGCGAAGAAGGGTTTCGCTCGTGGATTCGTTTGTATGGCGGAGAGATTATTCAGAATTTACAATACCCGTATGATTTTGTGAAAAAATAAATATTGAGAATCGGTTGACAAAGGTGTTTGTGGAGCCAATTGTGTTTTTGACCAAACCAACTGAAATTCAATTTACAGCTATAAAAAAAGATGATAAATAATCCTAATAATTTTAAAAACAGGTTTGAAGGTATATTGCCACTATTAGCCCTGTTCATTTTTACAAACGTGGGATATGCACAGAATAACAAGCAAAACACGACCAGAAATTTTTATTTGGGAATCGACAACTCCGGTGACAGATGCAAGCCCGGTGAATTTTTCAACCCGGTAGCGATGGATTCACTGGGCGTTGATTTTGTCGTGTATCATTATAGAGGTCCCGAAGGAACCGTTGCCGATGAAGCAAAAAAGATGGAAAAACTTGGAAATGATTTTCAAAAGGCAAACCTAAAAGTTGTTGTTAATGTCGAATGCGGAAACTGGCACATTGATATGAAAAGTACCGACGGGTATGAGTGGGTTAGTCAGCCCGATAATCTGCATTTGTTTAAGTTTCCTCCTAATGTTCAGAAAAGTCTGAATCAGTCTGAGGCCGTATGGGGTATTCAGTATGATGAACTGGAACATTCGCAGATAACGCGCAATTTATCGATCACGATTGAACACCCCGGCATTGAACTTGTAAGTCTTGCTGAAACGACCGGAATGGATTTTAAATCAGCCGACAACGCTGTTTATAAAGGGGCAAGATCGCTTGTCGATGAATGCAAAAGATACGGTACCCGGCAGGTCCTGACTGAACATGTCTGGCCGATACTCTTTCATAATTTTGCCCGTGCCGGTATCACCCCTGTTTACAAACAAATGAAGGAAAACTGGTCGAATGTATGGGCAGCATGTGCAATGGGCGCCTGTTTGCAATACAACCAGGAATTATGGGCATGCCTCGATTTTTGGCATTACAATACATTTCCCGGGCATTCGGCTGAAGAGCTGTGGGGAAATCTATTATTTGCCTACTGGGCCGGGGTTGATAAGGCTTATGTGGAAAGCATTGGAAAACACATTTATGAAATAGATAGTAACAATACCTTAAGACTTAAGGAAAGAGGCGAAGTGTTAAGGCGTTTTGCAAAAGAATATGCACCAAACAATCCCCGTCCGTATACATTCCGGGATTTTGAACCGGAAATTGCTATTATTCGTTTTGACGAAACAGAATGGGGGCAAGGCCCCAATACGTATTGCACCGTTGACTATCATGGAGAAAAATTAAATTTTTATTGGAAAGACTGGCTTTTCGGAGCATACAACCTTAATACAAGTTCCGCATCGGAAGAATGGCTGAAAGCATGGCATACTATCACTCATGGAATGGTAAAAAAAGAAAGCCTTTCGTGGAATGCGGGAAATGTTTATGAAGGGATGACATACCGGTGTTTTGCCCCGGCAAATTCGCCTGTCGTTTTTGATGATACGGTAACAAAGGAATACCTGAAAAGCGTGAAACTGGCATTTTTGTGTGGCTTGTATATCAGTGAAAACACACTGCAAGATGTTACTTCTCTTGTCAGAAGAAATGGCCTTGTTATTGTCACATCAAAGCGTTTTGCACCAAAAGAATTTGCAACTGATTATTCATCTGGCACCAAAGAATTCAAAGATGGAAAAGGCAAATGGATTATCACGAACGACATGGCTGGCGATGAATTAAAAAAACTTGTAGCTCCCAGTATCGGAAATGACGACGAAATTGTTTTACGGTTCAAAGGAAACAGAAAAGTAACGATGAAAATATCTTCAGATGGAAAAGAAGTAAATAATATTGACACAAATTTTTAAAACACCAACTTATAAATCAACTGTCTGATGAAGAACTCTTTTTTTACACTCGTCTTAATTTTTATCGTTTTTGCATTTTCAGCGTGCTCTCCGTAAAATGAAGGAAAGCATGTCATTTTCATTAGGTTAGATGGCTGGGGAGCATATTGTATGGAAAAAGCAGATATAACAATTAATGACTGATGACGCCTATACATTGAAAAAGAGATCAGTGCTTCCTTCTTCCAGTGCTGTTAACTGGGCAACCATGTTTATAGGGGCTTTGTCCTGAATTACATGGATACACCAACTGGAATTCAAAAACACAGAAAATACAGTCAAACGATGAATAAAGAAAGTAGAAGAAGTTTCCTACGAAATTCAGCTCTGGCAGCTGGTGCTTTGGGGCTGGTGGGAACAAAAGTGTCAGCCATGTCATTATCTCCTGAAAAAATGAAAAAAGGAATGACATCGCCGATTGAAAAAAAGTTATCATTTAATCAGGAAGGAAAATTTAAAATAGTTCAGTTTACCGATATTCATGCGGTGTATCAGGCTGGCGAAACCAATCATTCGTACGACATAATGAATAAGATACTGGATATTGAAAAACCTGATTTTGTAATGTATACCGGTGATATTGTAACAGATAATAATCCGGCAGCACTATGGGAAAAAGTAACCGGTTTGGCAGCTGAACGCAACATCCCTTTTGCTGTTGTTTTTGGGAATCATGATTCGGAACGCGATACGCCACGCGATAAGGTTTATGAGATTGTAATCGGTTTGAAAGGCTGTTTAAATATGCCGAAAAAAGAATCGGTGGATGAACTTTTTGGTTATACAAACCAGGTAATTCCGGTTTGCAAATCGGATGGCTCGGGTGAAAAGGCTTTTATATTCTATCTTTTCGATTCAAACGCTTTAAGCGATCTTCCCAATGTCAAACGGCGCGAAGACTGGATAAGAAGCAATCAGATTGAATGGTATATAAAAAATAGCAAGCAGCTCACCAAAGAGAACAACGGCGTTCCATATCCGGCCCTGGCATTTTTTCATATTCCGCTGATTGAATTTTATACCGCTTTTAGTAATGAAAATCAACGAAAGGTTGGCTGGCGGATAGAACGGGAATGTTGTCCTCCGGTCAATTCCGGGTTATTTACGGCATTTACGGAGTGTGAGGACGTGAAAGGGGTGTTTGTTGGACACGATCATGACAATGATTATGTGGCTTATATGCAGGGAATTGCTTTGGGTTACGGAAGGTTTTCAGGCGGAAATAATACGTATCACACACTTTGTCGTGGTGCACGGGTTTTTGAACTGACAGAAGGCGAACAAACTTTTGAAACCTGGACACGCTTCGAGACCGGTCGCTTTCTGAACCGGATTACGGTGCCCCATTCTTTTACATCCGACGCCCCTCAATATAGGCCCAAACCCTGAAATATTCCTTTTTAAATGAATCGGATATTTTTTGAACCAAATTAAAATTTCAAACCGGATAAATGAAAAAAGAAAGTATTAACAGAAGAAATTTCATCCGAAATACAGCCCTTGCTACAGGAGGAATTGCTTTCGCTGGAACAGCTTTATCTGCCAATATTTTATCAACCACCATTAAAAAGGATAAATCAGTATCGGAATTGAAATTGTCATATAATCTTCAGGGAAAATTTAAAATTGTTCAGTTTACCGATACACACTGGAAGTCGGCTGTGATGGAATCAGAAGAAGCCGGCGAATGTATGAATAATGTGCTGGAGACAGAGAAGCCTGATCTTGTTTTTTACACAGGCGATCATGTTACCGGTGAACCGATTATCGAAGGAATTGATGCAGTTTTTGAGCCGGTATTGTCGCGTAAAATCCCATTTGCCGTAGCATTGGGAAATCATGATGATGAGTATAGTATGACCCGCAGGGAAATTTTTGAATATATTAAAAAGTTTCCCGGGAACCTGACCGGGACAGTGGATGGAATAACAGGTGTGACCAATTTTGCTATTCCACTTTATCAGTCGAGTAGCGAAAGGATAATGAATATACTTTATGGACTCGACAGTAACCGGGATACCGTTGAAGCAGATCAGGTTGCCTGGTACACACAGAAAAGTAAAGAATATACGCAGAAGAATAAGGGTTTCCCAATTCCATCACTGGCATTTTTTCATATTCCGGTGCCTGAATTTAAAGATGCCATCATCGATCTGGATGCCCGTTTTTACGGAACCCGGAAAGAGCATGTTTGCTGCTCTGAACGAAATACAGGTTTATTTAATGCCTTTAAGCAGAATGGCGATGTCATGGCTGTTATCGTGGGGCACGACCATTTAAATGACTATGTCGTTTGCTGGAAAGATATTATGCTTTGTTACGGGCGCGTTACCGGTAGCCGTAAAACATCGCATTATAATTTGCCGGATGGCAGCAACGGGGCAAGGGTGATAGAATTAACTGAAGGTAAACGTAGCTTCGAAAGTTGGATTCGCCTGAAAACCGGAGAAAAAATTAAATCCTTTGAATATCCATTTGACTTTATTGATAAGTAATATTGCTACATCTGAATACTAAGTAAAAATGGAATAGCCATAAGAGCCGAAGTTCATACATACTGGAAAATGTATAAATGGCTATTCCATACACTGGTATTTGGATTGAAAAACTAAAGTTGATACGAAAATTATACAAACCAACTTCGAAAATCTATACAAATGAAAATACCTAAATTAAATTTGAAACTATACGCTTTTTTGTTTATTTCATTTTACTTTTCCGTTAATGTAATGTTTGGACAAAAAAATCAAGCCAGAATAAAGATTGATATTGAAAGGCAAATCGGAGAAATCGATAAAATGATCTATGGAAATTTTGTGGAACATTTAGGTCGTTGCATTTATGGCGGTCTTTTTGAGCCAGGGTCACCCTTATCCGATGAAAACGGGTTTCGGAAAGATGTAATAACCGCTGTTAAAGAATTAAATGTCCCGGTTGTCCGATGGCCTGGAGGCAATTTCGTGTCGGGATATCATTGGCAGGATGGAGTTGGCCCCAAAGATCAGCGACCGGTACGTATCGATTTGGCATGGGGGTTCCACGAAAATAACAGTTTTGGAACGGATGAGTTTATTGAGTGGTGCAGAAAAGCAAATACTGAACCTTATTTCTGTGTGAACCTGGGGACAGGAACAATGGACGAAGCCAGGAACTGGGTTGAATATTGCAACGTGGAGAAAGGAACCTATTATTCTGATTTAAGGATTAAAAACGGGCATTCCCAACCTTACAAAATCAAATACTGGGGGCTTGGAAACGAGATGGACGGCCCCTGGCAAATGGGCCATAAAAACGCAGAAGACTATGGAAAATATGCGCTTGAAGTTGCCAAACTCATGAAATGGATCGATAAAGACATCAGGCTAATTGCAGCGGGTTCCAGTAATTATAACAGAGATTGGATCCAATGGAACAGAACCGTTCTGGAATATTTGATCCGCCAGGTTGACTACATCTCACTGCATAATTATGTGGGGAACCGGGATGATAACTATTATCAGTTTATGGCGTCCACGACTTTTGCCGAAGATGCTGTAAAAATAACAGAGGGAATTATTCGAGAAGAGCTGGCAAAAGCAAAAAGAAAGACGCCTGTTTACATTGCTTTCGATGAGTATAATGTATGGTACAGAGCAAAAGGAGAAGAGGGAAATGAGGAAATTTACAATTTGGAAGATGCTTTAGTTGTTGCTGGTTATCTCAACGTCTTCGTTCGCAATGCCCATATTGTCAAGATGGCCAACATGGCTCAACTCGTTAATGTAATTGCCCCTATTTTTACTACGGAAAACGGATTATTTTATCAAACAATTTATTATCCGCTGCAATTGTTTGCTAATCATTGTGACGGTATGTCGGTCAGCGCTTTTGTCGATTGCCCGGAATATGAATTAAATGGTCAGAAGATCCCTTATCTGGATGTTTCTTCAGCATATAATAAAAACAAAAATGAATTGATAATTAATGTGGTTAACCGGAATAAAGATAATCCAATCGATGCAGATATTCTTAGTCAGTATGGACAGTTTAATGGGAACGCCATCATTTATGAGGTAAACGGAAAGAATATCAAAGATCAGAATTCAAATGAAAAGCAACTGGTAAAAACGATCTCAAAGGAAATAAAGGTTAAAGGCGATAAACTGACCTATAGTTTCCCGGCACATTCTTATACAATGATTAAAATTCCTTTAGAATCAAAATAAAGGTTGTAAATAAAAAAGATAAAAATGTATAAAGAGTATCTAAAATTACATGGAGCAAAAACCACGAAGAAACATGGACCACGAGTAATTAAACTACTTTACATTTCCCTTATCTGGTTCTTGTTTTTTCAGGAATCGTGTACGACCCTAAAATCAGGAACAATTGGCCCGGTCCGGATTGAAACCCCATTGGGGTTTTGTCATGCCGGACAGACAGAAACCGACCGGGAATATCAGTTGCTTGACGACCTGGGTTGTGAATGGTTAAGGGTCGATTATCATTGGAATACTATTGAAAGAACACAGGGAGAATTTGATTTTCAATCAACCGATCAGTTCGCGCAGGCAGCATTGCAGCACAACAAAAAAATTCTTGCTGTTTTATGTTACGATGCTGCCTGGATGCACGACGATAAAAGAAAACAGCCATACATTCCTCCTGAATATTATGACGCATTTATCCGTTATGTAACTGCAACAGTAACCCGTTACAAGGATCAGGTCTCTGCTTTTGAAATATGGAATGAACCGAACCTCCGCTTTCGCTTTTGGGGAGGTAGTAATGAAGAATTTTTTGAACTTTTTAAAAGAACGGTAAATGCGATAAAAAGTATAGACCCGACGATTATTGTAACTACACCAGGCATTTGCCGGGGCAACGATAAATACCTTCAGAAGATGTTTGAAGCGGGAGCGATGGAACATGTCGATGTGATTTCATTTCATCCTTATGCAGTGACACTGCCGGGATATTTAAAGCAGATTGAACAGATGCAGGAAAAAGCACAAAGTTTCGGATTTAAGGGAGAATACTGGATTTCCGAAATGGGTTATCCCACCGGAGGATTATATCCAACTCGTGTATCTGAGGATAATTTATCGGCAAGAACCGTAAAAACTTTAGTTTATGGTCTGGCAAAAAATATCAGGCTAATCACATGGTACCATCTTTTCGACGAAGAAAAGCGGAAGAAGACCAATTCGGAAGATTTTTTCGGCCTGGTAATACGAGACAAAGAATATACATACAAAAAAGGGGCATACGCGTTCAGGGCAATAGCCCGGAACATCTCACACAGTTACCTGATGAATTCGAAAGTAAAATGCAATATAAATGGATTACAGTATTACAACTTTCAGCAGGATAACGGGAATTGTTTACTGGTTTTATGGTCAGAAAACAGACACCACAAAATAAGTCTTTCTGTTCCGTCTCTTGAATCCCTTCAATGGAGCATTTCCAGTTCCAACATAAAAGCCTTGTCAGGTTCTCCATTATATATTGAAATAGGGAAAGAACCTGTTGTACTAACATTCAACAACAAAGAAAACGCACATGACAATATCATTATCAAAGATATAAAACGAAAAAAATAAATATAGCCCAACATAAAAAAATGAAACAGCTGAAACTTATAGGAATAATCGGATGTTTGTTCATCATTCAAACTTCTTTTGCACAAAACGAAGAAACAGGAAAAGCTGAGATCCAAAGGACATGGCCTGTTGAATGTAAAAAAGCGGAAATCGTTTCGTCAGCCGACCAGGCAATTCAGCCGGCATATTTTTTCCATGCAAAATCAGACCAGCCACGTCCGCTGGTGGTGAGGCTTCACGCATGGAGCGCTGATTATACAAAAGTAGACGGGGTGGCTCAACTTTGTATTGACAATGATTACAACTATATCCATCCTAATTTCAGGGGACCGAGCGACCGTCCGGAAGCCTGTGGAAATCCTTTGGTTATTCCAAATGAAATTTGCCAACTAAATAAATACAATGAAACATTTTTTAATTTTCATCACATTTATTACTCTTATATATTCCTGTCAGCGTAGTGCCGATAAACTTTCTATTGCAAATATGCAGTGCGAGTACCTTGAAAATCCTATAGGAATTGACTCACCTAAGCCACGTTTTACGTGGCAAATAAAGTCGGATGCACCAAGTATTTTACAAAAAGCAGTACAGATTTTTGTGGGTACTAATGCTGAAGATATCTCTTGTGAAAAGGGAAATGTGTGGCAATCAGGAACGATATTTTCATCAACGATACCGGTGGTTTATGCAGGAACAGCGCTTCAGCCTTTTACCCGTTATTTTTGGAGTGTAAAGGTGCAGAACCGCGATGGTAGCTGGTCACCGCTTTCCGGGACAGCTTTTTTTGAAACCGGGATGATGCAGCGAAATAGCTGGAAAGGAGCCTGGATTACCGACACTTACGATTTTAATGTAACACCTGCCCCATATTTTCGAAAAGAATTTAATATTCGCAAAAAGATAAGATTGGCGCGGGCTTACATTGCTGCAGGCGGTTTGTACGAACTCTATCTGAACGGGGAAAAAGTCGGGAACCATCGCCTTGACCCGATGTACACCCGTTTCGATCGACGAACGTTATATGTGACATATGATGTTACCAAAAACCTGAAGGATGGGAATAATGCTGTCGGAGTTTTACTCGGAAACGGATGGTATAATTTCGACGGGATTACTATTTATGAAAAATGGATGGCAGATCATCAGGATGAGCAGCAGCCAAACGGGGTGCTGCCCGCAATAATTCCATCGGATGACTGGGGTTACCATTGGGCAAACGGTCCTGACTTGACCAGCACAATCGCTTTCATCCCATGGAATATTTACCTCTTTTACGGGGATTCAAGATTACTGGAAAATTGCTATGATAATATAAAGCCTATGTTGACCATATTGATGAAATTAGCCCCACAGGGCTTACCGACTGGGGACTGGGAGACTGGATTCCTGTAAAATCGAAGGCGCCTAAGGAATTCACATCGTCCACTTATTTTTATATGGATACCGCCATTTTGGCAAAAGCTGCTAAACTTTTCGGCAAACAAGCAGATTATGAAAGATATTCATCCCTGGCAAAAAAAATAAAAGAGGCAATTAATACGAAGTATTTTATTCCTGAAACGGGAATTTATGGCGAAGGCAGCCAGACCGAATTAAGTTTTGCCTTAAAATGGGAATTGGTTCCTGAGGAACGAAGGACTAAAGTAGCCGAAAACCTCGCAAGAAGGGTATTGGCTGATGATTCGCATATCGATGTAGGCTTGCTCGGGTCCAAAACAATATTAAGTGCTTTGAGCGAAAATGGATATGCAAACCTGGCATACAAGGTTGCAACCCAGGAAACTTTTCCCTCATGGGGCTGGTGGATCGCTAACGGGGCAACAACTTTCTTTGAAAATTGGCGTATTGAAGCAAATGACTCGCGGAACCATCCCGGGTTTGGAGAGATCAACGCCTGGTTTTACAAAGCCTTTGGCGGTATTTATCCGGATGAAGCTCACCCGGGATTTAAAAATATTATTCTTAAACCCAATTTTGTGGAAGGCTTAAACCAGTTTGAAGCCAAACACGAAAGTCTGTACGGAACAATTGTTTCCTCCTGGAAGAAATCAGGTGCAGACGTAATTTATAACGTAACTGTCCCTGCTAACAGTACAGCAACCCTGTTTTTGCAAATGATGGATTTAAAGGAAAAGAATATCATAGAAAATAAGAATATTGAAGTTGTTCCGAATACCGAAAATCAGAATGTACTACAGTTGGCATCAGGTTCATATTCATTTAAATTGAATCAAGCGTCCATTCGCCAGGGAGGACTTCCATAATTTATAACCATTATGATTGACCTTGAACACGGAATTTAATAAGAAAATACTAAACCATGAAAAATTATTTCATTCTTATTGCCTGTGCAGTGCTTTTATTTTCAGCCTGCAAAAAAGCGGAAAAGGAAGATTATACAAAGTACGTAAATCCTTTTATTGGTGCAGCTGAATACGGGCACTGTTTCCCCGGCGCCTGCGTTCCGTTCGGATTGATCCAGGTTGGATCAGAGACCGGAAACGGTGGCTGGGAATATTGCAGTGGCTACCAGTCAACCGACTCCACCATAAACGGATTTACCCAAAATCGGCTAAATGGTACCGGGTGCCCGGATTTAGGCGATTTGTTGATGCTGCCATTTACCGGAGGAAAACCGGATGATTTTAAGAGTACAATAAATAAACAAACAGAGAAGGCCAGCCCCGGTTATTATTCTGTTGAGCTAAGCGATTTTGGTATTGATGCGGAAATGACAGCAACGCATCATGTAGCGCTGCATCGTTACAAATATCCTAAAGGACAAAAAACAAATTTACTGGTTGATTTTCAGAGTTCGCAGTGTTCAAGTATGGCCCAGTTACGTGAGCATGTTCAGGATGCAAAAGTAAATTTTGAAGGCGATAAAATAATTACGGGTTATAGTAATACAAACGTATGGTTAGACCGTACTTACTATTATGTAATTGAATTCAATAAACCGATTGTAAAAAAAGAGAAGCTCGCCGGCAGGGATGAAGAGGAAAAAGCGCCCCGATATGTGCTTCAATTCGATTTAGGTTCGGATGACGAGTTGATGATAAAAGTGGCTTTGTCGTCAACAAGCATTAAGGGAGCTAAATCAAACCTCACAAAGGAACAGAGCAACTGGGATTTTGAAGCGACAGTTGAAAAGGCTAAGCAAAGTTGGAATGATCTGTTGTCCAGAGTGAAAGTGGAAGGCGATAATGATAGAAAAACAATGTTCTATACGTCAATGTACCGCCTTTTCATTCAGCCAAACAATATTGCCGACAACGGGGAGGAACCTTTTTATTCTACACTTTCGTTGTGGGATACCTATCGCGCTGCACATCCGCTATACACTATTCTTTCTCCAGAAAAAGTAGATGATTTTGTGAATTCCATGCTCCGGCAGTACGACGAACAGGGATTTCTACCCATTTGGGCTCTCTGGGGAAAAGAAACCTATTGTATGATCGGGAACCATGCGGTACCGGTTGTTGTCGATGCTTATCTGAAAGGATTTAAAGGTTTTGATGCAGTACGGGCGTATGAAGCCGTAAAAACTTCGCTTACCAAAGACCATCAAAAATCTTCATGGGAGGTTTACGACAAATACGGTTATTATCCTTTTGATATCATAAAAGAGGAATCGGTTTCCCGTACACTGGAATCGGCTTACGACGATTATTGTGCCGCTCAGTTTGCCAAAGCATTGGGAAAAGAAGAGGATTATAAATTTTTCATCAAACGTTCCAATTACTGGAAAAATTTGTTTGACCCGGGAACAAAACTAATGAGAGGAAAAGACTCAAAAGGAAACTGGCGAACTCCTTTTAACCGTTTTTCATTATCTCATGCCGGTACTTCAGGTGGCGATTATACCGAGGGAAATGCCTGGCAGTATACCTGGCATGTTCAGCACGATGTAAGTGGATTGATTAATCTGACAGGAGGCAAGGAAGTTTTTACCACCAAGCTGGATTCGCTTTTTACGATGGATGAATCAAGAGATGGCTCAGGTTTCGTGTTGGATGTAACCGGTTTAATCGGTCAGTATGCCCACGGAAACGAACCCAGCCATCATGTAACTTATTTATACACGCTGGCAGGAAAACCATGGCGAACACAGGAACTGGTACATCAAATTGTAAAAACAAAATACATCAATAAAATCGATGGATTATGCGGCAACGATGACTGCGGACAAATGTCGGCCTGGTATGTTTTTGCCAACCTCGGTTTTTACCCCGTAAGTCCCTGTGGCGGAGAATATGTATTGGGGGCGCCACAGCTGCCCAAAGCGACCATTAACCTGCCAAACGGAAAAACTTTTACCGTAGAAGCAAAGAATTTTTCAGACGGCAATATATATGTTCAATCTATTAAATTGAATGGCAAGCCTTATACTAAAAATTACATTTCGCAAGATGATATAATGAATGGCGGAACCCTTGAATTTGAGATGACCAAAGATCATACATCACCGGGAAAAGCAGGATGAAATGCGCCAATTTCACCGTGCGTGTATGCATGAACTGATGAAAACCCGCAAAGCAAGTTTTTAACGGTCAAGGTTGCGGGAAAAGAAAATGGATCATCACAGATGATATGGTAAGTGATGTTTTAAAAAGCGGGTAAGCCCTAATCAAATAAAAGTGGATAATTTTCCTAAATTTGTTGGCGCAAACCGAAAATGAAAAGAAATGTATCTCAATCAGGCAAACAGCTTTAATGAGATTTACACTGCACTATACAGGAAGTCTTTTTTGTATGTGAAATCGTATGTTCATGACGATATGGCTGCCGAGGATATCGTATCTGACTCCCTTATTAAACTGTGGGAACGGATGAAACAGGAAGTGGTTGAGCCTGTCAGCCCACTTCTATTTTGCATTTTAAAAAACAGTGCCCTCGACTATTTAAAACATCAAACCATCAAACGGGATGCTCAAAGTACAATAGAAAAAACATTGATCAGAGAGATGGAAATCAGAAAAGCATCTCTTGAGGCCAACGACCCAAATGAAATTTTTTCAAAAGAGATACAACAGATCATTCAAACTACACTCCATTCACTTCCGGAAAAGACAAGAGAAATATTTCTGTTAAGCCGTTTTGAAAACAAATCGCACAAAGAAATTGCTGCTCTATTTGGTGTTTCGCAGAAAGGTGTTGAATATCATATTACTCAAGCAATCAAAGAATTAAGAGTAGCACTAAAAGATTACCTCCCATTCATCGGATTATTATCTTTCCTGAATAATTAAAAAAAAATCAAAATCAGCTAGGGATGTTCCACCTTCAATCGTATTGTTGACAGATAGGGGAAATTTCAATACACCTGTAGATGAAAACTAAACTTTTGAAGAATGGAAAAACTTCTTATGAAGTATATAAAGGGGGATTGCACCGACGAAGAAAAGGTGACCATTACCCACTGGCTGGACTCCGACACAAAAAATATGAAGGAGTACCTTGCACTTCGAAAATTGAATACTATTTTGATTTGGCAGGCAGATCCTGATGTTGCCCATCGGGAAAAATCCAAAGAAAGAATATCTGCCAGGCAGGGAAATAAATACTATATCGAAGCCCTAAAAATAGCGGCTATATTCGTTTTAGCAATTTTAGTCTCCCGTTATCTTCTGCCCGATCAGATGCAAAGCAACGCGATATCCATAATGCAGACCATACATGTTCCTGCCGGACAACGTGCCGAAATTACCTTGGCTGATGGCACCAATGTATGGCTGAATGCAAAAACAACATTGACTTTTCCAAATCAATTTTCAGGTGATGCCCGCGAAGTAAAACTCGACGGGGAAGGATTTTTTGATGTGACTCCGGATAAATCGAAGCCATTTATAGTTAGCACGGCTAAATACGATGTGAAGGTCTGGGGAACGAGGTTTAACCTAATGGCTTATTCTGGTGCCGGGATTTTTGAGACTTCACTTCTTGAAGGTGCTGTTGAAATATTGAAACAAGGCAGTTCAACCGGGATCATGGTTAAACCGGATGAACAGGTCTACCTCAGGGAAGGAAAAATGATTGTTGCTCCGATCCGGAACAGGGGGCACTTTCTATGGACGGAAGGGATTTTAAGTTTTGATAATACGACTTTCCCCGAGCTGATCAATCAGCTCGAACTCTATTTCGATCTCGAAATAGAAGTTAAAAACAATCGGATACTGAATTATCACTGTACCGGAAAATTTCGCACAAAGGACGGGGTGGAACACATCCTGAAAGTGCTTCAACTGGAAAATGAGTTTTCGTATAGGAAAGATGATAAACTAAATAAAATCACAATTGAATAGCCTAATAATCTAACTAAAAAAGTAAAACTTATGACGTAAACAAAAAGTAAAACCGGAAGGCGCTTGTAACACCTGCCGGTTAACGGTCGATACCTGACCTGCTCTCTACAACAATTCAAGTATTAATAACCTAAAAACAAATGTATGAAAAATTATTTGTCAGAGGAATTCTTTGACTCAATCAAACAATTGTTACGAAAAATGAGGACAACATGTATATTGATTATCGTTTTTACATCGTCAATGTTTGCGACCAATGTCAATTCACAGGTTGCAAGAGTGAATATTACGCTTAGAAACGCCTCTGTTATCCAGATAATCAGGGCTATTGAAAATCAGACCGATTACCTATTTGTATATGATAAGAATGAGATAGACCTGACCAGACAGGTTGATGTTAATGCCGAAAATCAATCGGTTGCCGAGGTTCTTTCTGCAATATTTAATGGTACCGATGTGAAGTATGGCATAGTAGGCTCCAACATCGTGCTAATGCCTAACGAAACAGTCCAGCAGCAATCCTTCAAAATTTCCGGCCGTGTTACCGATTCTTCCGGGAATGCGCTTCCTGGGGTAACTGTAGTAATTCAAGGTACCAGTAAAGGCACTATTACTAACGCTGAGGGAAGTTATAGTTTGGGCAACGTACCGGGTAGCGCCACGCTGGTGTTTTCCTTCGTGGGAATGAAGCAACAGGAAATAACTGTCGCCGGAAAAAGTACCATCAATGTTACAATGGCCGAAGAAACCATTGGCATAGAGGAAGTCGTTGCTGTTGGTTACGGCACTGTTAAAAAAAGTGACCTGACAGGTTCCGTTACCTCTGTTTCATCCAAATCCTTTTTAGATCAACCTGCAAGCTCGGCAAATTCCATACTTGCAGGGAGGGCTCCCGGCGTTACTGTACGTAGAATGAACGGAGCCCCGGGGCGAGAGTCAACAATACGTATCAGAGGAGCAAACTCACTCTACGGTGGCAATGACCCGTTGATTGTGGTCGATGGAAACTATAGTTCAATGCCAGACATGTATGATATTGAGTCTATTGAAATTTTAAAAGATGCTTCCGCAACAGCTATTTATGGTTCTCGTGGAGCAAACGGCGTTATCTTGGTGAAGACAAAACGCGGAGCAGAAGGAAAACCTACTCTTAATTTTCATTCGGATTTTTCTTTCGACAACATATCCCAACGCTATGATATGATGGATGCGTATGAGCTTGCAGAATATAACAACAGAGTGGGAGCCTATCCTTTCACAGATGATGAGATTGCCTATTATAAAACGAATAGAGGAACGAACTGGCAAAACGAAATTTTTCAAACAGGTTTTTCACAAACATACAAGGCCGCATTTTCCGGAGGGACTAAAAATGTAAGATTTTATATTTCCCCAAGCTATAAAAAAACCACTGGAACCATATTAAATACGAATGCAAGCGGATATGGATTAACCTCCAAAGTGGATATGGACCTGAGCAGTCGTGTTACCATTCAGATAGAAACGAGCGTTGGTCACAACGATAACCTGAACCCAGGTATGGCATCGGGGGGGGGCAAAGGGACAATTCCCCTTACAGCGGCAATTATATGGTCTCCGACAGAGCCGGTCTATGAAGCAGATGGTACATACAACCGATTGGGGATTGGCACAAGTACGGTTTTGAATCCTGTGTTAATAACAACAACTAAGAATACAAATTATAGTAATAATGGCAGTGGTGTCGGTAATTTAAAAGTTAAAATTATTGATGGTTTGGAATTTAACGCAAAAGGTTCCGTTAGTTTCGGTACAGGAGGAAGCCGGGATTTCGTGAGCAAAAATGTCACTGGCGTGTCTGCTGCTGCTGCTCAAAGTTCATACGAAAGTAAATCATGGCTTATAAACTCTTTTCTGACCTATAGTAAAACAATTGCAGGTATTCACAATTTTTCTGTAATGGCTGGCTTTGAAGAGACTAAAGGCGTTTATCAATCGTTAAGCGGATCTGCCAATATTCTTCCGCTAGAATCTGTAGGCTGGTATAATCTTGGCCTGGCCGCGCCAAACATTAGTGTTGGTTCTGGCTATGGCAACAGCGCCATGAGGTCTTATTTTGGACGTCTGAATTACGACTATGATTCACGGTACTATTTAACGGCAAATTTTCGTGCCGATGGTTCTTCCAAATTCAAGGGTGATAATCAGTTCGGTTATTTCCCGTCATTCGCTTTGGCATGGAAACTTTCTGAAGAAAAATTCATGAAAGATCAGGATATCCTTCAAAATGTAAAAGTACGAGGAGGTTGGGGAGTTACCGGAAATCAGGCTATAAGCGACTATGCAACTTATACAACCTTGGGAGACCGCGGTTTTTATTGGGGAGAAGTGCAACAGGCCGGATACTACGCTCGAGTTGGTGGTAATCCGAATCTGAAATGGGAATCAACCAAACAATTAAATTTAGGACTTGACTTAACAACGCTGTCTGGCCGTTTGTCGGTTACGCTTGATTATTATGATAAAAAAACAGAAGACTTATTGGCTCCTGTTTCAGTCGCAGCTTACAATGGAGGCGATTCTACGTTTGGTCGCAATAGTGTAATTTCCAACGTTGGTTCGGTACAAAACAGAGGTTTTGAGTTCAATATAAACTATGACATTTTCCGAAACACTGATCTTAAATATGAGATCAATTTGAACGGAGCTTTCAACCGGAATAAAGTGCTTGATCTTGGCGAACAGTCAATAATTTATGGAGCCACGTATGCCAGTGGTCTTTCCTCTCTCAGTCCGTTTGCATTGATGGCTGGACAACCGATCGGAACCATATACGGGCTGAAATATTTGGGAATATGGCAGGAAAATGAAGCCGCAGAGGCTGCAAAATACCAGCAAGAGCCTGGAGACTACAGATATGAAGATCTGGATGGCAACTTTAATTATGGCTCAGAAGATAGTCAGGTTATAGGTAATACAAATCCATCTTTTACATGGGGGCTCAATAATCATCTTTCTTACAAAAATTTTGACCTGAATATACTATTTGAAGGTGTGCATGATCGCGATGTAATGAACTGGTCGTATATGATAGCAGCAGAACGTATTGACTTTAAACAATTATACACTTTACGTGAAGCCAGGAATCGTTGGACAGAAGCTAATCCTAACGCCAGGTTTGCCAAGATTGGGAATTCGAATAAATTAACCCCTAATTCTTCCCAGTATATAGAGGATGGAAGTTATGTAAAAATGCGTAACATCAGCTTGTCTTATCGTTTTCCAAAGAATGTGATATCATTTGCCGATGTTAGAGTTTCCGTTAGCGCGCAAAATATGCTGACTTTTACCAAGTACAAAGGTTATGACCCGGAAATCAGTTCCTCTGTTGGCGACGATGTAAATTCAGGAATGGACTGGTTTGCTTATCCTAATCCCAAAAGTTTCTCTTTCGGAATATCACTGACGTATTAATAAAAAACAGAGCAATATGAAAAATATAATACCGATAATTTCAATAATAACTGCATTTTTGGTATCGTGTGAATCCAATGAAGATTTTTTGGCAGAAAACCCCAAAGGACAGTTGTTCCCTGATAACTTTTTAAACAATGAGACAGAATTGGAGTTGATGAATACCTCATTATATGCAATTTTTGCTCGAACGATGAACTGGCCTTATGAAAGTATGGAAATTAAATTAGCCAGTTCTGATGACATACTTGGCACGGGAAACCAAAGGCCTTACTATAACCAGATGGAAGTCAATATGGATATTACCGTCGGCGCTGACAATGATATTCAGTTGGGATGGGAACGCGCTTATAACACCATCAACCAGGCAAATGCTATCATTAATAATTATCACAATGCCGATGATGCAGTGGCTGAAGATAAGTTAAATGCGTGGGCTGCCCAAGCTCATTTTATCCGGGCATTCACATACTTTTGGTTAGTGCGTTTTTACAATAATATCCCATTGATTACGAGCGCATTTGTTCCGGATGTAGATAAGGAAGTTACCTGCTCTTCGAGCCGGGACATATATGATTTAATTGTTTCCGATTTGCAATTTGCAGAGGAATGGCTTCCGGTTTCCTGGACAGGCTATATGAAGAAAGGAGGGGCGGTTACGAAAGGAGCCGCTAAATCGACTCTGGCTAAAGTCTATCTGCAAATGGCTGGTTTCCCGGTTAAAGGTGGCGCTGAATATTATGAAAAAGCTCGTGATAAGGCCAAAGAAGTGATTGATAACGCCTCTGAATATGGGTATGCCTTGCGTGATCATTTTCATCAGGTATGGGATCCGTATTGGAGTGCATATGAAATACCTGAAGATGAAGTTATTTTATGGATTGAACACACTGTTGACGACTATAGCCGCAGGGCTCCTTTAGCAAGCCGCCCTATCGAATTTGGAGGATGGGAATTTATGGTTACCGAAAATGGCTTTTTTAACCGGTTCCCTGAAGGCGAACGTAAAAACTTTACATTCATCACTGATTTTTATGTCAATGGAGGGCAACATTATTCATACACGGATTTAACATGTAAACATCCATGCTACCGGAAACTTTGGGCTGATGATCTATCTGATGGCTGGGACTGGGAAAACAGGAACGATCCATCCAGCCTTTGGGCTACAAATATGACACAAACAGCCAACTGGTATAGCTCACGTCCCGATATAATAATGCGTTATCCGGATGTATTGCTTACCTATGCCGAAGCAAAAGCACGCACAGATGGTCCCGATGCCCTGGCCTATCAGTGTCTGAACGATGTGCGCAACCGGGCATATAAAGGAGTTGGCACAACTGAGGCTTCTGTAAGTGGTCTGAATACAGCTGATTTTATTGATGCCGTGGTTTGGGAAAGGGCTTACGAATTTGCCGGTTTTGAATATTCCGCCAGATGGTTTGACCTGCAAAGGCTGGAATTAGTAGAGAAAGCCACGACCGATTGGCGTGATGAAACAGAAAGTAAATATTCCCTCGTGAAACAATACACCAAAAAAGATTATTTTTTGCCTGTTCCGAGTAAAGAAGTTACTCTAAATCCGAATTTGGCAAATAATAATTCTGAGTTTTAATAAATGAAAAACTGATAAAAATGAAAATAAAATATCTTCTTACAGGTATATGTTTCTTTACACTTATCGCCGGTTTGACCGGTTGTAAGGATGAAGAGAACGTAATGACAGGTATTGCTCTTAGTGCAACATCAATTACAACGGATGTCGATGTAGTCTCTGAGGTAATCCCATTTCCTATTCCCTGGGATGCTGAAGTACTGAATAAATTTACATGGACCTCCGAAAATACTGCGGTGGCAAAAGTAAACAGCAAGGGCCAGATACTTGGCGTTGATCCGGGTGAAACTAATATTATCTGCCATTACCTGGACCTTACCGCAACGGTGAATGTAAAGGTAAATGCTGTTGAAACGCTTCAACAAAAGATTAATACGCTTGGGGCAAAAGGTTATTGGGAATTTGAAGATCCATCCTATCTTACTAAGAAAACGATAGGAAATGATTTGGCCTTTGTTGAGGATAATAAACAAATTACTTCAATCGAAGGGCCTCGTTTCGATAACATGGCGGTTCGTACACCAAGAGATCCTAAGAATGCCGGAACAACAGGAACATTCATTAAATGTATTCATGGATTTCAGCCAAAAAACGGAGAGGCAAAAATTAACGAATACACCATTATGTGGGATATTCGTCTGCCCGATGAAACAGGAATGCCTGAATCCGGATATTATACGCTGATGTCCTCAAGAACGGTAGATAATTCTAAAGACCAGGATTTTGCCATCAAGAGCTCAGGTTCTTTTGGCATCGGGGATTTAGGTTATTCCGCAAGTGGTTCTCTTACGAAAGGCAAATGGCACCGTGTGGTATTAGCTGCAAAAGCCGGTTCATCATTCTCTTATTATGTCGATGGCTCTAAGGTATATGAAGGGAATGCCGCAAATGGGCCGATTGACGGTCGTTTTTCTCTGTTACCTGAAGGTGTATTGTTCTTTTCTGATGATGATGGTGATGACAGCACAATAGACGCCTCTGCCATTGCTGTTTGGGACAAGCAGTTAACCGCTGATGAAGTTAAAAAGCTGGGAGGTATCAGGCAAACATTCGATTTTGAAGAATAATAATAACCGAATAAGGTATATTGCCTACGAATAAGCAAGGGCGTGGTAAGTTACCGCTGCCACGCCTTTACTATATCCAAAAATAAAAGATTAAAAATCGTTGCAGGTTAGTTGAGCTACATAAAATCAATTGCTTATTTGTGTGAGTATTGCTTATCCCGCTTTTATTTACAGTAGAATCAGAGCATATGATGAGAAATAAATTTACAAATATATTTCTATGAAAAAGATTGCTTTTTTTATTTTAACTCTTCTCCTTTTGCGGGCACTGAACCTTCCGGCTCAGGAAAGCATTAAGTTGAAATTCAACGAAGACGGAAGATTCAGGATCGCACAATTTACGGACCTGCATTGGATTGACGGGTCGCCAAACTGTAATAAAACTGCTTCTACGATGAAATATGTTTTAGAAACAGAGAAGCCGGATCTGGCTATTCTCACTGGTGATATCGCATGGCAGGTACCTTCAAGACGCCCATGGCGTGATATTCCCAAGATTTTTGAAGATGCAAAAGTGCCATTTGCCGTTGTTTTGGGAAATCACGATGCTGAAGGAGGTACAGAAATTACCCGTGATGAAATATTTGATATTTTGAGCCAATCACCATATTTTGTCGGGGAAAAAGGCCCGGACAATATTTATGGCTCAGGGAATTATGTATTACCTGTATTGGGAAAGAAATCTACTATCGCCACCTTGTTATACTGCTTTGATTCAAATGCATATGTACAAAATACTCTCTACGGATTTTATGACTGGGTACATTTCGATCAGGTTGAATGGTATCGTCATCAAAGTCAAAAATATACTGAACAAAATAATGGAATACCATTACCGGCATTGGCTTTTCTCCACATACCTTTACCTGAATATAAGGAAATTCTGGATAAACCATCAACAATTGGACACCATGGGGAGGATATTGCATCTCCGAGAGTCAACTCCGGGCTATTTGGAGCTTTCGTCGATATGAGAGATGTAAAAGGTGTCTTTGCCGGGCATGAGCATGATAATGATTTCATAGGCCTGAATTTCGATATCGCATTAGCTTACGGGAGAAGTGCCGGATCCGATGCCTATGGTTCACTTACACATGGAGCACGAATTATTGAGATGAAAGAAGATTCATTTAAATATAGTACATGGATATCTACTCCTAAAGGAAAGGAATTGTTTTTCTACTATCCTTCAGGCATCTCAACTGTAGATGAAGAGACAATGAATTACCTTCCGGCTAAGCAGGTCAGTCCAAAAAAAAGAGGAGTATCTTATACTTATTATGAGGGGAAGTTTAAGTCATTCAACGATACAACAACTGCGGTCAAGGTATCCAGCGGAACTATGGAAAACCTATCGGTAAAGAATGCTTCAGCGAAAAATGGATTTGCTTACGATTTTCATTCTTTTGTTCATATTCCTAAGAAAGGTATATACCGCTTCTATACAATATCGGATGATCATTCCAGGCTGTTTATCGATGGGAATTTAGTTGTAGACAATGATAATTCAAACGGCTTCTATGCTTTTGGAAAGGTTGCCTTGGAAGGGGGGTTCCATGCGTTACGTGTGCTCTATTTTCAAGATATCTGGGGGGCTCGTTTGGATGTGGGCTTCTGTGATAAAAACACAACCGATCAGTCAATTCCGGGCTCTATGCTGTTTATTCCGGAGTAATAAACCGACTTTTTTGAAGATGATCAGTTATTTATTATGGACCTAACGCCCGGCTTGACAACTAATTCTTTGAAATATAAAGCATTATGAGAAGCTATTTTATTGCAATGTTATTATGTGGGCTTCTGTTTTCCGGTTGCAGAACAAACCGTCAACAGGAACCCCACATGAAATCAATTAAAAGTATTGACTGCACTCAGAATTATCCTGCTGATACCTATTTTTCGTATGGTGATGTCCGGATTACTTCTTCTGAGGCTGGTAAGTACAGGGAAGCTGAGGCAAAACCTTTGTCGCGGTTTGGGTACCGGTTTGCCGTAAAAAATGTGGGCAAACCCCATCTGGCAGTTGTCAGGTACCCCGACGATAAGCGCCGGTTTATGTGTATGATGGACGGGACAAGTTACGACCTTACTATTGGTACTTTCACGGGAGTTAAAGAACCTCTTACCCATAAAATGCAGGAAATCAGAAAAGTCTTTTGGCCCCGGTGGAACGATTGCAGTATTGTATTTATGACCTGGGGAAACGGTGAACCTGCTGCTGTCGCCGACATTCAGATTTATGAAATGGATGATCTTCCGGCTTTAAATATCGGCAAAAACGAAGAGAGCATGCCGACACGGGAACTGGGTTTGCAATTTGAAGATCCGTGCGGGATGACTTTCAGCATGGGAGCGTATACCGAACAGGAATGGCTCGAAAGGACGATCAGTTATATGCATTTTACCGGCCAGAATTTGTTGACTTATCCCATTGTTTGGTATCACGGTCCGTTGTACCCTTCTATATGCGAACCTTCTGGATTAGCTGAAAGCGCGGCTGCACCCGACCGGACGATCTATGCCCGGTGGACTTCTGATTTGACTGATTGGGTTGATATCCTGTTGAAAAAGTTTGAGAAAGAGAATCTGGAATTTCAGGGAGCGTTGACACTATTGCGCCTGGGTAGCCTGATGAAAGATATGAATATAAACCTTGACTCGATAAAAGCAGGAAAGGAAACCTATAACAACATGCTTGCAAACGACCAGGTTCAGGCATCAACAGCCGACTGGACAGTCGAATACAACGTTCTCAATTATGAAAAGCAAACCACAGGCACTATCAAAGAATGGGCGTATGGCGAACATAATGGCCCATTCGGGAAAGGACCGATGTTTAACCCTCTTCATCCAACAGTTCAAAAGGCAATCTTAACTCTGATCAGCGAAATCGCGAACCGTTATGGGAAATCGCCGGCGTTTAAGGGAATATCCGTCAATATGTGGCATGCCACTATTCTTTGGTACTTTTCGCTTCAATCGGGTTATGACGACTATTCCATCGCCCTTTTTGAAAAAGAAACCGGTCTTAAAATCCCGGTTGATCAGAAAGCTCCCGATCGTTTTTCGAAAAGGTACAGCTATTTAATATCTAATTATCAGGAACAATGGGTGAATTGGCGTTGCGAAAAGATCAGGGAGTTGATTCGAAAAATGCGTGATGTGCTAACAAGTGCTCGTCCCGACCTGCGGTTGACCCTGACGATGTGGACAGAAACAACTATCCCCGGCTGGTTTGGAACACCAGGTAAACCCGAACACCAAATTTTTGCACGAAAATCGTTGTACCAGCTTTGCCGCGAAGGTGGCCTGGATGTAAAACTATACAGCAATGAACCTGGAATAGATATCGATTATTCGATGGTACCTTCGCGCGACCGGGATGGCTGGAGTACCTTGGGCGCTGATTTACCCTTGGAAAGAACTTGTTCGTTCCGTGACCACGATTTTCTTGACAGGGAAACGCTCGATGCAGTTGCCCAACAGAAATACCCGGGTGCCTTTATTTTTGACTGTTGGGTTGAAGCCTGGGGAAAATATTCACATGCCCCATGTGATCCGGATGACCAACAGGCAAAGAATTTACAAGTTATGTGGGGAAAACCGGCCGAAGGAATTCGCCGAAGTATTTCCAAATATCCTGAAGATAATTTTTGGTGGGACTCCCAATCCCGAATCACTCCTCATTTCCAGGGAGGTACTTATTACATGGAATATTTTGCCCATGCTTTGGCCGAACTGGATGCCTGCCGGATTACTCGCGGAGGACTGTTTCCCGATACCGGCCATTCCGAAATGATTCAGGAATTTGCCAAAGCTTACCGGGCTTTACCGGCAAAAAAATTCGGGACGATCGGTACAACAACCGATCCTGTTGCTGTCAGGTCTCTTTTATTAAACGGCAAACAGTTTTTTTATCTGGTTAACCGTGAATATTACCCGGTTAAGGTTACACTTCATTTCAGTAGGAATAAAAACGATTTTGCAGACCTCATAACCGGACAAAAGATTGATGCTTCTGAACTATTCCAGGTTGAACTCGGACCGCACGCGTTACGGTCGTTTCTAGCTGACGCCGATACTGAAATTACCGGATTTGAGGCTGTGATACCGGAAGCGATTAAATTAGGAT
>Ga0074195_1001784_pt1 | contig 27503 bp, 14 predicted proteins | sample EPASupsiteHSE623_FD_64525 | JGI IMG/M metagenome (GOLD analysis project Ga0074195, IMG submission 64525) | Bioremediated contaminated groundwater from EPA Superfund site, New Mexico - Sample HSE6-23 | ecosystem: Environmental > Aquatic > Deep subsurface > Groundwater > Contaminated ... | reverse complement strand
AGAACTTACCTGGCAATATCCTTAGGTTTGTTGCTGGGTTAATACACAATACTGGTACCTTTAATCCGAATTTATTTGCTTTTAGAATAAACTCCTTAAACTGGTACGACATTATAAAAATCAGGTCTGCCTGTATTTCCTGCGCAAATTCATAAATTGCATCGTTAAACTTCTGTTCTCTGCGAGCAGTTCTTACACCATATATAATTCCTTTACTCTCAAGAACATTTTTATAAAAGAACATCTGTTTGCGCATTTTTTCGGTTCTGAAAGAACTTGTAAAGAATGGCTTAATAAGGTTGATATTGCATTTAAAGAAATACGAAAGAAAAGCAACCCAGTTAAGTTGAATACGACTCTTGTCATCATTGTCGACCGGAACAACAATATCGATAATTCTGTCGTTGATAGGTGCCATTTGTATAAGAAGAAAAGGAATGTTTGAACCGATAATGACCTTGAATGCACGTTTGGGTTTCTGAAGGCCCATTATTATTATCATTGCATTCATTTCTATTGATGCAGCTTTAATACCCTTAAAAAGATCTCCGGCTTTGACAATTGTATAAAACTGAACGCCGAACTGTTCCTCCATTTTCTCAGCGAATTGCTTTAGCCTTCGCTGAGCATCGGGTATTTCGACCGGCTTATTAACGATATGCGATAACACGACACCATGTCCCGTGGTTCTTGCAAATATCATTGCATGCTTAATGGCATCTATCGAAAGATCCGAAAAATCAACAGGTACCATTATAGGTTTATCCGGTAGGCTCATTTTATTTTGTATTAATTTTCAATTAGACGCAAAAATTAAACATTTGTTGTAAATTGACCAAAGAAAATGCAAATAAAATAAAAAAAACCGATATTCATCTGTTTTTTTTTAAATGTTAGTCAATTTTTTAGGTGTGTTTGGCACAAAGATGCAACCAGGCTACAGATATGTTTTTAAGCTAATGTAAATGTAAATAAACAGTTATACTAACCACATAATGAGTTATTAACTATTTGCTATTAAAAAAAAATCCCGCATGAGCGGGATTCTTTAGTCATCTATTCAGTTTTTTTGGAGCGTCTTACAGTATCATAATACAATGGAGTTGCAACAAACCATGATGAGTATGTTCCTACTGCAATACCAATCATTAATGCGAAAATAAAGCCTCTTATAACGTCCCCACCAAACAGGAAGATTGCAATAAGCACTATAAGTGTAGTCAATGAAGTGTTCATAGTACGGGTAACAGTACTGTTAAGTGCTCCGTTCACTAACTCTTTCTGATCTCTGCGTTTGTAAAGGAAATTATATTCTCTTATTCTGTCGAAAATGATAACGGTATCGTTGATAGAGTATCCAATAACTGTAAGGATAGCCGCAATAAATGCCTGATCGACCTCCATCGCAAATGGCAATCTGTTATAGAATAATGAGAACATACCTAATACAATAATTCCATCATGAGCAAGAGCTACTGTACCTCCAAGACTGAACCTCCAGTTTTTGAAACGGATAAGAATATAAAGGAATATACCTATCAGGGAGAAAAATACTGCCCATGCTGCAGCAATTGTAATATCGTGTGCTACAGTAGGACCTACTTTCTGAGAACTAAGCATATTATCTGTAAGGAATGCCTCCTTTGTAGCCCCTTGCTTTAAGAAAGGTACCAGACCTTTGAAAATATGCGCCTCAAGAGAACTGTCTACATTAACAGCCGGATCAATGTTGTCAATAAGATATTTTGTTGTGATTTTCACCTGATTATCAGTTCCAAAAGTTTTCACCTCAGGCATCATACCTCCTAGTTCAGGTGTAAGTGACTTCTGAACATCACCAACCTTTACCGACTGATCGAACCTAACAACATAAGTGTGTCCACCAGTAAAGTCAACGCCCATGTTAAGACCTCTGATTGCGAGAGAAGAAATACTGACAACTAATAATATACCTGAAATTACATAAGTAATCTTTCTGGTATTTACAAAATTGAATTTGGGACTTATAAGGAAATTCCTTGTTGCAGCGTTGTCATAACTTATAGTCTTATTCCTGTTAAGAAGTGTTTCGAAGATTATTCTGGTAATAAAAATTCCAGAGAACATTGAGGTTAAAATACCTATACAAAGAGTTGTAGCAAAACCCTGAACCGGACCATTTCCGAAAACAAAGAGTATGATACCTGTAATAAGAGTTGTTACGTTTCCGTCGATAATAGCAGAAAGGGCGTGCTTAAACCCATCACTTATTGCGAGTTTTGTGCCTTTTCCGGCTCTTAATTCTTCTCGGATTCGCTCATATATGATAACATTCGCGTCTACCGCCATACCAAGGGTTAGAACAAGACCTGCAATACCAGGTAATGTAAGAACTGCACCAAGAGATGCCAGAACACCCATGATAAACAATATGTTGGCAAGCAATGCAATATTAGCTATCAATCCTGCTTTATTGTAATATAATATCATGTACAACAGAACCAGAGAAAACGCTATAAGGAATGAAAGGAATCCGTTATTAATAGTTTCCTGTCCGAGAGATGGTCCTACAACGGCTTCTTCAATAATCCTTGCAGGAGCAGGAAGTTTACCAGATTTAAGGACGTTTGCAAGGTCCTGTGCTTCGGTAATAGTAAAATCACCCTGAATTGAAGAACGTCCACCCTTAATCTCGGTATTAACTACAGGATTGCTGTAAACATAATTATCAAGAACAATAGCTATCTGTTTACCTACATTATCTCTGGTAAGACGTGCCCAAACCTTTGCCCCTTCACCATCCATACCCATACTTACCTCAGCTGTAGAACCTGTCTGAGAAAATTCAGGTCTAGCGTCTGTAACAGATTCACCATCAAGAGGAGCCCTTTTATCGCGTGTAGTTACTCTTATTGCAATAAGTTCATAATAATCCTCAGATCCCTTTATTGGCTTATATGACCAAAGGAATTTTGAATTCGGAGGAAGTATGGCTTTTACCTGTTTCATGTTCAGGTACGCGTTCACTTTCGAAGTATCTTTATAATGTGCTATACCAACACCAGATCCCTTCATAAGTTCTCCGTTCTGCGAAACATTTGGACGGAGTACCATAAATAATGGATAGTCTTTTTCGGCCTGTTCAGCTGTCTGTGCTGTGTCGGCATTGGCTGTATCTTTCGACAAAAGCTCATCTACAACAGATTTGGCTGTGTCTTTGCTTTCTGCAACTTTAGAAGTATCTTCTGTAAGAAGGTTAAGAGGACTGTCCTTTGCGGCACTGTCTGATATAACTGCCTGTGATTCATTAAGTTCTTTGATCTTTTTGTTTGCATCAAGGAAAAACGGATAGATATCTTTATTCTCGAAGGTTTCCCAGAATTCAAGATTTGCAGTTCCTTGTAAAAGCTTACGTACACGTTCAGGTTCTTTAACACCTGGAAGTTCTATCATAACACGGCCTGTACCTTCGAGCCTGTTAATATTTGGCTGTGTAACACCAAAACGGTCTATACGGTTACGGAGAATATTAAATGTATTGTCGTATGCTGATTTGGTTTCTTGCTGTAAGAATTTTATAACATCCTCATCTGATGTCTTCATGGTTATTTTATCGCGCAGTTCCATTGTATTGAAAACTGACGAAAGCTTTCCATTAGGATTTATCCTTTTGAAGGCATTGGCAAATAGAATTACAAAATCTTCCTGGCTATTCTGCTGGTCTTCAAGAGCCATCATTATTGCCCTGTTGAAAGTTGTATCCTTGGTATAACCCGAGAGCGACCTTAATACATCTACAACAGACACCTCAAGAGTAACATTCATACCTCCCTTAAGGTCAAGACCGAGATTAATTTCTCTTTCCTGGCATTCACGATAAGTAAATTTCTTTAACCAAAAGAAATTATAAACAGGCTCTGAGGCCATTGAGTCAAGATAACGGAATTCCTTTGCAGGATCGCCCTGGGCATATTCACGGGCATCCTTTTCCACACTACTGGTAAAATAAGTAAAGGACAACTGATAAATACAGACCAGTGCCAGAGCGATTGCAAAAAACTGTATAGCACCTTTGTTTCGCATGATAAGAGTGTTTTTATTTTTAACCCGCAAATATAAGTTTTTTATAAATACCTGATACTAAAATCTTGTATTAGCTTGAAATTAATAACGATTCACTATCATATAATCCTATCTTTCACTTGTTTATATAATATCTATTTATTGTTTAAAAAAAAGAAATCATTAAAAAACCCGTTAATAAGTAAAAACTATGCTAATATTTCCGTTTTGATAGGATTTATTAATTTTGGCCTTCTTTTTTCAGAAATGATTAATACAGAATTCATAGATATAGGGCTTAAGAAGTACAACGATGCCTGGGACCTGCAAAAAGAACTACATGAAAAAGTTCTTGCAGGAAGATCAAATAATGCAAAAGGGTATCTACTTTTCTGTGAACATCCGCATGTATACACTCTCGGGAAAAACGGGAAAGCGACCAATATGCTGGCATCCAAAAGCTTTCTTGATTCCATTCAGGCAGAATTCGTTAATACCGACCGTGGAGGAGATATAACTTACCACGGACCAGGGCAAATTGTTGTATATCCAATTATTGACCTTACAGCAGCAGGTTACGGAATTAAAGATTATGTATACAAACTGGAGCAATCTGTTATTGACTGTCTTATGCAATACGGTATAAAATCATACCGTTCTGCAGGTGCTACTGGTGTATGGCTTGGTAATGACGGCATCACAAACCGAAAAATTTGTGCAATCGGGGTTAGGGTAAGCAGAGGTATAACCATGCATGGCATTGCATTTAATGTAAATACAGATTTAAAATATTTTAATTATATAAACCCTTGCGGTTTTACCGATAAAGGTGTAACTTCGCTTGAAAAAGAACTGGGGTATATTCCCGCAATTACTGATATTAAAACCCTTTTAAAATCAACGCTTGCACAGCATCTGCTCCTTAACCTGAAATAGAAGAGAATGGAAAAAAAATGGATATTCAAACCCCTGCCCGAAGCACAAAAGGTTAAAGCTCTTGCAGATGAAATGGAAGTGGACGAGGTAATCGCCGCTTTGCTGATCCAGCGAGGAATTGAGACTAAAGACGAAGCCCTAAAATTTTTTAACCCCGACCTTAAGAACCTGTACGATCCGTTTGAAATGGACGGAATGCGTGCTGCAATAATGAGAATTGAAACTGCAATCGACAAAAATGAAAGGATTCTTGTTTACGGCGATTATGATGTAGATGGCACTACTTCTGTTGCAATGGTTTATTCTTTTCTTGCTCAGTTCCACAATAATCTTGACTACTATATACCTGAAAGATATAACGAAGGATACGGCGTTTCCATTAAGGGAATTGACTATGCAGCTCAAACCAAAGCCACCTTAATAATTGCGCTTGATTGCGGTATAAAGGCAGTTGAGAAAGTTAAATATGCTTCTGAAAAAGGTATAGACTTTATTATATGCGATCACCACCTTCCGGGTGATGAAACCCCTGACGCAGTTGCTGTGCTGAATCCAAAAAAACTAACCTGCAAATATCCGTTCAAAGAACTGTCCGGTTGCGGAGTTGGGTTCAAACTACTTCAGGGCTACTGCCTTCACAAGGGCTTCGACATGGAAATGTTATACAGGTACCTTGACCTTGTTGCAGTAAGCATTGCTTCTGACATTGTCCCTATAACAGGCGAAAACAGGATACTAGCTCACCATGGACTTATAAAACTCAATACCAATCCCTGTCAGGGCCTTAAAGCAATAAAAAAGACCGCAAAAATTGAGGGTCTTGAGATAAATATTAATGATATTGTTTTCAAAATTGGTCCTCGTATTAATGCAGCAGGCAGGATCAAGAAAGGAACTATCGCTGTAGACCTGCTTGTATCAGATTCAGAACGCGAAGCATTCGAAAAAGCAAAAGGAATAGACATTTGTAATGATGAGCGTAAGGATCTTGACCAGAATATTTTTAACGAAGCTCTTAACCGTATTAAGAACGATAAGGATGCGGTAAATAAAAAAACTACTGTGCTTTTTGATCCTGAATGGCATAAAGGGGTCGTTGGAATAGTAGCATCAAGACTGATTGAATATTATTACAAACCGACAATAATCTTTACCAGGTCTAACGGGTTTGTTACCGGTTCTGCAAGATCAGTAGAAGGCTTCGACCTGTACAAGGCTATCGACTCATGCAGCGACCTTCTTGAGAACTATGGCGGACATATGTATGCAGCAGGGTTAACACTTAGACCCGAAAATCTTGATACCTTTATTGAGCGTTTTGAAAAGATAGTTGACGAAATAATTGAGCCCGAACAACTTATACCAAGAATAGAAGTTGATATTGAACTAGCACCCGAAAAAATAAACGAAAAGTTCTACCGCATTATTGACCGCTTTCAGCCATTTGGTCCGGGTAATATGACCCCGGTTTTTGCAACTTTCCGCATGTACGATTCAGGACGAGGTAGCACAGTTGGTAAGAATAAGGAACATCTTAAGCTTGAACTTATGCATGATTCCTGCCCAAGAACAATATTCCCTTCTATTGCATTCCAGATGGGCAGCCTCGTAGAAAAGGTTACTGTTAGCAAACATTTCGATGTATGTTACTCAATTGACAAGAACGAGTTTATGGGCCAGACAAAGCTCCAGTTCAGGATAAGGGATATTAAAATAGAATCCTGATAAATCCTCATCATGTATAATTCTTCTCATTTGTCTGAAAAGGTGTTACCTGAGATCAGGCAATTGCAGCAGAATGGACACTACCTTGCATCATTTATAATGATGATGCAGGCTATAGAGTACCTTGGAGCAATACTCGACGGAAAGCCGCTTAAAGCAAGGGAGCAGTCAAAAAAACGCTTTTCACTTGCAGTTCGAAAACTCTTTGGAGAGCGCTATCAGTACTTTAACAGGAATAATGAACTTTACGACCAACTTCGTAATCACCTGATGCATGCCATGTCGGCGGGTTCGCATTTCGAACTTGTTTCTGCAGTTCAAGCCGGAGAAAACAAACATCTTACTAAAAATAAAGGTGGAAAGATTATACTAATTGCTGAAGAATTACTTATTGACATAGAGAAAGCAGCACAACGTATTACTAGATGACAGTTCAGTCTGACTATTTAAAAAAAATAAGTATAAAACCCATTCGCCTGCTTTAACAAAATTTTATCTTCCGTTTTCAGAATTATCACTAACTTTATGCAAAATTCAACAATTATGTTCAAAAAAGAAGTATACGTACAGAGGCGCAAAAGCCTTCGCAAACTTGTTGGCAACGGCATTATCCTTTTACAGGGCAACAATGCCTCTCCTATGAACTATCCCGCAAACGAATACCATTTCAGGCAGGACAGCACATTCCTTTATTTTTTCGGGCTGAATCATTCCGGACTTGCCGCAGTAATTGATATTGATAACAACAAGGATATTGTTTTTGGCGATGATGTTGAAATTGACGATATAATCTGGACCGGATACCTTCCTACTCTGAAGGAAAATGCATCAAAAGTTGGAGTTACTGATACAATGCCCTTCAGCAAGCTTTCTGAAATAATTTCTGAAGCAATAAATAAAAAAAGGAAGGTTCACTTCCTGCCTCCATACAGACACGACAATATGCTTTTGCTTCATAAACTTCTTGGGATCGTTCCTGACAAACAGAAAAGCTACTCTTCTGATGAACTGAAAAAAGCAGTATCAGCCCTAAGAAGTGTAAAAGACAAGTACGAAATTGAGCATCTGGATGCAATTATGGAAACAGGGTACAAGATGCACACTACTGCAATGAAGATGGCAAAAGCAGGAGTTTATGAACGTGAAATTGCCGGATTTATTGAAGGTATTGCCCTTTCACATGGAGGTACTGTATCGTTCCCTGTTATACTTAGCAAACATGGTGAAATATTACACGGACACGATCATAGCAATAAATTAAAAAACGGCGACCTTTTACTTGTGGATGCAGGCTTCGAATCATCCATGGGCTATGCAACGGATAATACAAGAACATTTGTAGTTGGTGGAAAATTCTCCGAACAGCAGAAAAACATATATAATATTGTGCTGAAAGCACTGAACAGTTCCATCGCAATGGTAAAACCAGGTGTTCCTTACAGGGATGTCCATCATAACGCAGCTATTACTATTGCTGACGGAATGAAAAAACTCGGCCTTATTAAAGGTGACGTGAAGGAAGCTGTCTCAAATGGAGCTCATGCAATGTTCTTCCCTCACGGACTGGGTCACATGATGGGACTTGACGTACACGACATGGAAGATATAGGTGAAAATTTTGTTGGATATGACGACAAAACAGTACGAAGTACTCAGTTCGGGACCGCATATCTGCGTCTCGGACGCAAGCTGCAGGAAGGGTTTGTTTTGACTGTTGAACCAGGAATTTATTTCATTCCCGCTTTGATTGAAAAGTGGAAAAAAGAAGGTACAAACAAGAACTTCATCAACTTTAAGGAAGTTGAAAAGTATATCGGCTTTGGCGGAATAAGGCTCGAAGATGATATTCTTGTAACAGCTAAAGGATGCAGGATATTGGGAAGCAAGCGCATCCCTGTCGAGTTTAAGGAACTTGAGAAGATTGTTGGAAAGTAAAGAGTTCGTTTTATAAAAAAAGATCTGCGAAAGCTGACGGCTTTTACCTTAAATATGTTGAAGTATTTTGAGCACGGAAAGGGAAATGTCCTTTTTCTTCTGCATGGTTACCTTGAACAGAAGGAAATGTGGTCCGATGTTTTAAAAAAAGCTCCTGAAGGATTAAGAATAATATGCCCGGACCTGCCCGGACACGGCGAAAGCACTGTTCATAAAAATCAGTCAATAGAAAGCATGGCTGATTCTGTTTTAAAACTTGCAGACAAACTTGAAATTGAGCAATTCCATATTGCAGGCCACTCAATGGGTGGTTATGTTTCACTTGCCATTGCTGATATATGTCCTAAAAGAATTCTAAGCCTTACTATGCTGCACTCTCACCCTTTTGCAGATCCTCCAGAAAAAAAAGAGAATCGTTTGAGGGAAACAAAACTTCTCAGGGACGAACGAAAAAAAGAAATGATAATAAGGTTTTCGATACCAAATCTGTTTTCAGCAGATTACTCTGAAAGAAACCCAGATATAGTTGGCGACACCATCTTAAAAGCACTTACAACAAGTACAGATGGAATGATAGCCTGCCTTACCGCTATGGCCGGAAGACCAGACAGAAGCGTTATTCCTGAAAAAGCGAATTTTAAGACTCTGTTTATACTGGGTAAAAAAGACAATCTTATTTCCTGGGAAAAAATCTCTGAAAGATACAAAGACACACATGTAAATATTGTTTTTCTTGAAAATTCAGGTCATATGGGAATGATAGAGGAGAATGAACTTTTTTGCAGAAGTTTTTTCAGGTGGATTCTGAACAGACCTAATTCAGATTGAAAAAGCCGACAGTTTAAGATTGGCAATTTCTTTATTGATTTCTTCAACAACCGGAACCTTTGATATAAAATCCTTAAGCGCTTTAAGTCTTTCGCACTCGAAAGCATTTATGCTCCCGAACAGGTCAATATAATACATAAGCCCTGCTCTTATATTTTCAGACATTGTCTGAAGTTGCTTCAGTTGCTTTTTTGTTATCCCTTGTTTTGATTCAGTTACTAACTGCTTAAGGTATTCTATATAAATTCCAAGTTCTTTTATAAAAACCAGAGGCCTGTCTTTCCTTTCAATAAGGTTTACTCTGCCGTAGATATGGTCTGCCATCTCGTATAAGGTAGATATCCTGCTGAAATAAGCTATAGTAGGACTTGGGCAAACGGCAACACCTGGTCCTTCTTCATTATAATCTATGCCTTTATTAATAAGGACAGAAGTGCCCAGACCCACGCATATGCATGTTTTTGCGGTCACATCATCATATCTGAGTTTAAATTCCTCGGGGTTAAGCCCAAGTTCTTCCAGTTGTTTTAATTTTTGCTGCTGATACTCTGATGAAGCCATACAAAGCCCCTTTGATGAAAACTCTCTGTTAAGGGCCAGGTATTTCCTCGGGCATTTCACACCCGGACGACCAGCATCAATTCTCTTTTGCTTTTCAGCATCTCTGGTATTTCCTTTAAGGCTGTAGAAAGGTATCTGTAACGGGGATGTGTTACTCAGATAAACATCATCTTCACCAGCTGCTGAGAGCAATCCAAGAGTATATTCGTCGATATTCACTACTTCAGGTACAAGAAGGAAAGGAGTGCCCCATCCAACTGAATCAAGTTTATAATAACTGATAAGAAAATCATGTTCATCCGATGTCCCCACCCCACCCTGCGCAGAGATCATTACTGGCAGAACCTTTTCAGGAATCGTATACCCTCCATCCTTTAAAGCAGCAATATAGATGTCGTGCATAGACCTTATAAGTTCATCTTTCTTGTCTCTGAACTCGGCTAGTATAGGACCAAGAAGATGCCCATCTGTTGCGAATGCATGTCCGCCACAATTAAGGCCTGACTCAACCCTGAATCCAGATACCCAAATACCCTTTTTGGCTAGGAATTTACCCTGAACCGATGCAGATCTGTAGTCACTTACCTTAACAATTATTTTCTTCTTTAGCTCCCCATTGCTATCAGGTAAAAAGTCGCAGAATTCAGCAAGATAACCATACAATTCTGGCGAAAGCCCGGCAGAAAGTACCAGCGATGACCTTAGCCTGCTTGAAGCAAAACCTCTCACTGCAGCGTGAGCATCCCTATATTCGGCCGAAAGAGCTTCGTCTCTTACAAATGTTTGCCGGTCGAGTTTTGTCATTATGTTTACATCAATACCACCTCTTCTGATATTTCTTAGAACCCATTCTTTATACTCAGATGTTCCGCATTTACTTTCTCTGAGAAACTTTTCTCCTTCTTTTTTAATATAAGAATCATCAGGGAAAATGTGGAAATACCTTAGAGCTTTTACAGGATCTGTCATTACTTCGTTTCGAAGTTCGGCAAACTGTTTCTCAGCAATAATGTCAAGTGTATTAAGGTATGCTGTAATTCTCTCAGCCCTGAGCTTTTTGTCAGAAACAGGTATCTCTGAATATTCAAAACCGAAATGAAAACAATAATACTTTCTCATTTTCTCCATCAGCACATCATCTACAAGAGAAAGAGCAGAATCAATCCCGTACTGCGAAACTTTTAGTGCAGTATCAATTGTAAAGCCTGAACCCATTACCGGTATGTGGAAACTGTGTGGCATTGTCGGTCTTACAGATTTTTCTTATGTGCAGCATGACGGGATTGGCGGCATTCCGCGATGTCAAAGATATAAAAATAATACCACTGAATACATTAAAATATATGTTACTACATATATATTTGATGTTCCGGAAAGAACAATATACAACTAATTAAGTAATTATGACCAAATTTATGGTCTCAGAAATTTTAGCAATTGCTATTCGTTAAGGATCTGTAATGCTTGCGGTACAGGTATCTTTGTTGTTCCTGAGAAAGAGATAACAAATGCATCTTTCAATCCTTCTTTAACAATAGCATCCTTGACTTTAACAGCTTCGTTGTAATCGGTAAATGACCCCACCATATACAAAGTAGAACCTCCATCAACTACCTGGCTAAGCTGATGGTTGCGTGCAACAGCAATAAAGCGGTTAACCATATCAACAGGGACCTGCTCTTTATAAGCGCCAACCTGAATTTTGAAAATAATTGATTCCTTACTATATGATGGCGTAGTCTGATTTACGATTGGTTGTTCGGGATAAGTAACCCTGGTGGTCTGTTCTGTAGTCTGCTGACCTGTTTGTGAAATTCTTTTTGCCTCTGTAAGAGTAATCTTCTGGCCTTTATAGTAAGCCGACACAAAGGCATCTGTTATTCCCATCTGAACAATCCTGTTTTTTTCCGCATTTGCCTGTTCGGTTGAAGAGAATACTCCAGTTGTATATCTTATGAAACCCTGTGTCTTTTCCTCATAAATTGGATCAAGATTCTTTAATTCTGATGGAGCAACCGGATATTTATAAACTCCAATCTGTACCGTATAGAAAAGGTCTTTATTCTGAGTAACCGAAGGATAATTGAAATTTGCAGCAGGCTGAACATTGTTTCTGTTTGTATTGTTTTCTGTTGTATAAACGTTATTGTTTGTTCTGTTATTCAGTGTAGATGTCTCATTTGCAACAAGTGACTTATACTCTTCCTGCGATTGTCCTGCTGCTATCTTGCGTGCTTCTGAAATACTAATCCTTTTACCATTCATGTAAGCAACAACAAAAGCATCTCTGAAACCCATTCCCCTCGCCTGATCACGAGCAACAAAAGCGGCTTCAGATGTTCGGAAAAGTCCTACCAGATATCGGATAAGATCCCCACCAGCAACTGTTTCCGAATTGACGGGATTCAAACCACCAAATGCCGTATTTGCAACTGGATTACGGAATGCTCCGATCTGTACTTTAAAGACAAGCCCTTCGGGTAATGGTGGATTACTTGGAATAGGGTTAGCAGCGTTATAAGCATCAAAAGGAAGAACGCTGAATATCCTGTTCTCACCTGACGGAGTTCCTACATTGCCGGAATTGTTGTTATTAACAGCATTTCTTGAACCATTAATCTCTGAACTGCTGTTTGCATTATTTGAGTTGTTATTCTCTGTATTATTATTCGTTATGTTTGATGAGTTGTTATTATCTGTAACTGTCCGGTTGTTGTTTTCAGCAGTGTTATTCGTCGTGTTATTATTGTTCTCTGCTGCATTATTATTATTTACATTTGATGTATTGTTGTCGGTAACTGTCCGGTTGTTGTTTTCAGTTGTATTGTTTTCTGTATTGTTGTTTGTCGTATTAGTATTGCTGTTTTCTGTACTTGTATTATTTGTGTTGTTGGTTGTAACCGTTTGGTTACTGTTTTCTGATGTATTGTTGGTTGCATTTGAGTTGTTGTTCTCAGTAGTATTATTCGTGGTATTGTTTGTGTTGTTGTTTTCTGTGACAGTCTGGTTATTGTTTTCTGCAGAATTATTGGAAGAATTTGTGTTGTTGTTTTCAGTATTATTATTTACGTTGGTATTATTATTCTCTGTTGTATTATTAGCTGTAGCATTTCTATTGTTATTTCCATCATTATTGCTGGTATTATTATAATCGGTATTTGTGTTGAAATCAGTGAAAGTCCAGTTATTATTGCTGTTATTATTTGTTTGGTTATTGTTGACATTCTCTGCCACCAGTGTGTCAGAACCAGCTTCAATAGGTGTAACATTAGCCCTTGATTTAACGAGATAAGCTTCATATTCCGGAGCTACTCTTTGTTTTCTCTTTTCGGCATACTCCTTTATTTCATCCTCAAGAGGAGTAAGTTTCAGGTTAAGTCCGAATGCTCTTTCAATATCCTCGATAGCCTTTGTCTCCAGTTCATTTGCCTGTACCAGATATCCATATGCCTTCTCAGGGCTCTCAGTAGCGAATGACCTGTCGCGAAGTGATTTTGCTTTGTTATACTGTGCATTTGCATCCCTTTCTAATTGCTTTGCCTGACGGTCCTCGGTTGAATTGTCGTTGAGCCTTGTTGTTTTTATATTTTCCTTGTACATATAAAAACGTGCATCATTGACCTGTTCTGATAATTCGGCTGAAGAGAACAGATTTGCAAGATATTTCTTTTCAATCGGAGCAAGTTTTTTTTCAGCAGAATTCCTGTCCTTAACATTTGCATTCGGATCGTCAACTACTGCTTTTAGAGAATCAACCTGTTTTTTCAGAACTACTGCATCTTCTTCCAGTTTCTTTATTACTTCTGTTTTTGCAGTTGCTGCATCAAGATTCTTTAATATGTCTTCGGGGGGATTAATCTTATTAATTATCCTGTCAGTTCTTATCTTAACAATCTGGTCTGTTTCTATTGGCTGGTCAATTGCTTCAAGGCGGTCGACCCTAGTAAGATTTCCGGATGAGACAAACATTACCGGATCGGGCTGAGACATAACTTCAACAGCTAATTCCTGACTGGTAAGTGATTTCTTTTCCATTTCGGTAACCTTAATGTAAAGCTCTTCTTTTCTGTTCAGATCCTTTTCCTTTCGTGCTTCATCTTTGATCTTCTGCGATTCGTTGAAAAAGAAGTCAGCTTCCTTTAAGTATTGCTGGGCAATTGACCTGTTTGTGTCATTTCCGCCCTGCTGGTTAAGCATTGTCTGTGTCTGAGATTTATAAGCAGTATACTTGAGACTGTCAGCATACGATAATTTATCAAGACCTTCAACCTTTTCCTTTCTGGCCTGCATTTCTTCTTTATCAATTCCTTTCAGGAGACTCTTCTTTTCGTCCTGTGAATACGTCTTTTCCGCCTTTTCGCGACGTTGTTTAATTTCATCAAGTTTATCATCAGCCTGAACTATTATGTTGTCGGCCTTACCTGATTCCTTTCTGTATGCCTTAAGGTTTTCCTGTTCTTCGGCACCAAGAGTTGTTTTAACTGATTGAGTGTTGTTACTATTATTGTTTGCAGCTACAGGTGCATTCTTAAGATCTTCAAGGGCTTTAATATAAAGGTCGTATGCATATTTCTGTTTGCTTATTGACAGGTTATGAAGTTCTCCTGCTTTCTGATATTCCTTGAACCTGTCAATTGAATTTTGAATTACTTCAGCATTGTCGATCATTGCAATAGCTTTATCATGCATAATCATTGCCTCGTTTTCGACTGCTGATGCGGTATTGGTATATGGCTCGCTTACAAAACGCTTACTGTCGGTCTGTGATCTGTAAAAATTAAATTCATTATTATAAGTAGCCTTAAGGTTTGGTTTAAAATCTTTATTAATCTGTTCTACCTCATAAAGAATGTCATCCATCTGCTCCTGAGAATCCAGTTTTATATCCTCGTTATTCGACTTTTCCATTTTCACTTTCAGATCAAAATACATTTTCTGTTTCTGAACAACAGTGTTATTTGTATTTAGGACATAAGCCTTCTGTTCGTCTATCTTGTCAAGTTCTTCTGTTTGCTCAGGTTTCAGGTTTTCTTCAATTCCCTTGCCAGCATCAAATGCTTCTGAGAGATATTTAACTGTGGATAAAGTATCAGAGATTTCCTCCGGGGACAAACTTGCTTTCAGATTTGATGCTTTATCTTTACTTTCCTGTGATTTCTGCTTATTCTCGGTTATCTGCTTTTCAAGATCTTCCTTCTTTTTCTTTATCTCTTTCTCGACAGATGGATCTCCTGCATTCATCTGATTAAGTATGTCAAGTTGCTTTTGCTGTTCTTTTGCCATGTTATCGAAGAACCGGGCATTAAGAAGTTCCTGCTGATAACTGTTATGTGAAGGGCTGAATTCTTTACTTTTGTTTTCAGGCAGAAGCTTTGTGGATGAAAAATCATTCGGCTGATTTGAATTATCAGCCACCTGATTATTTGAAGTATTATTGTTTCCAGTGTTCTGAGCCAGAAACTCAAGGTCCTTTATCTCATTCTGCAATTTTTGCTTCTCAGCAGGGTCGGCTGTGTTTGCGAGTACATTTTTCTTTTCAGCAATTAATGCATCAACTGAATCGCGAACAGATCTGGCATTACTTGTTTGTGAATTATTATTTGTTGTATTCTGTACTGTATTGTTTTGTTGATTGCTGTTGGCAGTACTATTCTGACTATTATTCTCTGTATTCTGTGTTGAATTGTTTGTATTGTTCTGATTGGAGTTATTCGCAGAGTTGTTCTGTGTATTATTCTGATTTGTATTTACATTATTGTCTTTAACAGAGTTATCAGCAACTACATTCTGGTTTGAATTGGTTTGATCAGAGTTATTTGCAGAGTTATTCTGCGTATTATTCTGATTTGTATTTACATTATTGTCCTTAACCGAGTTGTCGGCAACTACATTCTGGTTAGTATTGTTTGTATTGTTCTGATCGTTATTGTTGTTCGAATTATTGCTAGTTGTGTTCTGGTTTGAATTTACATTCCTGTTCTGGTTGCTATTATCTGCAACAACATCGTTAGTACCAGTTTTATTTTGATTTGATGAAGCATCAATATGCAATTCTGTGTCGAAAATCTTTTTAGAAAGTTCATCTTTATTTACAGTTCCTGCATCGGCAAGATAATTCGGGTCTGCAATATTTTCCGATAACTGCTTGTAAATCTCAGCTTCAGAAATAAGTGAATTATACTCTGTTTCTGATTTTTCTAGAGGTTCAGCTATTGCACTTTGTTTCTGCTTCAGGTCTGCCAACTGCTCCTGTTTATCGAAAAGACGAGTATTTATTTCTTCCTTCCTTTCTGCAGGAGCTGTCGAAAGTTCTTTTTCAGTATTATCTATCTCGGTCTGCAGATCAGCTATTTCTGTTTCTAATTTTACGCTTTCATTTTTATAAAAATCGAATTCATTTTTTCTCACATTCGCTTCTTCAAGTCTTGATTTAGCTTCATCCTCAGGAGTTATATACTTGTTCTGTGCCTGATTCAGCTTTTCACGATTCTGATTTAAACTTTGAGTCAGAGCATCTGCTGTTACATTAGTGGTTGATGTTGCAACAGCATCCTTAAAGTTTTCTGTCTTTTTAATTTCTTTTCCAATTTCAACATTGTTCTTTTCGAGGTTCTTTGCCAGATTAAATGCAAGAACAGCTTCCTTTTCAAGTTTTTCAGCTTCTTCGATAAGTTTATATGCCTCTTCCTTCTTCTGCTCCTGAGCATCTGCATCGGTGTATTTATACAGATCGTTAGTTATTTCAGCTGACTTCATCCTCTTTTCTTCAGCTTCGCTGTTCCTTTTCTCAGCAACTGCATAAAGCTGATTTGACTGACGGCTGAATTCATTGCTTTTATCCTTAAGTGCCTGCACATCCTTTGATGCCTCTTCTGCAACAGTTGCCTGCGTTACAGCCGGATTGTACTCTAAAGGTTCGAACTTTAACTTGTTGCTCTGCTGACTTATTACATTATTGTTTTTAACAGGATTAACATCTGCATTTACCTTGCTCTCTTCTGCTTTCCTTATAACATCAGAAGTACTGACCTCCAGAAGGGCCTTTTGCTGAATTTCTTCAAGATTATCGAACTGTCTTGGAATAGGATTGTTGTCAACTATAATCTTGTAAACAGAGATCTTATTTTCATTTGTTTCACGGTTTGAAGCAAAATAGGCATAATGATAATCAGCATCTGTAACATACAGATAATCATCGTACGGAGTATTAACAGGGAAATCTAAGTTTTCTGGACGAGAGAACTGACCTGTGGTAGTGTCAAGTACCGTCCGGAAAACGTCATATCCCCCCATGCTGTTATGACCTTTTGAACTGAAAAATAATGTAATACCATCCGAATGTAAAACAGGAAAATCTTCTTCCCAAGGAGTATTAATTACCGGTCCAAGGTTTTCAGGTATTCCAAAAGTACCGTCTTTATTCAGAACTACTCTGTATATATCCCGATTCTTTAGTTTATCGTAGCTGGCATAATAAATCTGGTTCTTTTCCTTCGATAAGAAAACAACAGTGTTTGCAGGCTCCATTTTCTTATCAAGCTTGCTTTTAAGTTCAATAGGTTTTAAAATAAGTTTTCCGCCAAATTCCTTAAGGTCATACGAATAATAATAATTCTCACTAAGTATCTTTTTGTTATCAACAACAATAAGGTCACTAATAAACCGAACCAGTTCCCTGCCGCTGTTGCACATTTCAATTTTACGGTCAACTTCATATTTCATCAGGTCAGGTTTAAGAGCAACTGTCTTGAATTCGGTATACTTTGAAATTGCATCGTCAAATCTGAAAAGCAAGTGGTAAGCCCGGCCGGTATAATATGTGATCTTAGGATTTTTGCTTTGTCCAGAGGCAAATTGAAGGTACTTAAGCGCCTTTGGTATATCCCGGTTTAATTCTATAAGACAAACCCCATATCCAAAGTTATAATCTGCATTCTGTGGGTAAATACTAAGGAGCTGAGAAAAAAGAGGTAATGCTTCGGTCCAGTTTTCCTGTTTAAAAAGTTCAAATGCTCTTTGTTCGAGGTTTGCTTCTGCCTCAGGCTTCTTTTCAGCCTGAGCCGTAACCATCAGACTTACAAGGACAAATACTATCAACCAGACCGCTTTTCTCATTTCATTTCCGGAACAATATTACTTATACTCAATAATACTGCCTTTTGTTTCATTTTACATTAATTCTTCTGACGCACAAAAGTCAATTTTATCCGCTGACATTATCGGCATGTTTTTGTAACACAGCAACAATTGGGCCACAGCAAGCACATCTTTTTCGCAATATACTGCGATCCTTTTAAGATTTTTCTCTTTGTAATATACTCCTGAGACCTGATCTCCCGAAATGTCATCCTTTGGAGATGGTATACCAAATACAGCGGTCAGCAGCTTTAGTGAGGTATAATGCTTATAATCGCCGAATTTCCATAGTTCCATTGTATCCAGATGCTTCACTTCCCATGATTTTTTTCCCTGAATATTAAGGACTGCAGGTATCTCAAGTCTGTTAATCATAGCCCGTCTGCATATAAATGGGAAATCGAATTCCTTACCATTATGGGCACACAGATAATTATCCTTTCCACTGAAGTGCTTTCGTACCAGTTCGAAAAACGATTCAAGTATTTTTTTCTCGTCATGACCATAATATGAACGTATTCTGATCTTTACATCAGGATTCCCTGTAATGTAGCCTACAGAAATACAAACAATTTTTCCGAATTCCGCATAAATCCCTGCTCTTTCGTAAAGCTGTTCCGGAGTCCTTTCTTCGGCTCTGAAATGTGATGACTTTTCGTCCCATAATAATCTTAATTCATCAGGAACATCTTTGTAAACAGGATAAAGGGGGACAGTTTCAATATCAAGGAACATGATATTTTCTGTCTTGATTTCGTTTAACATATCAGCTAATTTTTTGTTTTATAAATCTGGATAATATATCAATAGCCACTGCATTATTGCCGCCCTGAGGAACAATAATATCTGCATATGTCTTTGTAGGTTCAATAAACTGTAAATGTGATGGTTTTACAGTTTTATTATATCTTTCAATTACCTGGTCGACATTCCTTCCTCTTTCCTTAATGTCTCTTTCAATAACCCTTATAAGTCTGTCGTCAGCATCAGCATCTACAAAAACCTTAATATCGAAAATATCTCTGACCTCCTTCATTGAAAAAATCAGGATGCCTTCAACAATTATTATTGGTGCAGGATGAACCGGAATTGTTTGTTTTTGTCTTTCACATGTGTGGTATGAGTATGTTGGCATCTCTACGTTTCTTCCTGTCCGTAAAATTCCGATGTGTTCAATCAGAAGCGGCCACTCGACCGAAGAAGGATGGTCAAAATTTATTTCACGACGCACTTCCATCGGCACATTGCCGTTGTCGCGGTAATAATTGTCCTGCGGAATAACAACAACTTCGGGAACAGGACATCTTTCCTTGATCTTTTTTACAACGGTAGTCTTCCCGCTACCAGTGCCTCCTGCTATTCCAATTACCAGCATTTTCAGAAAATTTTTCGGTTTATAAGATAATTCTTCACATAATCATTTATGCCATCCTCAAGCGAACAGAACTCGCTACTGTATCCTGCTTTCCTGAGCTTTTTCATATCAGCCTCAGTAAAATACTGATACTTATCACGGATATCCACGGGGATATCAATATAATCTGTGCTGTTTTTCTTTCCCAATGAGTTGAATACTGACTGAATAAGGTCGTTGAAGGTTCTCGCTTTTCCTGTACCAAGGTTATAAATGCCTGAACTCTTTCTTGTTTGCATGAAAAACATAATAACCTTTGCAACATCAGCAACATAGATAAAATCCCTTTTTTGTTCACCATCTTTAAAATCCGGACGGTGCGACCTGAACAATTTTACTCTGCCAGAATCACAGATCTGATTATAGGAATGAAATATCACTGATGCCATCCGGCTCTTGTGATATTCGTTGGGACCGTACACATTAAAGAACTTAAGACCTGTCCAGAAGAACGGCTTGTCGTTTTGCTTCAGTGCCCATATATCGAACTGGTTCTTTGACACGCCATACGGGTTAAGAGGTCTCAGCTCTGGAATCTTAGTTTCGTCATCACTGTACCCAAGTTCCCCAGCTCCATATGTAGCAGCTGAAGAAGCATAAATCAATGGTATACTGTATTCACAACATTTATTCCATACTTTGCATGAATAGTTAAAGTTAAGAGTGTCGAATACTGAACTGTTAAACTCAGTTGTATCGGTACGGGCACCGAGGTGTACTACAAATTGAACAAAGCGCTGATTAATGTCGAGCCATGTAAAGAAATCGTCTCTTTCGACCTTTGCAGTTACCTTTTTATCTATGTGATTTAAACTTTTATAATCTTTGCTGAAATCATCTACAATCACAATATCCTTAAAGCCTTCGCGAAGCATATAGCCCGCAAAATAGCTACCTATAAACCCTGCCGCTCCGGTTACGACAATCATACCATTGTTTTGTGCAAATATAACATTATCATTTTATACAACAATATTACATTATTAATATAAGGCTAACTACACCCGACTTAAAATTATTTTAGTTTTATTTATCAGTTTTTGTGTTTCAGTTTTTATAAAAGAAATTTTTATTACATTTGCACGCATAAAGGTTCTTTCATTTTTAAAATTCATAGGGCATGAGGAAATCCCTTACCCTGCTCAAACAAAATCTACTAACCCTAAAAACTCAACTAAAATGTTTGATTTCGAAAAGCTGGATGTATATCAGGTAGTAAAAGATCAGAACAATAAAGTTTTGTCTTTTCTTAACGAAGGTCATGGCATTGACGAGCTTCTTGTAAAGAATTGGAAAGAAGCCAGTCTTGGAGTAGTACTCAATCTCGCACAGGGAACAGGTCGTAAAAATCCAAACGAAAAAAAGCAGTTCCTTACTCTTGCACGTGGATTTGTTTTTGAATGTGCAGCAATTCTGCAAATTATAAAGGATTTCAACATGATCGAGGAAGCACGTTACCAGGAAATTTATGACGGTTACGAAAAAGCTTCGAAAATGCTTCTCGGAATGTTCCGTAGTTACAATCGCCGTGATGGTGATCGCGACTATAACCGTGAAAATGCAGAAAAAGAATACACCGAAACTGAAACAGAAAACGAATTCGGTTTATAATATCCTCGGGGTGTAGCGCAGCCCGGTTAGCGCATCTGGTTTGGGACCAGAGGGCCGTGTGTTCGAATCACACCACCCCGACTAAAACCCAGAAAAGACCTGACATTGTCAGGTCTTTTTTTTGCACTAAGCAGAGAAAAACTGTTCACTTAAATGATATGCAAAATATAAAATATGAGAAGCATACATTGGAATATATTTAAACAAATAAGTTAAATGGCCAATTAATAATTTTCGTAATTTGCATAAAAAAATATGAAAAACACTGACTCAATTGAAGAATATATCAGATCAGGCGGACAATGGCAGGTCTCACTTAATCTGTTGCGGGATATTCTTTTATCTGCCGGACTTAACGAAGAAGTAAAATGGGGAGGACCTGTATATACTTTCGAAGGGAAAAACATTGCGGGAATGGCATACTTTAAATCATATGTGGGACTCTGGTTTTATCAGGGAGTTCTTCTTAAAGACAAAAACAAAAAACTGATAAATGCTCAGGAAGGTTTCACTAAGGCACTCCGGCAATGGCGCTTTTCGTCAGTGGATGAAATAAAAAAAGAAAGTCGTTTAATTAAAGAATATATTTTTGAAGCTATCGAAAATAAAAAAGCAGGAAAAGAAATTAAAAAGGAACAGGGCAGACCATTAATTGTACCGGTGGCACTTGTGGAAATATTTAAAACCGATAAAACACTTCGTAATTGTTTTGAATCACTCACTCTGACAAAAAAAAGAGACTTTGCAGGCTTTATCTCAAATGCAAAAACCGAGGCAACAATACAGAAACGTCTCGAAAAAATTATACCAATGATTAAAGCCGGAGAAGGGCTTAATGATAAGTATACTAAATAATCTGTAACACTACATTTATTTGACCTAAGCAGATACTTACTAATTTTTCAACCCGATCTAAATATCTAATCATTACTGATCAAAATATAAGGACAATATTTTGATCAGTATGACTCCGGTTCGTCTACTCTATTTTACAATCAGAGTCCTTCGACAATTATAAAAAGAAGATCTGATTTCAATAAAATATAATCCTGAAGGTAAATCCTCGATATTTAGTTCTTCAATATTGTTCTCGACGGAGTATTTTCTCAGAAATTTTCCGTCAATTGTAACAATTGATATTTCGTCACCGAAACTGATTCCATTAATAAATACCTTGTTTTCTGCAGGATTCGGGTAAACAGTTATGAACTCAGTATCTATCGATAAAATTCCAGTTCCAACATCTTCAGTTGTGAAAGTCCATACATTTGTCCATGCAGAAACATCAGTACCGGCCTTTGACCTTACCCTCCAGTAATAAATTGTAAGATTGGACAGTCCAGAGACAGTGGCTTCAGAGTTCAAAACAGTACCCTGTGTAAAGGTATTAAATGACGGGTCTATGCTGTACTGATAATCGTATTCACTAATTCCCGAAGCATCCGACCAATCGAGAATTAGGGATGCGACAGGCTGCCCTGTGCTTGCGTCAGCCGGACTTATAAGTGAAGGAACCGACATCTGAACGGTTGTGAATTCCCAGACCACCGACCATGCTGTTGTGTTTACACCATCAGTTGCTCTAACCCTCCAAAAGTATGTTGTATTAAAATCCAGTCCGCTTATAGTAGCTCCCGAACCTGTTACATTTGCTCCAACTGAATTTGCAAAACCAATATTGTCGGCATATTCATACTCATAACCGGTAGCACTTACAACATCTTCCCAGTCTAAGCCGACAGAAATAACAGATATATCAGTACTTGCATCAAGAGGAAGAACAAGAGTGGGAACTGAAAGCCCCTGCATAGTAAACGACCAAACGGCTGACCAGGGAGAAAATCCGCTTCCATTATTTGCTCTGACACGCCAGTAATATGTAGTACCAGACTGAAGAGGTGATGTAATTGTTGTAAGTGACAAGCTGTTTCCGGATACTGGATTACTGAAATTTATATCAGTATCGTACTGGTACTGGTACAATGTGGCTCCTGAAACTGAAGCCCATTCTAGTGTAACTGCACCGGATAAACCTGAAGACATGTCAGCAGGACTTATCAGAACTGGTCCTGTTGTCATCTGATAGAGAGTTGTAAAATTCCAAACACCTGACCAAGATGATGTATCAACAGAATGCGCCATTCTTACTCTCCAGTAATACTTGGTTCCATAGCTCAGATTAGATAATGTTGCCTGTGACGATGATGTTCCGATACTGAGATACTGTGAAGAAGTAAATTGCGGGTTATCGGCATATTCGTAATGATAATTAGTAATACCGCTGTATGCCGTCCAGTCAATTACAGGGTTCAGTGATATACCGGTTGAATTGTTTGCGGGGCTTACAAGATTCATTATATCATTTACAGTGAATGTCCAAACTGCGCTCCATTGAGTTGTGTCGGCTGCATGACGGGCTCTGGCACGCCAGTAATACTTTGTCCCAAAATGCAGATTACTTGAATACACATAAGAATATGACGAAGTAACTGAACCCGAAAACAACCATGGACTATTAAAATCTGTTGTGGTATCGCATTGGTAATCGTAATTTGTTATACCTGACATTCCGGTCCAGTCAAGCATTACATCGGGTGACTGATTTACTGCATTATTTGCAGGTGCATATAATGATATCTGGTCGACGGTTGTGAATGACCAAACAGCACTCCACTGTGTTGTATCGGCCGCATGACGCGCTCTTGCACGCCAATAGTATTTTGTCCCGAAATGAAGGTTGCTGGCATAAACGTAAGAATATGACGAAGTAACTGAACCCGAAAACAACCATGGACTGTTGAAATTTGTAGTGGTGTCGCACTGGTAATCGTAGTAGGTAATGCCTGATACACTAGTCCAGTCAAGTGTAACATCAGGCGTCTGGCCTGTTGCATTATTTGACGGTGCATATGGAGAAATCTGATCTAAAGTGGTGAACGTCCAGATAGCACTCCACTGTGTTGTATCGGCCGCATGACGAGCTCTTGCACGCCAATAGTATTTTGTACCAAAATGCAGATTGCTGGCATAAACGTAAGAATATGATGAAGTGACTGAACCTGAAAACAACCATGGACTGTTGAAATTTGTAGTGGTGTCGCACTGGTAGTCGTAGTAGGTAATGCCTGATACACTAGTCCAGTCAAGCGTAACATCAGGCGTCTGGCCTGTTGCGTTATTAGACGGGGCATATGGGGAAATCTGATCTATTGTGGTGAATGTCCAGATAGCACTCCACTGTGTTGTATCGGCCGCATGACGCGCTCTTGCACGCCAGTAATATTTTGTCCCGAAATGAAGGTTGCTGGCATATACATACGAATACGATGAGGAAACGGATCCTGAAAACAGTAGCGGACTATTGAAATTTGTTGTTGTATCACACTGATAATCGTAATAAGTAATTCCTGAGACACCTGTCCAGTCGAGCATTACATCGGGGGTTTGGCTTACTGAATTACTTGCAGGTGCATATAGTGATATCTGGTCAAGAGTAGTAAACGACCAGATCGAAGACCATGCTGAGGAATCGGTAGCACTTTTAGATCTTACCTGCCAGTAATACACTGTACCGAAATGAAGTTCCGAGCAATAAAAGTAACTGTTCGAACCTGAAGACTGGGCAACAGCCCCTGTAAGTGCAGCGTCTGTTCCTAGTTTATACTCATAATATGTTGCTCCGGTTGAAGTCCCCCAGTCAAGCATTACAGAAGGAATTTGCGCAACTGAACCATTTGTTGGAGCAACCATTGACGGAGTTGTAAGAGTTGCATTTGCAAAACTGCAAACAAACATCATTAATAAGGTAAATACTGAAGTCTTCATTAACTGATTTTTTTACAAATTTACAAAAAACTGCTTAGCTGCGCTTAACAAAAAATGAAATACACTAAATCCATACAAATTAAATTTATAAATACTCAATTTTTTATTACAACTAAGTATTAAGATGATTTAGTCAATAATTATAACGTTTAGACTACTGATTTTCTCATGATCGGATTGTCTTATAAAGAACTAAGGTCAGCGATAAAGAATACCTGTTCGTATATTATAATTGCAACAGACAGTATCACTATACTATTTTTGAAAAAACTTATATAATGAAATGCTGTCTGGTAATATTACTACTTATACCTGTTTTTGCAAATGCAGGAATAGTAAACGACTCGCTTCCAACTTATATAACAAAAAGGATCAGCATCGCGCCAAAGATAGACGGAAAGTTGAATGATGAATGTTGGTTAAATGCCGAAAAAGCCACAAAGTGGATACAGTATTCTCCCCGTCAGGGGAACACACCATCACAAAAGACAGAGGTAATGGTGGTGTATGATGACTTTGCAATATATGTAGGAGCAAGAATGTTCGACACGGCACCTGACAGTATCCTTAAGGAGCTTGGCACACGCGACAACTGGGAGCTGAACACAGACGACTTCAAGGTCGGTTTCGACCCATACAACAACAGACTGGATGCATATATTTTTGAAGTTACAGCATCCGGAGCGCAGAGGGACACAAGAACAAGCGACGGCACATTCGACGCAGTTTGGGAAAGCGAGGTAACTATTGACGACCTTGGCTGGGTTACCGAGATTCGCATTCCATATTCGGCGATACGCTTTCCTTCAACTCCGGTACAGGAGTGGGTGTTACAATTTGGCCGCACAATACGCCGCCTTCAGGAATATGACCAGTGGGCATATGTACCCCGAGGTGTAAGTAATTCGGTTCCATACTGGGGAAGAATGACAGGTATAAGTAACATAAACGCACCTACCAGGCTTTCATTTACACCGTTTCTTTCTGTAATATATGACAGAGTGCCTGAATTCACTGATGCTACAAACTATAATTACACAAACTCCTACAGTTATAATTTCGGGGCTGACATGAAATACGGCATAGACGACAGATTTACTCTGGACCTTACTCTAATGCCCGATTTCAGCCAGGTACAGTCGGATGCCAAAGTAAAAAACCTAAGCTACAACGAAGTTGTTTACACCGAGAACCGGCAGTTCTTTAAGGAAGGAACAGACCTCTTCAATAAAAATCAGCTTTTCTATTCACGAAGAATTGGCAAAACTCCGTCGGGGTATTATAATGCATTTTATGAAGTTCAGGAAGGTGAGTCTCTGGTTGAAAATCCCTCACAGGTCACCCTGCTTAATGCAACAAAAATATCGGGCCGCAATAACAATGGTATGGGGATAGGTATATTCAACGCAGTTACCGACAATATGTATGCAACAATAAAGGATGCTTCGGGCAACAAAAGAAGATATCTTACCGAACCTCTCACCAACTACAACATTCTTGTACTTGATCAGCAGCTTAAAAACAATTCAAGCGTTTATTTGTTAAACACAAATGTAATGAGATCGAAAAAGGGAAGCGATGCCAACGTTACAGGCACCGGAGCTACTTTTTATACAAGAAACCTGAAATGGGCAACAGATCTTACAGGAGCAATAAGCCAGAAATACACTCAGGATGATTCTCTTTCAAACATATATTCTACGAGCATAGGTTCAAGATACTTTATCGGAGCACGTAAGACAAGCGGAAAACTTCAGTATGGAATATCGCATACATTCATAAGTAAAAGTTACGATTCACGCGATATGGGATATCAGGTAAACGGAAATGTAATGAGAGAGCGTGTATATGCATCACTGAATTTTTACAGACCTACAAAACTGTTCATCGAATCATACAATACAGTTATGTTCGACTACTGGACCAACCCGACAACAAAAAAAGCTGTATACTCATCTGCAGCAATAGATCTGTATGCAACTCTTCCATTTTACTGGGGCCTTAGTATTCATTCCGAAGTTCATCCCGGAACCACATACGATTATTTTGAACCAAGGGTTGCTGGAAGGTATTCACGTAACTGGAAACTATTCTATAACTACATTTATGTTGCAACCGATACACGCAAACCTCTTGGAATGGACATTACTTTTACTGGAGGAAAATATCTTAATGAGTACAACGATGGTGAGGGTTATAGTATTAATCCCAACATAAGGTACAGAATGAATGATCATACTATGATAAAAGCCGGTGTAAGCTACAATGATGACTCATATAATATGGGGTTTGCAGATATTGATACTGACGGTACAATAATATACGGCGGAAGGTATTTAAAGACATGGGTAGCTAGCGCCGACATCCGCTATATGTTCAAAAATGACATGTATCTATCCCTTGTAGGGCGTCACTATTGGAATACCGGCGAATACATTGACTATTTCACATTGCTTGAAAACGGAGAACTGGAAATCAACGACAGCTACAC
>Ga0074195_1001782_pt1 | contig 27534 bp, 16 predicted proteins | sample EPASupsiteHSE623_FD_64525 | JGI IMG/M metagenome (GOLD analysis project Ga0074195, IMG submission 64525) | Bioremediated contaminated groundwater from EPA Superfund site, New Mexico - Sample HSE6-23 | ecosystem: Environmental > Aquatic > Deep subsurface > Groundwater > Contaminated ... | reverse complement strand
CATCCCGACCATCCCGGTTCGTCTTCGTTGATCACCAATGGGTATGGGCACCGGCTGGATCGGCTGGTGTATGGGGCCTGGGGCGAGCCGTTGGCTGGGAACCACTGGCGGACGCGGTTCACGTACACCGGGCATCAGAGGGAGGCCAGGACCGGGAACTACTACAGCGTGTATCGGTATCTGGATCCGCAGGCGGGGAGGTGGATGCAGAGGGATCCGCTCCCGCGACTGGCTGACAATAGATACGCGTATGCTTTTAATGATCCTGTCGGTTTGGTGGACTCCGATGGCCGTCAGGCGCTTCCGCCGATATTGCGCATTGTCCCACGACCTACCCCTCGGGGCGGACCGACTCTCTTCCGGAATCCATCGCCGGATCCTTTCATTCTCCCGGCCATAGAGCCGTGGATGAAGCCTTATGATCCAAACGATCCTGATGACCCCTGCAAACGGGAGTTCTTCCAGTGCATAAAGCTCGTTTTAGAGAAGTACCCTTGTCCGGGTTCTGAGCAGAACAAAGAGGCTATGAAGTGTCTGTCGAAGTACTTTAAGTGCGTGCAGGATCTATCGGGTACATTCCGAGCAGGCACTCCATGCTCTACCTGCAACGGCGGGGATGGGATGGGCTAGACTGTGCCGTCGCGACGCGCGCTTTTATGAGTCTTCACGTGTGGATTTACCGATTCGTGAATGGTACGCCGTCGAGCCTTCTTGTCCGTCCGATTCTTGGTGTTCTAGATACATATGATTGCGTGGGACAGACTCGATGCGGTGCTTTTGTTATTCACTTTACGGACGGTTCCTGTGTTGACTTTCTTGCTCCAGCCTTATGCGATGGTTTGAGCATGGACTTCTGTGCTTTTCTTCGAGGTACGGGTCAAGAGTGCGCTCGCTGCATCTATGAGGTTGCGTTGGCCGGGGACGGTGTGATCATGCCCTTTTCTGAGGATGCCGTACCTATACTCACACGACGGAGTCAATACTCTCAATTGCCTTCCGACTATGCGAATCAAGCCGAGTCTCTAGTTGTCTGCGAGAACGCTGAACAACTTTGGAGCTTACTGCGCGACAGACCAATGGATTCCTTGTGACCAACGGGCCCCTCTTGGCCGTCTGCATCGACGACTAGGCCGTGCTGAATGACAAAACCCGAGATCCCAACACGATCGTTGCAGCAGACAGCCGGTCCGTGCGAGGCGCCCGGCCCGTCTGCAGCTGAACTCCACCGTTGGGATCATTCGGGATTTCGTGTTGCTTTCGCAGCTTGGCCACCAGGGCATGCGACTCGGCATAGTCGTCGCGATCGGCGCTCCGGAGGGCGGCCGGAGTCCCTGTCCGTGAGGAGCACCTCGGGCACGAAAGAACGTCCCGACTGAAACACCCGGACCAAGAGCTCGGCCCATGCCAGACGGTGGTCACGTCGGAACGGGTGTGATCGGCGATGTTCTGACCCGTCAACTCCGGAGGGAGGATGGATCTCTGTCCGGGGGAGAGATCCTCACGGCCTCCTCTGCGGAGGTCACTCCGAGGAGCGCCAAGCGTAGCGCAGACTCCCGCAGGGTCAGCATGCCTTCGCCGCACGCCACCGTCTTGATTCCTTCCAACGAGCCGCCACCCAAAAACAGCTCTCGAACCGACGGTGTCATTTCGAGATACTCGAACACTCCTGCCCGCCCCCGATAGCCCGTTTTTCCGCACAAGTCACATCCAGTCCCCCTGACCAGTACCAAGTTCAAGGGATCGATGTGGTCACAGCCAATCCGCCTTAGCGATTCCGAATGTAACCCAAGTCGTTCCGCGGTTTCCCTTGGCGCACGCCACTCCTCTCGACAGTCCGGACACACCTTTCGCGCGAGTCGTTGAGTCAGAACCGATCGGAGTGTGGAGTCGATCAAGTACGTCTCCAGGCCAATGTCAACGAGCCTTCTCAATGTAGAGACAGTGCCATCGGTGTTCACGATTCCCAGGATCAGACGACCACTCATGGAGGTCTGTACAGCGAGCTCGGCGGTCTCGTAGTAACGGATCTCACCCACTAGGATCACGTCGGCATCCTGTCGGACGAGCGACCTGAGCCCTGAGGCAAACGTCAAGCCGATCTCCGGACGGCAGTTCAGCTGGGCGATCCCCCGAAGTGGGTAGTCGATCGGGTCCTCGACGGTTGTGAGGTTCAGCCGGTCTCGATCGAGGCTCGCGAGCATCGAGTAGGCGCTCGTGGTTCTTCCGGAGCCCCCCGGTCCCGTCACCAGGATGAGACCGGAACGCTCCTGGATGCGTTCTTTCAACCGCTCCAGCGCAACCGGATCGAGACCGATTTCAGTGAGCCGAGGCGGCTCCTCGTGTCGAGTCAGACGCATGACGATCCTCTCACCCCAGTTGGTCGGAAGCACGGATACGCGAACATCGACGAGCGGACGATCGGCCTCACTTGCGACGTCGTCGCCGCCACGGAGCTTGATCAGACCATCCTGTGGCAGCTTTTTTTCGGCGACATCCAGAGCCGTCATCTCCTTGATCACGCAGGTGACGGCGTTAAGCATGCCGACCGGGAGAGTACGGTACGTCTCCAGGAAGCCATCCCTTCGAAACCTCACCCGCACCTCCTCGAGCCGTCTCTGACCGATCGGCTCCACGTGAATGCCGCTGACGTCGCGTCGAATCGCTTCTGTCAGCAATTGATCGACGAAGCTCCGGGCAAACGCTGTGCGGTCAGTAGGACACTCGGTCGGATCCTCCGCGACAGGAGCGTCGATGCTGGAACTTTCTTCCATGCTTTCTCTCCTCCTTAGTTCTGACATCCTTCGATCCGAAGCGTAGACAGACCGAGAACGCAAAGGTTCCGGTTTCCGAGGGTGCATGTCCCGCAGGGCCCTCCTCGCCTCGAGGTCAGGACAGAAGAGGAGACCGGCTGTTACGAGGCTCGGCCTTTCCGAGGGAAGTGGTCGGGTTTGTTCCGGGGATCTCTCGCCCCAGTGGCGGTAGGCCAGCGAGATCGAATCCCCTCCGCTCTGACAGTGGGAGAAGCAGTACCAGAGATCTCGAGTCAAATCCACGCTGAAGGCGGTGGTGTTGTCTCCTCCGTGGATCGGGCACGGCCCAACCCACCGATGTCCACGCGGCCGGCACACAGACCGACCAGGCGAGTGCGCACCGTGTCGAGGTGATCCTCCGCGGCGTACACGAGGACGGGACCGGGCCGAGGGACAGGGAAGCGCCCCAGACACGGCGTCCCGCTGGCCACGGCCACAGCCATATCCAGAGAGAGCCAGCTCTTGTTGCCCTTGGGATGCTCGACGATGAAGCCAACACACGCTTCTCCCCTTCGTGAGATAATGGATAGTCTCCAATCCACGAACCGTGACAGTCCCGAGAACCTTGATGAACATCTCCCTGATCCTCCCACTGGTCCTGTCGTTTGCCAGCCCTGTTCCGCAGCCTTGGCTCGGCGTTGATGTCCAGCTTCATACCCAACCGTTGGAGGTCGATGGCCGTCGGTTCCCGGTCGCGATCCGCATCAACTATACGGGGATGGATAGCCCCGCCCGTAGGGCCGGTCTCGAGGCCGGCGACCTGATCGTCGGGATGGAAGAGTTCGATTTCACGGGAGAATCGAAAGAGCTCGTGTCGCGGTTCACCCGTTCGATCGCGCAGAAGCGTGTCGGAGAGCGAGTGCTCTTGACCGTCGTTCGCGACGCGATCGAGACGAAGACCACGGTGGACGGACAGCCGCTCGAACCTCGCACGATGCTCAGACCTGAGTTCCTCTTGGGCCAGCGTTCTCCCGGATCGAAAGTGGTTTACGAGGCCGTGCGGCGGCTGAAGATCCTCAAGATTCCGGTCACAATCGGCCCTCGCCCGCCGGACGCCATGTCCAAGAAAAAGATCGCCCGTGACGAAGAGATCTTCTCAACCCCGATTCCACCGTCTCTGGAAGAAACCCTGGCCCGATCGCTCGTTCGAGAGCAGGGATTCGAGGCCAACTTGCGCGACCTTCAGTCCCGTCTGGCAAGACTCCAGGAGACCGGTGACGAGTGGCGTCTGGCCCGCCTGGCCTACGTTCACCGAAACCCCTTTTCTCTGTCTCAGGTCGCCCGCAGGCTTCTCCAGGAGGTGGAGGCGATCGACACTCCGATCGCCGGCGTCATTGAACGCGCCTCTGAGTGGCTGGACAATCCCCCGCCTCCGGTCAAGCTGCCTCGACTCGCCCCGAAAGGCCTCTCTGTCGACGAACGAATCGACGAAGTCGTAGAGGTCCTTCGATCGGCAAAGGTCCATTACGATCGGGCGTTCGCAGCATTCACCGACGACGAGATGCTGTTCCTCCTCGGCCAACTGAACGTTCTGGGAAACGACCTCACCCGTCACCTCAATATTGACGACGCGTTTGGACAGGTCCGAGTTGAAGGAAACCGTCGAGCCGTTGGGAACGAGTTGTCTTGAGCTTTGAAGGCATTGTGCGACTCATGTTTCACACCGTCTCAGCGGCCGCCGTTCTCTTTGCGCTGTGGGCTCCAGCAAGGCTCTGGGTGCTGCGCATTAAATGCCGAAAGGGGATCCCGTCCCCAGGCCGAACAACCGAAGCGCCGCTGTGGGTGTTTGTGTTCTACCTCTTCTGCCTGTACCAGATCACGGTCTTTCGCTATGGCATCAGGCCTGAACTGTGGGCTAAAAAGACCTCACTGCTCGACGGGGTGAACCTTACGCCGCTCGTGTACACACTCAAGCTCTGCGGTGCCCACACCATGTGGCCTTTTGTCTACAACCTGCTCGGCAATGTCGTGTGGTTTATCCCTCTTGGGGCTCTGCTGCCCGTCGTACTGAAGAGACGGCGCGCGTTTTGGTTCTTCCTGATGATGGGAACGTTGTGCTCCCTTTCGATCGAGCTGCTGCAGTACGTATTTGTGACGGGCGTCAGCGATATCGATGACATCATCTTCAATACTATCGGCACAGCCGTGGGGTATCAGCTCTATGTCGCGGTTTCCGGGCGGAGCCAATCCGTTCGATGTGGCCCGAAAGTGCCCATTACCAGCTCGAGTCGCTAGGTTAACGCCTATCCAAGACCGCCGATGAATCCCCGCATCTCCTCGCTGACCCGAGAAGATGGAGGGCGTCTCAGAATTTCAGACCCCGTCGAGTTTCCTGCGATGGGCCGATTGTCGATAGGTAGAGCGACGACGGGACGACCCCGAGTTTGTCGGAGTTTGGTCAGCCCCTGCTCCCGGAGCGCTTCCCTTCGTTGAAGTCGTGTCGAGGATCCTCAATGCCGAAGTCTATCGCTTTCCCGGGTGTCGTGTTCCGCGCCTTTTGGCGGGCACCACTCGACAAAAGGGAGGAGGTCCCCATGGTACCCGGGATCGTTCGACCGGAAAACGGCTTCAGAGCTACGGAGAGGCATTGCCAAGTCTCATGCCTCCGCCGGGTCTTGCTCTTCGTTGTCCTGACCCTGTGGTTGGGACACGTGGGCTGCTCCAAGGACGCAGTCCCGGAGAACGGCGACGCGGGGTCTCTTCCGACCACCACGGTCCTGGTGTACATGGAAGGGACCAATCTGGAAGACAACGACGGACAGGCGACGAAAAATGTCCGGGAAATGCAGAAGGCGAACACCATACCGCGCGTCAACGTGCTCTTGACGACCGGGGCAGGGCTCAAGACCTCCTTGATGGATCCGGTCAAGAGCTGGCAGACCCTCAAGCGTCATCAGCTGGTGGGTGGACGCATCACCCAGGTCCAGGATCTGGGAGTGCAGGACATGGGAAAGCCGGCCGTTCTGACAGACTTCATCGTCTGGGGCTGTACCCGATGTCCTGCGTCTCGATACGTCCTCGTCTTGTGGGATCACGGAGGCGGGAGCGTTCTGGGTTTCGGAGGCTACGCGAGCGACGGCAAGGACATCGCTTTACCAATGCGCGTGCCCGACCTACGGAAGGGGATCGCCGACGCCGTTGCCCTGACGGGCGTCCACTTCGACATCATCGATTTCGACGCGTGCCTCATGGCCAACCTCGAGACGGCCTCCAACCTCGCCCCATTCGCCCGCTTCCTTGTTGCGTCTCAGGAGTTCGAGCCCGGCGGAGGACAGAATTATACTCCCTTTTTCAATGCGTTGTCCTTGGGAGTTGACACCTCGACGGTCTGCAAGGTCATCGTCGATGCGTATCGCGCCAAGTGTGGGGCCGCCAATGTAACGGGCGACACCCTCTCTGTCACCGATTTGTCCGAGGTGCGCGGGGTCGTCGACGCCGTGGAGAGACTCGGACAGATCGCCAACTCCCGGATTCGGGCTGATCCCGTGGACGCGCTGGTGCTCCTCGGGTCGGCCCGCAAGTTCACCGAAGAGTATGGCGCCGCGTTCGCTTTGGGGACCTTTTACAACATGGCCGACCTGGGGTCTCTCGCGACGCAGCTCAAGCTCGTCGATCCGGACACGTATGGAACCGTCAGCGACGAAATCACGGCCGCGCTGACCAGGGCCGTGTACTACAAAGCGAACGGTCACGGACACCCGAACGCCACGGGACTTTCGATATATTTTCCTTTCCACGACAGAAAGACCTACGTCACGGCAAGAGAAAGGGACCTGCCCATTTATCAGACCGTCGATTTTTCTCCAGCGTACAAGACCATGATCACCAGCTACGTCACCTATCCACACGACCACGCGCCGACGTTGACGATCCACGACATCGACTGGACCGACCCCGTGATGAGCTCCGGCTTCGAAAGCACGTACGGCATTTCCGAAGTGTATGTGGATATCGTCCAACCCGTGGCCGCCACCACTCGTTATCGGAAGATCGGCCAGGATCTGGTCTCCGTCAGTGAGAACAACACACTGACCTACGACGCCAGGGACCGCATGTGGTTCACCCTGGACGGACACCCGGTCATCGTCCAATTCGATAACATCTACAACGGACTGGACTCCTATGTCTTGGCGGTTCCGATTTATGTGAGAGACCGGGGTGTCGACACGCAGGCGACCCTCGAGTATCGGTACGATCGTCGTACCAATCAGGCGACCTTCTTGATGGCATGGCGCAATGACAGCAACGAGTCTTTGGGAAAAACCGAGTTGGTCCTGCTGGCGGGTGACCTCATCACCCCTATAGTTCAGGAGTACGATCGGAATACGCCAGGTCAGTATGAGTTGGTCAAGGGAACGTCATTTCTGCTTACGACGAATACGCCCGAGCTCGTCCGTGCGCGCATGCCCCATGGGACCTATTCGTACGCTTTCGAGATCATGGATCTCTTCGGCTATCTGGCACGATCTCGACCCATCGAGCTGACCGTGGAATGACGACGACGGGGAGGCGCGATGCTGTGTCTTTCGGCAGAGGACCGACTCAAGGTCCTGGACGTTTGCGGATGCGTGAAAATCGAGGTCTCCAGTGTTGAAGTCCGCGCGTTGCGGATCACACGACCTCCGTTTTCAACCTCACGGCCGGCGGTGGCCAAGCGGTGGCCAAGATGAAATCTGACGTCGTTCGCCGTACATCTACCATCACCTCGCTCGCATCTTTGTCGGTGATCCCCCGAGACAGTGACGGTGGCGAACCCCCTCTGTAGTCAGCCCCCCCTCGCGGCCTCACAACTCGAACCTGAGGCTGGTGCGAGGGGTATCTGACGGGCTCCCCGGCCTGGCATCTGATTCACTCCACCGGGAGTCCCTGAGGACCACCGTCAGTGAAGTTATTCGTCAGCTCAGTTTTATCTATACCGGGGGAGGCCCGGGGGTCGATTCTGGGACGGCGGCTTAGAACTTCTTCTCCGAGATGAACTTCCCGTCCGGCCCGTACGTGTACTCAATCCTGTCCCTTGCCGTGGCGGTGCCTTCAACGACGAGCCCGATGTTCCCGGTCGTGCCGTTGATCGCCAGGGTCCTCACCATGGGACTTGCGCCACCAGGCGTGGGCGGGTACAGCTTGGAGTACCGGTCCAAGGCGTCGGTTCGAACGTCCTGGACGATCGGGTCAACAAGTGTGGACTCCGCATTCACAGAGACAACGGGCTTGGCAACGGAGTTATCACTGGTTTCGCTGATGGTAGGACCAACGGGATGGCCCCATCGTGGTCGACGACCTTTTGGGGCCCCAACGGGATGTCCCCATCGAGCCATGGTGGCAACCGTGTCGTCATTGGTCTCGCTGACGGTAGGACCAACGGGATGTCCCCATCGTGGTCGACGACCTTTTGGGGCTCCAACGGGATGGCCCCATCGAGCTATTGAGGCAACCGTGTCGTCGCTGGTCTCGCTGACGGTAGGACCAACGGGATGGCCCCATCGTGGTCGACGACCTTTTGGGGCCCCAACGGGATGGCCCCATCGAGCTATTGAGGCAACCGTGTCGTCGTTGGTCTCGTTGACGGTAGGACCAACGGGATGTCCCCATCGTGGTCGACGACCTTTTGGGGCCCCAACGGGATGGCCCCATCGAGCCATGGTGGCAGTCGTGTCGTCTCCGATCTTGCTGACCGCGCCAACAGTGAGATTGCCGGTCACATCACCCTTGGTCTCGACCGTGAAAGAGGCGGAGGTGTACGCAGCGTGCCCACCTGGGGTCGAGGGGAGGAGGAACTGGAGGGTGTAGATGGTGGTTTCGCCTTTTCGCTCGGACTTTATCGACTCGAAATTCATCCCGTACCGATTGGTGAGAGTATTCACGTTCGCCGCGACACGAGTATCCGCGATCAGTGCGTGGAGAACCGGGTCCGTGACTGAGGTTTCTGACTGCGAAGTCTCAAAGGCAACGGACCTGACGGAATTGTTCTGAGATTCTTGGGAGTCACCACCGTTACGCGGCATCTGCTCAGCAAGGATGACTGTAGCGGACAGGCCGTACATGAGCGCACCATAGAACAACGAACGACCATTCACAGCAAGACTCCTTTCTGGCTTTTCTTCAGGAACATCTCGACTTGCTTCCCGAAGCGACTCGTACCTTTGTGGCAAGGAGGCAAGCAAGGTGGATGCCACAATCTCACTGGGGTACTCGTCGGCCGGTGACTGAGTCTTGATTCCCCTGTACGAATCCCAGTTGACCAGTTCACCATACTATGGTGGCTCGATTGGCCGGGCGCTGCAGTCTCTTCCAGAGAGTTTCTCCGAAGCGTCATCAGGAACAGAGCTGGCCGTTGTTTCTCATGGATGGGCCTTTGCGGCTGAAATATGGAGAGATTATGACGATCCCGGGGTTGCTTCGGAACAAGGCTCTTGTCGTTCCCCCAGCACACTGTGTCGAAAATAATACGGTGATTTGCCCCGATACCTATGTCCGTGTCAATAGCCTCACACTGAAACTCGGTCCCGTTCTTCGTCCTTGCCTGGCGGTCAGGCCGTCATGCGGAGGATGCGCTGCCGGCTGTTGATCCGGACAATGATCCTCGATCGAGCTCCCGCATTTCACGCACATGAGTGGGATCGGTCTGTCACGGTCAGAAGGTCAGCGGCGAATCCAGGATTGTGGCCGTGGTATACTAAAAATGCACACCGCTCCTGGAGACCCTGGGTTTCACGACACCTTGCGCTGCGGCACCAGAACGCTGCTCATTTGAGAATCTATCCCAACGGGATAGTTCCAAGCCCCCTTGCGCGGTCCGAGAGACCGGTCGGCCGCCCGTAGGTTCGTTGTTCACGGGACAGCGGTGCCAACCGCCCAAAAGGGGGATGCGGAAATGGGCAGGCTTTGGTGTAGGTTCGTGCCGGCGAGGACTCATCGTTGGGGTCATCTCGTGCAGTACCTTGCCGCATCATTTCTTCTGAGTGTCTGTTTGCCGTACCCGATGCTTCAGGCCGAGGTTTCAGCCGAGACTCGGAGTTACCTGGCTCGCGGCCCCAAGAATATCCACGAACTCTGGAAGAAGGCCCAGGTCGCCTACGAACGCTCCGCGTTCGACGACGCGGCCTCCCTGGGCGAGGCGATTTTCAAACAGGGCAAGGAGCCCACCCGCGTTCTCTGTCTCGTCGCGCGATGCAGAGCCCGATCCGGAGCGCTCGACGCTGCGCGTTCCTTGGTCAACCACGCCCTCGAGCTGAAGCCCCACGATCCCGAGGCCAGAGCACTGTGTCTGGAGCTGGAGGCACGGGAAACTTCGCGCGAGGACGGTCCGCTTCCAGCCCGGAATGCGAGCAAGAAGCCGACAACCCTTGCCGAAAGACTCTTCGGCGAAATGTCGACCGGGGCGAGAGAGGCGTTCGATGCCTACTACCAGGATCGTCTCACTGAGAGTCTGGAGCGAGCGAATTCGGCGCTGGTCGTGAATCCGACCGATCCGGCGGCGTTGCTGGCGCAGGCGCTCGTCCATCGGGACATGGGCCATGTCGATCTGGCTGCGCAAGGAGTGTCGTTCCTCAAGGGTCGACATCCCAAGGCGGAGGTCCTGGAGCTTCTGCTCGCGTTCAGACCGAATCCAAAGCGCGAGAAGATGCTCTACGTCCAAGCCGAGAAAGATCCTCGGCCGGATCCGCTGCTTCTGGCTCGGATTGCCCAGCACAAACGGATTCTGCTCCAGTGTCGGTCGGCCCGTGAGAGCCTGCAACGAGCCCGAGCCTCTATCGATCGGCCCGACCGAGAGACTCTCCTGGCTGTTGCTGCCGCTGCTTTGGATCTGGAGGACCTCGTCACGGCGAAGGAGCTACTTGCCGAGTACAGGGCCCTCTTCCACGAGGACGCGTGGTGGATGGTCTACCAAGCCCAGTTGCGCTTGTCACAGGGCGAGATGGAGGAGGCCGCGCGGACCGGCGTGGCCGCGTACAAGAAGGAGCCCCGTCGGATCCTGGTCCTGGTTCATGTGGCCTCTCTCCTCATCAACGCCGAGAAGGAAGACGTGCTGATCGATCTCTTGAGCCTGGCCCATGAGACGATGCCGTCGATGAAAGGACTCGAAGCCGATCTCTGTCTGACCATGGAACGACTGAAGCGAAAGGTTCGTCTCAACAACATCACGGACGGCATCTTCCACGTTTCGGTCCTGCAGGATCTGCCTTCTGAGACGGTCACCACGGTTCTTTCGAACTTCAAAGAAGCCCATCGACGCATCGGTGCGCTCTTCGGTCATTTCCCACAATGCGTCAAACTCGTCATCTTCGACGGTATCGTTGGAATGCCCGGAGTCCTGGCCTACTTCAATCCGCTCGACGACACGATCTATGTAGGGGCCCTTCCCTTTCTGGAGAGCAGCTCGAACGAGGAGCGGTTGGCCAAGATGGTGAGCGAGCACGAGTACACGCACTACGTCCATTCGGAGCTCCAGCGCCGCAAGGGTCTCATCATTCGCTGCCACCGGCAGGTCAAATGGCTCGCGGAAGGGTTGGCCGAATGGGCTTCGAACGGCTTGAAGTGGCGACTGGAGAAAGAGCCGCTCCTCTTGCGATCCGAATTTGTCGGAGGGACGATGCCTCTCTATGACCTCGAAGGTCCGGAACTGACCTCCAACCTTCGGGGACAGGTGAAAGGGTGGTACCTCCAAGGCAACTTCATGGTTCGAGATCTGATTGAACGGGGGAGCGATCGGTCCCGGCAGCTCGATCGACTCGTGGATCTCTCGATCGACCTTGCTCGCGGGGAAGACCTCGCGGAGGCTCTCAAGACCCGTTTCGGGATGACCATCGAACAGTTCGAGAAAGGGTACTCCAAGGGCATCCGAGAGGCGATGGCACGCGCGGCGCAATGAGATCCGGCGTCTCCTGATGCGTCACCACTTTTCACCGCACCGTGACCAGAGTCCGGTGCGTGAGTTTCACCTCGTTCTCTCCAGGCAGATCGATATGGAGAGCTTGCGGTCCGGCCCTCTGCTGTTCGACGGCCGGAACCAACTCGAGAAGGACCTGCGAATTCACGTGCGTCCAGACGGTTTCCAGCGCGGTGGGAAGCTCGGCGATGCTCGTCAGAGTCCGACAGGTCCCCCCGGAGTCGCCGGCGAGGCGACTGAGCGACAGCTCCAGATTTCGGGCCATCGTCAGGTCTCGACCGAAACCGATCACGTGGAATTCGATCGGCCTCGACCGGACTCGTTTGATGACATCCGGTCCATTGTGCTCGCTTGCGCCTTTGGTCCGAAGAGCGTTCGAATCCGGGCCATCCACGAGCAGGACGAGAACGAAGCGCTGTTTGTCGCCGCGCAGGGCGTCCACTCCGGCCGCGATGCCGTCGTAAAGAACTCGTCCCGATTCCACAAAGGACACGCGTACCTCGGGGGAACCCTCCCGCGATTCGGTGGCATTGAGAACCCTGTCCGCATAGCCGATCACGCGGATGGCAGCGGACGGCCGCACGCGTCGGAGGAACGCGCTCAGCGACGACAGCATCGGCTGCAGATTCCCTTGGTCTTCGGTGAACTTGCTCGCGGGGTACACGACAACGATCTGTGCCGGCCATTGTCCGGCGCTGACGAACCGTGCCCGCCTGGGAGGTTTTCCGGCCACGGTCACGCGGGGGGTTTTCCCGAGGAGGGCGGCGGGGGGAATCGACCCGGAGGGTGCGGAGGCCACCACGGGAACGAAGACGGAGAGAAGCCATCTCACCATGATGGTGACTTCCGCCTCCGCCTTGGTCTCGTCCTTGCGAAAGGCCGTGGCGGTCAATCGCACGAGGCCCTCGGCCAAGCGGCTGGGGTGTAACGTGGTCGTCCACGGAGGCAGGGTCTTCTTCTCGAGCACGTTTCCTCCCGCGGCGAACTCTACTCGATCGACGCCCAGGCCTGATTCGTCCGACACGGACACCCCCATTGTAACCGGATCGACTACGATATCCCCGCTCTTCGGACTGCTGAACTCCGCTGTGAATCGAGGTTTGATGACCTCCACGGGTATGGATAGCGTTCCCGTGACACGATCGGTCGTGGTCAGGGAGACTTTGATTTCGTAGGAACCCTGGGCGAATTCTTTGGAAGACCAAGGTACGATCCAGGGAGAGCTCCTCGCCTCGCCGATCCTCTCCGAAACGACCAGACCACCGGAAACGGAAACCTCCATCTTTTGCACTGGTCCGACCGTAGAAGGAACGCGCGGCTTGACCCAGACATTGACCTGACCGAAGACCTTGGAGCCTGGGGTTGGGCTCACGACCTCCATCTCCACCTCGCGTTTTTCGGCCTTGAAACGTATGGTTTGAGACCAGACGTGACCGGTGGCTGTTGAGGCGGAAATCTTGATCTCGTGTTTTCCGGAGCCGATCCGCGTGGGGTCGAGAGTGTAGGTGGCCGGCAATGGCAGGGGCGCCTTCCAGCTCGCCGCGCGTTTACCATCCACGCGGAGCTCGAGACTGGCGACCGATTCCTCGCGCGCGCACATCACGAGGTCGACAGCCTTGGTGAGAGGCTTGCCCTCGTCGAGGCCCTGGCAATCCAGATCGATGAGAGGTTCCGAATCCCCGCGGGGGTCTCTCGCTTTTGGGTCACTGACTGGAGTGGGCGGCTTTGCGGCCCCTGAAGCACGACTCCTGGCTCCCTGGAGTTCTGTTTTCTGTCCGACCAGATACCCAACGGACAGAACCAGAACGGACGTTGCGAAGACGGCGGAGATCAAGACCCCGACCGTTCCGAATCGAGGCGGCGGAGTCCGCGACAGGACCGGGCTCGACAGAGAGGGACGCTGGACGCTGGGGACTTTTCTCGTATCGGTCGAGCGAGGTGTTTGGATCTCAGCCTGTCGAAGAGGGGGCTCGACCAACGGAAGGGCGCTGCGTTTCTTCTTCGGTTTTGTCTCGGCCTGAACCCTCTCGTTCGGCGACTCATCCTTGAACGTCTGAGCCCCGGAGTCTACGGGGTCGTCCCTTCCGATTTCTCGTGTGGCTTGGACGGCAAGGGCTCGGATCGTTTGGGACTCGTACGTCAGATAGTCCCGCAATATCGGAATCGCGGTAGGGCTCTTCGTCTTTCTCAGCGCTTCGATGAGATTGATGAGCGTTTCTTCGTCTGTCTCATTCTTCAAGTGTCCAAGAATCGTTGGCAGGTTTCCGTCGTCGACCTCCTGCTCCAGGAGAAGTCCGGACACACGCCTTCGCTCTGCGACAGGTTTCGTCGAGAATTCCACTCGAGTGTTTTGGGGCTGCTTTTCCAGAGCGAGGAAGTCCTCCAGAGACTCTGTATCCCCAATGGGAGTGGCTCTGGAAAGAACGTTCTTGGCTTCATCGACTCCGTGGGCTGCCAGTGCCTCGAGACCCTTCTTTGCCTTGATGGCCACGGCAGGATACGGGTCTTTCAAGGCCTGCTCCAAGAGAGGGACCGCCTCCGGCATCTTCCACGACGCCAGCAACCATGCCGCCGAGTCTCGAACCCAGTAGTCCTGCGAAGGAAGGAGCATCGTCTGACAGCACTTGAGGACGTTCACCTTCCCGAGCTCTCCGAGGGCTTTGAGCGCGTTGGCTCGAACTCTGTTGTCCTCGTCTTGGACCATACGGACGATGTGGGGATAGGCCTCGGGGACGGCCAGAGAGTGGAGTGCCTCGACTGCGTTGGCACGGCAACGTCCATCGGAATCCGACAGAAAGCGGACCACGTTTTCGAACTGATCCGCGCCCCCCAGTTGAGCCAAGGCCAGGACGAGAACGCCCCTGACCTCGACGTTCCTTTCCTCATGGATCCTTTTGACCATGTAAGGGAGAAGGGATCGATCCTCCTTTGTGGCTGCGGTCCGGAGAGCGCTGGCACGGATGTCCGGGTCATCGCTTGCGAGTCCGACTTCGATCTCCACGGACGAGCTGGCGGCCGACAGTCCCGGACTGGCCGTTGGGGTGCCGAGGAGGCAAAGCGCCTTGCGAGCCAGAAAACGAAGTTCCGCCACATTGTCGGATCCGGCGATGGACCTCAGAATGGGGCTGGCCTCTTGGGACTTCGCCTTGACCGAGGCAAAGATCCCGGAACGTCGGTCGTCAGGGTCGGATGATTTCAGGGCCTGTAGGATCCGGGCGAGTTGGTCGGTATCGGACACGGCAATCACCCTGTTTTGGTCGATCGATGGAGGACGTCTTCGCGAACGGCGGCGAGTTCGGGCCATTTGGGACGGTAGGGCTGGCCATACTCGGTCCAGCAGAACAGGTGAAGAGCGTTCTGTGGACACAAATTCACGCAGCGCATGCAGAGCTCGCATTCCCCCGCGGCCACGGGCACAGGATCACCGCGGTGCAGTCGTCCCATCGGACACGTCTCCACGCAGAGCCCGCAGTTGGTACATCGTTTTCTCCAGGCGTAGGGGCGATACAGGAGCGGATCGATCCACCGATTGTCCAGAAGCCATCCGATGAGGACGAGAGGGAAGGGCCAGACCACGAGGGGAAAGCCGGCCGTCTTCCCTGCGGCGAAAGAACGCGCCGATCGAGCCGTGATCTCCATCTCGGATTCACGAGGAAGGAGGCTGTCCAGCCAACGCCAGAGGCGTGCCGGACCGATTCGGAACGTGGCCACGTTCACGGGGTAGATCACCCACAGTCGCCCCATCACCCGGTATCCCTTGAGCCAGAGCCAGAGCCACGGCAGAACGAAGCCGTTTTCCGGACCACCGGCGCAGGTGGAGAGGAGAAACGCCGGTTTGCCCTTTCCGGCGGGGAGGTTTGTTCGCAAGTAGTGATCGAGCGGCCACGGAGGCTTCCAGCCGATCATGGGAAAAGCGACCACAAGGGCGTCTCCGTCGAGAGCGGGGGTGAAGCAGGTCGGATCGAAGAAGCGATGGATGCGAACCTGCACTCCCGCCTCGATCAGCTCGGCCGCGAAGCGTGACACGAGGTGCAGGGTGTTTCCCGTGTGCGAGGCCGCGATCACGTCAACGGAACGCACCGGGGCGAATGGCCTCCTGAGGCTGGTGGCCGCGTGAACGAGCATGGTGAGCGCGGAACAGCCCAGAAACGCCACGCCCGTCAGATTGACGGGCACTCCATGGTCGATGGAGCGACAGATCCAGGCGCCTATGACCGCGGTCGAGAGAAGAGAGGCCGCCCGCGAACCAAGGTCGTGGGTGAGCCAGACCGAAAGCGCGGCCGCGAGAGGGCAGTAGTAGATCGCGGGAGACGCGCTGACGCGATCGCCGAACGCCCACCACACGATGAGGAGGGTCCCCATTTCCGCCGTTACGGACCCGGATCGGGTCGTGATCACCAGCGGCGCCAAGGCCAATGCCCACACGACCCCCCAGTAGTCCGAGAAGAGATACGGGATCGGCCAGGACACGAGCCCCAAGAGAACCAAAGTGATCAGTCGGACGAGGAGGAATCTCCGTCCGGCATCGGGTCGAGTTGTCAGATTCACGGTCGACGAGCTTGCGAGTTCAATGCCCCATCTTCTCAAGGCTTCCGTGCGGCCGCCTCGGCGTTCGAAGTAGGGACGTTTGTGGAAGTATGCCAGCGGAAGGGGCGGAAGGGAAGTTGGATTCTTCTCAAGGGGAACCCGACCGCCACCACCGTTTCGCACCCGCAGCCGATTTCAACGACGACGGAAAGGCTCTCGATCGAGGAGGCTAACCATTGATGGGAGTTACAGCGGCAAAGTCGGCCTCCGCGTCCGACCCGCGCGCTTCCCGGGATCGATAATGGGACTCAGGATCCGTGTCGTAGTCGTGCGACTAGAGTGACAGCACCGCGACAGCGTCGTACCTCCGCGACGAGTGACGGTGCCGGCGACGCAGCCGGCGGAGTTCGCAGCCGGCCGCAGTAGCGAGGGATTGGTTCACAGGCTCTCAGTCAACCTCGCTCGCGCTGCCTGTGTCATAGAAGTTCGCGGCGATCTGTCGAAGGGCCGCCGGAGGATTGAACTTGCCGGAGGATGCGTTCTCCGCCAGCCATTCCCAATTCAGCTTCAGATCCATCACGCGGAGAACAGAAAAAAACTCAGCCCTGAACTCCGCGTAGTTGGTGCGGGCGTAGCCATCGGTGATCACGGCGTCCGGCCATGTATCGAGATCCTCACCCACGCCATAGTTGCTTTTGATCCACTCCACCACCTGGTCGCCGACCTTACTCCCCGTCCTCCAGGAGACGTGGTGGCACATCTCGTGGAGGATCGCGGTCGGCTTGTCCGGCGCGTAGATCGTGATCTGACTGCTCGCCCAGTACCCCAAGACGCCGGATGGGGAGCGACTCGTGAAGTTGATCTTCATGTTCCTGGTATCCTCTTTCTTGAGCTGCCTGGCGCAGATCAACGTATTTCTGACCACGTCGTCGGTGTAGCTCCCGCTGATCGTGATGCCACGGCCGGCAAGTTCGGTGATGGCCGTTTGTGCGGCCAGACTCGCCACCTCGGTCGGAGGCAGATTATTGGGCCCGCTCGGAGGCGCAGTCGAGGTGCCCGGCTGGGGCAAATCGGTGGTCGCGGACGTGGAGCCCGAAGAGGTCGAAGTCCCGGTCGATGCCGGAGGGACTGCGGCGCTCGTGGCCCCTGAGCTGCCGGGTGACAAATCGACGGGACCATTCCCGCTCGCGCCGCCCCCAGCCAGACCCGAAGGGTCAAGGGGCGTTGAGCACCCCATCCCGCAGAGAACGGAGAGTATGAAGAGAAGTCCCTTGAGAGCGATTTTTCCCATTGCGAGACCTCCCGCGCGTCATGTTTGGCTGGCATCTTGTGTCGCGGTCCAAGGTTGTTTTGCAAGAAAGGGACCATCCGTCCTCGTTGTCCTTCGACTTCCCGCTTCCGATCCACAATCGGGGCCCTACCCAGACACTCTCCTAGGAATACTTGCGGGCCCAGGGGTTCCGTGAGTATTGTAGAACCTGTCCCCTTTCGGATCGCCTTGGTCGCGCGACCCGTGTGACCCAAGGCCTTTGCGAAGACATCAGGCGGTGAATCTCCGAAGATGAAGCTCAGCGTCAACATCGACCACGTGGCCACCTTGAGACAAGCTCGCGGAGGCAAGGAGCCATCCCCTCCCCGGGCAGCGGAGATCGTCGAAAAGGTGGGGGCCCACGGGATCACGGTCCACATCCGGCTCGATCGACGGCATATCCAGGAGTCGGACGTCGCCGAGATCGCCAAGGTCGTTTCCCTCCCCATCAACATCGAAATGGCGTGCGACCGATCGATGCTCGACCTGGCAGGACAGCTCCGGCCGGCGACCGTGACGCTGGTCCCCGAGGATCCGCGCGAGATCACGACCCGAGGCGGGCTCAAGGTCGCGGGTAACGAGGCGATGATCTCCAGTTTCCAGAAACTGTCGCGCGAAGCGGGTTTCCGGGTCTCGGTTTTCGTCGATCCTGATCTGTCGCAGATCACGGCGCTGGCCGATCTGGGAATCCGCCTGATCGAGATCAACACCGGTCGATACACCGAGGAGTTTCACGGCCCCCAGAAGGAACCGGAGACCGAACTCATTCGGCAAGCCGCTCGTAAGGCCCAGGCATTGGGCATGATCGTCGCGGCCGGACACGGTCTCGACCGGGAGAACCTGGGTCCGATCATCGAGCTTCCAGAGGTCGAAGAGCTCAATATCGGCCACTCGATCATCGCCCGATCGGTGTTCGTTGGATTGGAGGCGGCCGTGAAAGAGCTCCTCTCCATCCTGCCCTCCCACTCGCGGGGCAAGGGACGGCCGTGAAGCCGATCGCTCGGTGTACCCGCCTCGAGTGAGGAACTAAGCGTGCGAAAAACCGATGACCCAGGGGGAGCGTCGAAACCTGGAGCAGCCGGATGCCGATAGACCTCAAGAAGCTGGCTCAAGACATCCTCCACGAGGATGCCGATCTGCGCATCCTGGCCATGCAGACGCTCCTGAGGATGGATCGAGAACTCAAGGAGGCGAGTTCTGATCTGATCGGAACCATCCGGTCCGATCTCGAGGTTGCGGCGTCCCAGGAACTGGGCGATTGTCGTTTTTTCGCGCGGCAATGCCTGGACCACGTGGCGAAGATCATCCCCTTTCAGAAGCCCCTCGAGACAGCGCCCACCCCGGGGAAGCCGACCGGCCGAATCGTTCTGCAGCCGCAGGTCATGATTCCTCCGGCAGCACATCTAAAGACGCCACCCGCGACGCCATCCGAAAGCCCTCCATCAGCGACACAAGCTCCTTCCCTCCCGAAGCCGCCCGATTTCGCGAGCCTAGCCGCGGCCGACCCCCAGGTTCAACTGCGGACGCTCGCGGATATCTCGGCCCAGAAAATTGAGGAGGCCCGTCCTTTTGTCTTGAGCCTGCTCCAGAAAAACCCACCTCCGGAAGTGGCGGCCTTGGCGCTCTCCACGATCCTCGCTATCGGCCAACCCCATGACGTGGCCCCCCTGCTTCCCTTCCTCAAGCACAAGGATGGGCCGGTCAGAGCCAGCGCCGTGGAGGTCGTCGCGACCCTGGCCCCTCGAGATCAGCTCGCCCTCCTCTTGGCTGTTCTCTGCCAAGATCCGGTGGAGCGAGTCCGATCCGACGCCATCAAGGCCCTGGAGACCCTCGACGAACAGACCTCGTTCCAGTCGCTCTCCACGATGCTCCATTCCAGTTCGATCGGAACGCGCGCCAACGCGGCCCACGTCCTCCGCTTTCTCAGAGGAGACCGCATCATCGAGCTCCTCTGGATGGCTGCCAGGGACCCCAGCGAGGAGGTCCGACTCAGGGTCACGCAAGCACTCGAGTTCCATCGACATCCACAGGTCAACGATCTGCTCAAACGGCTGACCAAGGACATGGACATTTCGATCTGCGAGGCAGCGTACGAGGTCCTCACAAAGCGGAACCAGACAGCTGCGGCCAAGACCGATGCGACCGGAGAGGTCGCGAAGCTTGGCCCCCTCCAGGGGCTCAATTCTCAAGACATCGAGGTTCGGATCGAGTCCCTCAAGGAGATCGAAGCCAAGAGACTGACGGAGGCTCGGCCCAACGTGATCGCCCTGGTCACGTCCTCCGAAGAGCCCATTCTGGTCTCGCAGGGGCTATCGGCCCTCAGGGTCATCGGCAACGCCGCGGATGGCGATCTTCTCACCCGATTCCTTGGCCATGCGAATGACCGGGTTCGGGCCAACGCCGTGGAGGCCATCTCGTGCCTTTCTCCACGGGAGACGGTCGCGAGATTGCTCGCGCCGATGGCCCAAGACCGGTCGAACCGGGTCCGCGGCAACGTCATCCGGGCCCTGGCGGAGCTTGGTGTCAGCGGCCTCGAGCCCAAGGTGGAGGAGATGCTCCTCCATCCGGACGTGTCGATGCGATTATCAGCGGTGTGGGCAGCCTCGTTCATCAAACCCAGGGCCTCACTGTCCCTCCTCTCCAAGGCGTCTGGAGATCCCTCCCCGGACGTGCGCCTCAAGTTGATCGAGATGCTTGGAAAACGGGAGATCTCCCAAGACATGGCCGCGCTGGTCCGTTCGCTCACGTCCGATCCGGTCTTGGACATCTCGGAGCAAGCGCGCAGACTGTACGAGCGGATCCGCAAGAAGACGGCCGAGGAAGCCGGCGAAACGACTCTGAAGGTGGAGGTTCTTCCCCGCTCCCCGGAAACCGACGGACGCCCGCGGGTCGACGTCGTCAAGACCCTGACTCCCCCGTCACAGCCGACGGCCCCGCTCGGACAGACAAAAACGACCAGTGTTCTGCCCGTTTCGCAACCTCCGGACGATCGACAGACTCCTTCACCGACCGACCTTGGAGGTCCCCCGTCGATTCTTCCCTCCTCACTCGGATCGACCCGGGCGATCGACGTCTCGAGTCTTCAGGGCCTGGAACGCCTCAAAGGCAAGGAGCGGCCGTCAGAGATTCCTCCCCGGACAGAGACACGGACTTCCAAGCCCAAGAGGACCGACAGCTCTTCAGAGAGATCCACGCTCCGGTTACGGCGAGACTCGGACCTCAAACCCCGCCCAAAGGACGCCACGGTCAAGAGTCCGCCAAAGGAAGCGGTGCAGACGCTCCGGATGACCATGTCCGACGTGGCCTCCCTCGTGAACGCGGCCGGTCGGGATGAGAAAGCCGCAAGCGAGGATCTCAAAGGTTCGTTGGATAGTCTTTACGACCGATTGGACGAAAAGCTGGAGGAAATGGGACGAAAGCTCTACCATCTGTTGGCCCTGAAGTCCATTGCCGAGCCCGCGTTCTCGAAGGTCACCTTTCAGATCAGGCGTTACGAAGAAATGATAAAAAGAAGAGCCGGTGTGTCGGAAAAGAGCCTCCTGGATCGAATCCTGTTTTTTCGCCCTCCGAAGAAGGATCCGGCCGTGCAGCAACTCGAATACTACCTCGCAGAGGAGTACCGCAGACTTGGCGAGACCGCCATCGAACTTACCCACGGTCTGGACCGATGCTTTCCCGATCTGGATCTTTACTATGAAAGTGTCGAGTCCATCCTTCGGGAGGTGAAGAACCTCAAGGAGCGAGGCAACCCCAATGGCCATTAATCTCAAGAAGATCGCCCGAGACCTCAAGAACCGGGATGCGGACATCCGAATGCTGGCGCTCACGACCATTCTCCAGCTGACAAAGGCGGGGGTAGAGAACGCGGTCGATCTGATTCCTGTCTACGACGGCCTCAGAGAGGTCTCCACGGTGAAAGACCAGGACATGGCGATGCTTGCACAGAAGGGAATGGGACATCTCCGGCAGATCATGGAAATCCTGCACGTCCCCATCCCCGCCTCGGCTCCGGCCCAACCGGCCACTCAGTCTCGTGTGGAGGAGTTCCGCCAGAGCCTGTACCGTGAGGCTGATCCCACGGCCCTGGCCTCCCTCCTGGGTCAGGCCGTCAGCATCCACGACGAGGAGGTGCTCAGAGCCGCGGCCTCACTGACCAGACACAAGGACCCTCAGGTGCGCGCGCGCGCTGTCGAAGTCGTCGGCTCTCAGGCCGATGAAAGACGGCTCATCGTGGTCCTCCTCCCTCTTCTGGCCGACCCGGATCCGGGCGTGCGGACGAAGGCGGCGAGCGCCCTCATGCGGATCGGACCTCCCCGGATCACAGAGGTGCTTCTGGAGATGACGACTTCCCAGAAAGCCACGATGAGGGAGGTTGCGGTCTGGGCGATCGGACATCTCAAGGGCGATGAACACATTCCAGCGCTGATCCGGGCGCTCAAGGACCCTGTCGATCCGATCCGAGTCCGGGCCATCCGAGGACTGTCCGCCCACCAGGCCATGACCGCGGTACCGGCGCTGGCATCGCTCACGGGTGACGTGGATCCCAACATCTCCCAGGAGGCGATCCAGGCGATCGACGCGATCAACGGGAGACTGCCGCCCAAGGAGCCGCTCTTCGACCTCATATCGATGGCCAGGGCACCCTTGGGAGAGGCTGGCGGCGACAAGACAACCCCGATCGAGCCGTCTACATCCCCGGTCGATTCGATGGAGGAGAACCGAAAGAAAGCTCAGGAAGAACTGGCCCGGATCGAAAAAATCCTCTCCGGGGAGTCGCCCAAGATCCCGCGCGTCGACGTGGTGGGCAAGAGCCGGGAAGAGCTCCTATTCATCCGCGATCAGCATCTGATCTACATCGGACAGATGCTCACCCAGGGCTGCCGGGGAGGACAAGTCCAACACCCGGAAGTGAACCGACACTTCTACGATTTCCTGAAGTATCAGGAACTCCTCAACAGGCGTCGGGAGACCGCGAAGGCCCACGTCGAAGACTCCGGAACCTGGTTCACGGGTCAAAAGAAGGATTCGCCGAAGGTCAGGGCCGACCTCTCCGGGCACTGGTTCACGAACATTCGATCGAAGCTCTCGGGAAGCGCTTCGGTCGGCGACACAGTGGCAAAGCTCGAACAGCGCATCCAGTCGATCCTCCTGAACATAGGCCAGATCGGACTGAACCTGATGAAGAAAGGGGAGATCAAGATCCCGGGTGCCGATGAGCTGATCCGTAGGATAAAGACTCTGACGGACGCCATCGAACAGGCGAAAGGCGGGGGACCGAGCGGAAACGACTGACCGGCAAACCGGCTCTAAAGAGAGGCTCCATCCGTAGAGGGGAGGCCGCCGAGAACGAATTATGGCCGTCAAACTCGAGAAGATCTACCAGGATTGCGCGCATCCCGACCCACAGATCCAGACGTTTGCCCTGATGAGCATCACACGGCTCTCTCCGCAACTCGTCGATGCTCCGGAACTGATCGGGCAGATCCTTCTGCGGGTGAAGGGGCTCGTCTCGTCCACCAATCCGGACGTGGTCTTTCTCGCGCGCAAGGCCACGAACCACCTGGAGGGTCATTTCGAGGAGTTGCTCACCCCTCCCCCTCCGCAAACACCGGTCGAATCGCCGGCCAGTGGTCCCGGATCAGTGCCGACAGACTCTCGGCCATGCCCGCCGATACGAGTCGAAGGGACGTCGACGAGTCCGGAGACCGAGGGTTCCATCGACCGACCCGCGATCTCCGGTCCTGAGCCGCTCCCCGCAGCGGGGCCTAGACCTGCGCGGGAACTCTCCCGCGAGCAGATCCTCGAACTCCTCCCCGTGACGACCAACCCTGTCTATCTGGCCTCCCTCGTGATCGCTCTGGTCACAAAGGGCACGGCAAAAGAGATCGAGACGATCCGGCCGTTTTTGAGCCACGCCGACGATCGGGTTCGCTCCAACGCCCTGGAGGTGATCCAGGCGCATGGCGCGCACGAACACGTCGATCTCATCGTTCCGCTTCTGAATGACCGGTCCAATCGAGTCGTTGGAAACGCCTGCATGGCACTGGCTCGATTCGACCATCCGGAGGTCCCGCGGAAACTGGCCGCGATGCTCGACTCGAGGCTCGTGTCCATGCGGGAGACAGCCACCTATGTGCTGAGCACGCTGAACGCGGAATACGCGGAGGCGCTCCTCATCCGCGCTTCTGCCGATCCCTACGAAGGGGTTCGGTTGAGGGCGGTCCGGAGCCTGGCGCGTTTCATCACCCGAGAGTCTGTCAGCGCACTCAAGAAAGCGCTCAGTGACATGGACATCAACGTTTGCGAGGGAGCATCCGACAGCCTCAAACAGATCAAGGAGGTCCTCCGGACGCGCAAGGTGCAGGAGGCAACCCCTCCGCTTCCGGTCGAGAAGCCGACAGCAACGGCTCAGGAAAGCCCACCCGGCACGCCCCCCCCTCCGAGACCGGAGCCACAGACCGCGCTCGCCCCCGTTGAATCCCACGCCCCGAATTCTTTTGACCGCGATTTGGACCCGGCGCCATCCCTGCCACAGGAGGAGGGTCACCGTCCGGCTGTCCGGTCCGAGGTCCCGGAAACGCCCTCGGCCCAACCGCAGGAGGTCCCAAGCGAACGGGACCTCATCTACAGGGAATTCGGTGGGGTGGTCTTTCATCTCTGCCGGACCAATCAGATCACCAACGAGCTTCTGGACGGAATCTTCTATGAGATTCTCCGCTATCAGGATTTTCTCAGGGCTTACCAGGCGAAGCTGACCCAGGAACGCGATGACACGATTCAACAGGCGGTCACCAAGCTCGAGGAGAAGGTGAAGCTTTCGCTTGGCAACCTCGGGCGGCAAGCGGCCGTCCTGTTCGAAGGAAAGCAGATCCTGGTCCCAGAGAAGGAGAAGGCGAACCTTCTTGGGTTCCTGGACAGACTTCGCAAAGCCCGGCGAGGGCAAAGCCCGGGATAGGCGACATCGCTTGGAGACACCATGGCCTTGAAGGTCAACCGCATCATTGAGGATTTGTCCGATTCGAACGTCGAGATCCAAATCCTGGCCCTCACGACCGTTCCGCGTCTGTCACCGGACATCACGATCGAGCCGTCCGAAATGGTCGCGCTCAACTCTCAACTCGCGAGCCTGGCCTCGGTGGACAATCCCGACGTGGTCTTTCTGGCGCGTAAGGCTCAGAACTTCCTGATGAACCGCGGTCGTGCCCCTTCCCCCCCGGCAGTTGCCGCGTCCGGGGTGCTTGGGGGGGCGGCAACCCCCGGAGTATCCGCGACGCCCGGAGGGCCTCCGAGGTCCTGTCTGCCTCCGACGACCGGTGTGTTCTCGATGTCCAGAGTGTCTCAAACTCCCGCGAGGCCTCCGACGTCAGAAGCGCCGAAAGAGCCGCCTCCATCGACGGATCGACCAGCTTCGAGACCGGAACAGGAGAAAGAACCCGCAGCCGAGGAAAAGCCAGAGACACCTCCTCCCTCGGATCTGCCCCCTCCCAGCCCACCAAGCCCGCCGGCCACCCGGACGACTAAGGAGACCGCAGGACCCACCGCGGCCGAACTCGTGGCCGAACTCCGCTCGCAGACCGACCCTGGAAAGATCGCCTCTGTGTTGACCTCGCTACGTCAGCTCAAAGACCCGAACGTCCTGCCGGATGTCGAGGTATTTCTGAACCACTCTGACGCCCGCGTGAGAGCCAACGCGGTCGAGGTCTACGAGGATGCCGGAGACTTCCGGACGATCTCGCTCCTCCTGCCCATGTTGAAGGACGAGAACAACCGCGTCCGATCGAACGCGGCAAAGGCTCTGGGGCGGTACGGAATCCCTGAGGTGACCCACTGTCTGGAGGAGATGATCCGGTCCGATCAGGTCCGTATGCGTGAGAGCGCCCTGTACGCGATCACGTGCCTGAAAGACCTGAAGGTCTTCCCCCTCATGGCCCCCCTGACGAATGATCCATACGACGGCATCCGTTCGAGGTTGGTCGCGTTTCTCGAGAGCAGCCAGACCCCTTGGGCCGAGGAGCTTCTCAAGAGGATGGTATCCGACAAGGATGCTAAGATCCGTGACCGAGCGGTAAGCGCGTTGGTGACGCGCGGCGTGGCGGTCGAAGACCTTCTGAGCCAGGCGATCCAGTCAGCGCAGGATGTCGTGACGGCCCAGGCCGAGCTCGTGTCGCCGGATACCAAACACGCGGAACCGGACCCGCTTCTCGACACGGCTGTCGAAAGGAGCTTTAGAGCCACTCTCTCCCAAATACTGAAGGACCTCAAATCGCAGGTCCGAAAAACGCATGCGGCCTGCACTCTTTTCCAGGCGGGTGTGATCGGCTACGGACTCTGCCGCAACGGAGAGATCAAAGAGGCGGAGGCTCGCACCCTGTTCTACGAGGTCGAACAGTATCAGGAGTTTCTCCGTGACTACAGCCGAAAGCTCACGAGCCAAGGCAAGGACTTGAGCCAGCTCCAGGTACAGATCGTAACGACCGGACTGGCCCAATACCAGGGACGGCTCAAGGTCTCCCTCGTCAAGCTGGGGAGAATCGTGGTCTCGCTCATCCAGACCGGCGACCTCAAGGCCCCTCCGGAACTGCGGGAAGCGGTCCAGCAGCTTGCCTGAACGAACCGGGACCACGGGGTGGGTCACAGAAGACAGATCAGAAGCGCCACATTGAGGCCAGCCACCGCGAGGGCGATGGTCCAGAGGAGGATCCGGCTCCAGAGAGGGTTCGCGAACGCCCCCATCACCTTCCGGGACGACGTGAGCCTGATGAGACCGAAGATGGTCCACGGAAGCTGAAGGCTCAGAAGAATCTGGCTCCAGAGGATCGACTGAAACGGGTCCTTCAGAAGGAAGATCAAGGCGAGTGCACCGAGCAGAGTGATCGCCACCCCAGCGCGCGAGTGGCTGTCATCCAGATCAAAGGGTTCTCCGAAGATTCCCGCGAAGATGCTTCCCCCAGCCATCGAGGCGGTGATCGACGAAGAGAGTCCGGACAACACCAAGGCCACGGCAAAGACCATCGCCGAGAAGTGTCCCAGGAGAGGCCTCAACGAGGTCTCCGCCTGAGATAGATCCGTCACCGTTTGGCCCTGGGAGTGGAAGACCGCCGCCGCGACCACGATCATGGCACTGTTGATCGCCCATCCGACCGTCATGGCCAGCAGAGTGTCGGCGAACTCGTACTTGAGCTGGCGCCGGATGGCCTCGTCACCCTCCAGGTTCCACTGTCGGCTCTGAATCACTTCCGAGTGGAGGAATAGGTTGTGGGGCATCACGACTGCGCCCAGCACGCTCATGATGATCGGCAACGAACCTCCGGGAAACGACGGCACGATCCAACCGCGGATCGCGGCATGCCAGTCCACGCGGACCAAACAGAGCTCGTAGAGAAACGCGAGACCGATCAGAGACACGAGAGCGACGATCCAGCGTTCGAGGCGCTTGTAACTGTTCGAGAAAAGCATGAACGTGGCCGTGAGGGCGGACAGAACCGCACCGACGCCCAAGGGCAACGAGCACAACATCGAAAGGCCGATGGCAGCTCCCATCAACTCGGCCAATGCCGTTGACACCGAGGCCAACACGGCGCTCGCGAGGAACGTCCTGCTCTTCCACTTCGAGAGATGCTTGGTTGCAGCCTCGGAGAGGCAAAGCCCGGTGACGATCCCCAGATGCGCGGCGTTGTGTTGCAGCACGATCAGAAAAGCAGTGGAGAGAGTCACCATCCACAGCAGGGAGTAACCGTAGGTCGACCCGGCGGCCATGTTCGCAGCCCAGTTTCCGGGGTCGATGAACCCCACCGTGACCAGGAAGCCCGGTCCGATGAACTTCATGATATCGAGGGCGCCGAACTTGGGGGAATGCTTGCCGGAAAAGTCTGAGAATGCCATTGGTAGTCATCAGCTCGGTTTCCGCACAAAGGCGGCTCCGCGGCCGACTTCCCCTTTCAAACCGTGCATGCGGTTTTCCCGCACACGGCTTACCGATGATCTTACCGGAGTGGCTTGCG
>Ga0074195_1001781_pt1 | contig 27536 bp, 23 predicted proteins | sample EPASupsiteHSE623_FD_64525 | JGI IMG/M metagenome (GOLD analysis project Ga0074195, IMG submission 64525) | Bioremediated contaminated groundwater from EPA Superfund site, New Mexico - Sample HSE6-23 | ecosystem: Environmental > Aquatic > Deep subsurface > Groundwater > Contaminated ... | reverse complement strand
GCCTGTTAATGAGGACACTTCGACTTCGCTCAGTGTCCTTAATTCGACTTCGCTCAGTGTCCTTAATTCGACTTCGCTCAGTGTCCTTAATTCGACTTCGCTCAGTGTCCGGTTTTAATTAAATATGACTTTTCGGAGTGGGCTCAAGGTTAGTTATAGAAACCAAAAGCAGTTGAACCATGAAATAATAGCGTGCCGACCATGAAATAATAGCGTGCTGACTATGAAATTATGGGTAAATTTGCCGAAAACCTGGTAAATGAAAATAAAGCAACACATCCCGAATTTCATAACCACACTGAATCTCCTGAGTGGCCTGATTTCGCTCACTCTCACCTTCGAGGGCAACTATGTTTATGCATCGGTGTTTATCTTTATAGCTGCCGTTTTTGATTTTCTGGATGGCAATTTCGCCCGGATACTTAATGCGCATTCAGAACTGGGTAAGCAGCTGGATTCGCTGGCCGACGTGGTTTCCTTTGGTGTGGCGCCCGGGCTCATGATCTACCAGATGATCTCGGTCAACTGTGCCGGAAGTTGCAATGTCCTGGAGCGGATGCACATTACCCCCTATTTTGCGATGCTGATCCCGATTTTCTCGGCGCTGAGGCTGGCTAAATTCAATATCGACCTGCGCCAGGAGGTGAATTTCATCGGTTTGCCAACACCGGCCAATGCCATTTTCTTTGCCTCCATCCCCCTGGTACTTTTCGTTCAACCCGATATGTTCAGTCTGATCCATCTCGATTTCCTGGTCACTTTCTTCTCGAATACCCGCATTCTTACCATTCTTGCGGTATTCTTTTCCTATCTGCTGATCTCGGATTTCAAGATTTTTTCAATGAAGTTTAAAAACCTTGGATGGAAAGGGAATCAGTTACGTTATATCTTCCTGATTGCATCGCTCATTTTATTCATCTTGTTTTTCCTGAGTGCGATTCCGATCATCATCGTTTTGTACATCCTCCTGTCGATCTTTTTCCAGCATTACATTGTGGACTGACAAAGCTTACTGAATCTTGGGAGGATTGCATAAGCAATCGTGTTTAGATGCAGTTATACCGAGCGTTTGAGTTTGGTTTCATTTGCAAATTCAAACAACCGAAGATAAATCCTGGGATTTTACCTTAATTCAAAATTCTGACCCAGGTATACCTTTCGCACATGCGGATCGTCGGCGAGTTCCTGCCCGGTTCCAGCCCTAAGGATGGATCCCTCGAACAAAAGGTATGAGCGGTCGGTGATGGAAAGGGTTTCGTGCACGTTGTGGTCGGTTATGAGCACCCCGATATTTTTCTCCTTCAGTTTGGTTACAATAAGCTGAATATCCTCTACCGCGATGGGATCAATGCCGGCAAAGGGTTCATCCAGTAACACAAATTTGGGATCCACAGCAAGCGACCGGGCAATTTCGCACCTTCTGCGCTCACCTCCCGAAAGGGTTATTCCAAGGCTCTTCCTGACGTGCTGCAACCCGAATTCATCCAGTAGCTTTTCGAGTCTCTCCCGCTGCATATCCTTCGTGAGACCGGTGAATTCGAGTATGGCCCGGATGTTATCCTCCACGCTCAGCTTCCTGAAGATCGATGCCTCCTGCGGCAGGTAACTGATGCCCCGCTGCGCCCTTTTGTACATCGGTTCCTTTGTGATGTTCAGGTCATCAAGGAATACTTCGCCGGCCAGGGGTTTAATTAGACCGACGATGATATAAAAGGAGGTGGTCTTACCTGCTCCGTTAGGCCCCAGTAGTCCGACTATCTCACCCTGGTTCAGTTCGATGGAGACTTCATTGACAACCGTGCGTTTCCGGTATTTTTTTACGATTTTTTCGGTCCTGAGGATCATTCAGTTATTTTTAGATGGGAAGCGGCCTGATGAATTACTACAAAATTAGAAAGAAAAGAATAACGAAGCGAATATTCCGAATTTTGAAACATTCGGATTCCCCGCATCATGAAGGTGACTCATCCGCCAAATGGCATCAACCCTGATCACCTTGAAAATATTCTCGATCCCGACCCCGGCTTCCCAGTACGGCTGGCTTTGAAACGAACGCAGGTTCCCGGGAAACAGGGAATACTGCTCATTTTCCTCGCCCAGTGTCCCGTAAACACCCCGGAGATGGGCTACCTCCCGCCATTTCAACTTCCTAAACAACGGGATCTTGTTGAAGAGCAACCCGTCGAAATGATGGGTATAGGAGGCGCTGATCCAGGAATCGCTGACAAATTCATAGTAATCCATCAGGCTGGAAGAATAAGCATCGTAGAAAAAAGATTGATTGCCTTCATGGATCTTAAGCAGGGGATAGGGCAGGGTTCCCCAGATTTTACCGGCTTCGATCATGTATTTCGACCATCCGATAGTCCTGAAATGAAACCATTCTGAAACATTCAGCACCAGTTTCTGATAGCCATAATCACTTTTAAAAACGCCAGGAATGCCCAGTGTAAAACTCAACTGGGCAATGGGGTATGTCGAACTGATGGAAACCCTGGCAAACTGAGCCGCAATAAAGCGTTCGCGGAACGATAGCCTCGTATCGAACTGTATTTCGGAGGTATAGATGGAATTCATGAACCGCGGATCACCGGTTTGATCGGGAAAGATGATGAATTCGGTTGATCCGAGCGGAAAAACCTCCCGGTGAATGAAATGGATCCGGTTAATCAGCCCGGTAAACCATTCGTGTTCATAGGCTACACGGTAATCGCGGACCAAAGTAAGCTTATTATTGGGACCCCGGTGAAAGAGTGAGGCGAGAATGTTATCCGTTGATATGGCATAAGGACTTGATCCAAGTTGCTCCACATCGTATTTATAGGATGCGGTGATGTCGCGGCGCGGATTTTTACTGAACATATAAATTAGATCGCCGCCATATTTGAATGTCTGGTCATAGGTGCCATAGGCCAGGTAGGCTCCAAGCTGAATTTTTTTGCTGAAGCTGTTCGCTGTCCGCATCCCGAGCCTGAAACGGGCGCCTTCCACTCCGTTATAGCTGAAAACGCTGGCATAGGGTCCGATTTCAATTTTTCCCCACGGGAAGTACCCGGTGAACAGACCATAGATGATGTCTTTATAGGTTTCATATGCGGGGATGGATTGAACCGAGTCGACCATCTTATATATACCCTCCTCCGTGTCGCTCAGTTTCTCGGGCCTGGTCAGGGTCCAATAATCTTTTGATTTTTCAGTAGCTTCAGGATCGATGAACACATTGGTTGGCTGACGGAAAAACCGTTTACTCTCCGGGATATCAAACTGGAAATTGCGGTACATCGTAGTCCGGTGTCCGAAAAAGCCAATCGTTTTTTTTGCATTATCCACAATATTGAAATCGACATTCAGCTTATCCCGGGTCAGCATCCAAAAGAGGTTTCCGGTCCATTCAAATTCCTGCTCAACCTCAAGTTCATTGATGAAATTAACATTGGCATCATCGGCAATTTTCATGCTTAGTTGCTTTACCGCAAAAGAGGTATCACTGATCCAGAGATTCCCGGTGAAGGTGAGTTCCTGGCTGCGTCGCGGTTTAAACATCAGGTGATAGCACCATTTATTACCCATGTAGGCGCTGTCGACCAGGTAAAACTTGTAATAATCAATGGCGAAATCGGATATGGGACTAACAAAATTCTTCTCGAAAAGCGGGATGAAATTTTTATACACCTCCACCTGTTCCGATAAATTTCCAAGGAATTGGGATACACTGGCATTTTTTAGCCCGGAGATGGAGGATGCGGTAATGATCTCTTTTCGTGAACGGGGTGATTTGCGAAAGAAGATATCCGACATGGTCTCCGTGATGAAAACAGGCAGATAGGCCTTGCCATTGAGGGTGGAGGTGTCCATGTAGCTCCATACAAAGTCGAAATCCTTCAGTAATTTCCTGTTTTTGAACTGTTCGGTGATGTTGTTGGCATCGAGTTGAATTTTTGTGTAGGCCTCATACTGGTAAGTTTCGAACGACTGCAGGGTGTTCTTTTCCTTATTACGGATAACCTTTTCGATGATTACCTCCGCGGGATTCCCCTGGTATTTGATCGTGAGTTCCGGAAGATTCAGGTTCTGAGGTGTCAGTTGAAAATGGATGGTTTGAAACTGGTTCAGGTTGATTTTTTTTGTAACTCCACTGTATCCAATGAGAAATGCCTTGATAGAGTCTCCCTTTTGCCTGAATTCCAGTGCATAGTTGCCGTTGAAATCGGTCAGTGTTCCTGCGGTGGTTCCCGGGATGACGATATTGACGAAGGGAATGGGCTCGCCTGTTTGCAGATCGGTGACCAATCCCATGATCTTGGTAACCTGTGAAGATGAGGTGTGCGGATAAATCAGCATGAAAAACAATAGTAAAAAACCAACCCTCATCCAGTTCTCATTTATCGCAAAGGTGCATACTTTTTAACGAATGGTTATTTTTTTTAATGAAACCCTTATCTTTGAAGAATCAAAAATTGATAAAAATAACGCATATGTGTACTAAAAATTTCCCGGGACTTTTCCTGAAAGCCATTTTAATCCTTATGCTTGCCCTGGTGATACCTCCTGCACAGGCAAAAAAGTGGACAGTGAGTGTGAAGAATAATTCTTTTACACCCTATAATTTAACCCATGTGAGGGCCAAAGATACCATTCAATGGGTGTGGGTGAGCGGCTCCCATTCCACTACGTCAGTTTCGGTACCTGACGGCGCCGATACCTGGAATGAGCCTATCAATGCGGACACTACTTCATTCATCTACATTCCGACCGTGAACGGCACCTATTTATACCGGAGCACGCCTGATACGGTTCCTGGCATGAATGGTCAATTTACGGTCACCGGTGCCTCTGGAGTCGGGGATAATGAAAGACCGGATTTTTTGATCTTTCCAAATCCGTTTCATAGCCAGGTTAACATCAATTTTCCCGGCAACCATGCTGCTGTCAACAGCGTTGAGATTTTCAGCCAGGATGGAAAATTGTCGCGTTCGGTCAGGTTGAATCCCGAACCAGGATCGAAGTCGCTTACCATCGATGCAACAGACCTGCCTTGCGGAACCTATCTATTCAGGTTCATGGATGGCGCCAGAACCATCTCGGTACAAAAGGCCATTCGGTACTAAAATTTTATAAGATTCCTTCGCGAAGGATATCGTGAAGGTGGATGACTCCCTTGTATTTTTTCTTATCCACTACAAGCAGCTGGGTTATGTTGTTCTGGCGCATCAGGCTCAGCGCATTAACGACAAGGGTTTCGGATGAAATATTCCTTGGATTTTTCGACATGATATCGGCAGCAGTTAAAGCGCTGAAGTCGGTATTTTTCTCAAGCATCCTCCTCAAGTCGCCGTCGGTGATGATCCCCACCAGCGATTTTCCTTTGAGTACAGCTGTGGCGCCAAGCCGGTTTGATGATATCTCGATGATGACCTTTTGAATGGTGTCGTCAGATTGCACTTGCGGAACCCTGTTACCGGGATAGAGGTCGCTCACCTTCAGGTAGAGTTGTTTTCCAAGGGCCCCGCCGGGATGGAGCCTTGCAAAATCGCCGGGGGTAAATCCGCGGGCCTCGAGCAGGCATACTGCCAGCGCGTCGCCCATGACCATTTGCGCCGTTGTGCTTGAGGTCGGGGCCAGATTATTCGGGCAAGCCTCCTTTGAAACCGTGGTATCAATCACAAAGTCGGCCTGCCTGGCAAGATATGATTCCGTATTGCCCACAATGGCGATCAGCGAACTTCCATATTCTTTTAACAGGGGGAGCAGAATCTTGATCTCAGGGGTTTCGCCGCTCTTGGAGAGGCAAACCACAATATCTTCCGGTTGAATAGTCCCCAGGTCGCCGTGGATGGCATCGGCTGCATGAAGAAAATTTGCCGGTGTTCCGGTAGAATTAAGGGTGGCAACAATTTTTTGCCCGACAATGGCGCTTTTCCCAATCCCGGTCACAATGACACGCCCTTTTGAATGCAGGATAAGGTCAATGCAATTTAAAAAATCAGTATCAATGGATTTTATTAAATTTGTTATGGCGGTAGCCTCATCCTTTATCGTATTGATTGCGATCGCTTTTAACGCCTGTAAATTTTTCAATACACAATTTTTTTTTAAAAAACTTGTTTATTCCGTTCGTTTATACTTACATTTGTATATAAGCATATTAAAAGTTTAAAAATCAACTTATCCTGAACAAAAGTACTAAAATAAATCAAAGTCAAAACATGACGGCCATCAAGGACGAACATAAGCTTCATGAGGTATTGAAGAAAGTATTTGGGTATGACAGCTTTAAGGGGAATCAGGAGGCCATTATCAGAAGTGTTTTGGCAAACCAGGATACCTTTGTCATCATGCCCACCGGTGGAGGCAAATCGCTGTGCTATCAGCTTCCCGCCATGATGAAGCCGGGAACGGCTATCATTGTTTCCCCCCTCATTGCCCTGATGAAAAATCAGGTGGATTCCATCCGCAGCTTCGGCACAGAGAATAATATTGCCCATTTCATGAATTCTTCGCTGAGCAAGCAGGAGATCATGCAGGTAAAAAAGGACATTGTTGACGGTAAAACCAAGTTGCTTTATGTAGCGCCGGAGACCATCACAAAGGAGGAAAACATTGAGTTCCTCCAGAATATTCAGATATCCTTTTACGCCATTGATGAGGCCCATTGCATCTCGGAGTGGGGTCACGATTTCAGGCCCGAATACCGCCGGCTCAGACCAATCATCGATGCCATCGGCCAGAAAGTACCTGTAATTGCGCTCACTGCCACAGCTACTCCCAAGGTTCAGCAAGACATTCAGAAAAACCTTAACATGATGGAGGCGAATGTATTCCTCTCCTCATTCAACAGGCCCAACCTCTATTATGAAGTCAGGGCAAAAACAAAGAATGTTACCAAGGATATCATCAAGTTCATCAAGGGACATGCCGGTAAGTCGGGCATTGTATATTGTTTGAGCCGTAAAAAGGTTGAAGAGCTTTCTGAAAGTTTCGTTGTAAACGGTATAAAGTCCCTGCCTTATCATGCCGGACTGGATGCTTCAACACGCCGTCAGAATCAGGATAAATTCCTGATGGAGGAGGTAGATGTGATCGTTGCAACCATTGCTTTTGGCATGGGTATCGATAAGCCGGATGTACGCTTCGTGATCCATTACGATATGCCTAAGAGCCTTGAAGGCTATTATCAGGAAACGGGACGTGGCGGCCGCGACGACGGGGAGGGCAACTGCATCGCATTTTACAGCTACGATGATATCCAGAAGCTTGAAAAATTCCTGAAGGGGAAAGCGGTTGCAGAGCAGGAAATTGCCAAACAGTTGCTCATGGAGACTGTTTCATACAGTGAGTCTTCCGTGTGCCGTCGCAAACAACTACTACACTATTTTGGAGAAATCTACACTGAAGATAACTGTCAGAACTGTGACAATTGTATGCATCCAAAGAAAAAATTTGAAGGAAAGCAATATGTTCAGCTGGTGCTTGAAACTGTGCTTGCTGTAAAGCAGCAGTTTAAAAACAAGCACATCATCAATATTATCCTTGGAAAGAGTGCCGCTACCATCAAATCATACAAGCATAATAAACTGGAGGTTTTTGGCAAGGGGGCCGACAAGGATGAGAAATTCTGGAATGCTGTTATCCGGCAGACCCTCATTGAACGATTGCTGACAAAGGATATTGAAAATTACGGCTTATTGAAGATCAGCCAGGAAGGGACTGATTTCCTCAAGAACCCTCATTCGGTCATGCTTGTTGATGATCATGACTTTGAGAATCCGGAGGAGGAGGAATTGTATGAAGCGCTGGGATCAAAGAGCAGCACGGCTGATAAGACGCTTTTTGCCCTGCTGAAGGACCTGCGTAAGGAAATTGCGCGCAAGGAGAAATTACCGCCCTTCGTGATATTCCAGGATCCATCGCTGGAGGACATGGCCATTCAGTACCCGATCGCGGTAGATGAACTGAAACAGATCACCGGGGTTGGTTCCGGGAAGGCCCTCAAATATGGCAAGCCATTCCTTGACCTCATCAAGGAATATGTCGAGGAAAACGAGATCATCAGGCCGATGGACATGGTGGTTAAGTCGGTCGTAAATAAATCGGGAATCAAAGTGTTTATTATCCAGAGCATCGACCGAAAGGTTGCACTCGAGGATATTGCACTGGCGAAAAACCTGAGTTTTGACGAACTAATCACCGAAATTGAGAGCATCGTCAGTTCCGGTACAAAAATCGACATTAAATATTACATCGACGAATTCGTTGATCCTTATCACCAGGAAGAAATCTTTGAATACTTCCGCAAAGCTGAATCCGATTCCATCGAAGATGCCCTGCAGGATCTGGGCGAGGATGAATTCACTGAAGAAGAGATCAGGCTGATGCGCATCAAATTTATGTCTGAATTAGGAAATTAAACAAAACAACATGCAAGAAGAAAATTTAGAAAAGCCTGAAGTCACTCAGGAGGTGAACGTTCATTATCCCGAGAAGGAAATTGTTAACCAGCCGGCAGCGCCTGCCAAACCACCGTTTTTTACCTTTAATTTCAATACATTATTGGGATTCATTTTGTTAGCGGGACTGGTTGTTTTATATGTCCTCTTTTTTAACAGTAAAAAGTCCCCTGAAGTTTTGGCACCGCTTACCGTGCAAAAATCGTCGGGGAAAGCCCTTTCTGCCGTATATGTGAACATCGACAGCCTGAACTACAATTACGAATTTGTTAAAGTTCTCAGGAGAGATCTTGAAGGTACCGGTAAGCGTTTGCAAACCGAGGTTTTATCGGAGCAGGCTGCATTGGAAAAGGAAGCCAATGACTTTCAGCGGCAGATCTCCACCAATTCAATCCCCGAAGATAAGGCCAAGGTGATCTATGAACAGCTGATGGAGAAGCAGCAACTGCTGATGCAGAAGAAGGAGCGCTACACCCAGCAGGTTGCCGAGCAGGAGATGAACATGAACGTTCGCCTTGTCGACAGTGTGACCGCTTTTCTGAAACGATTCAACCAGCAGTATCAATTTGATTTTATCATGGGTTATAAAACCGGTGGTGAGATCCTTGTTGCAAATGACACGCTCGACATCACCCGCTCGGTTCTGGATGCCTTGAACAAGGAATACCAGTCACGGAAAAAATGAGAATCGGTCATCCCCTCCGGATATCAGTCTGCCTGCTTTTCCTGATGGTTTCCTGTGCGGATAAGCAGGAAAAGCCGGCGACTTCGAGCGCCATGTCGCCTGATTCCCTGATCTCTCCGGCTCGTATGGTTCAGATTCTTACCGATGTGCATTTAATTGAAGCCGCCCTGTTGCTGGAACGCAATGAAGGGTTGGAACCGGAAGATAAGCCAGCATTTTTCTATGACGGGATATTTAAAAAGTATAACATCAGCCGCAGCAGGTATGATGCAAACATGAAGTATTATGCCGATCATCCGGATGAAATGACTAAGATATACGACAAGGTCATTCAGCAGATTGAGGCCAGGCAGAAAAAATTCCCTCCCAGGAAATAGTTACTTTTTGGTATAGGTGGCAACGACGTAAATTAGTGTTGCACCATCATCCAGGGTATAATTCCAGTTTATCTTGGTGCCGGAAAGGGTGCCTGATCCATTTATTTTTAGTCCGTCCCCGATTACCTGGTCTGCATCCAAAGTGATCGATGTGCCTGAAATAGTTGCACCGGCTGGAATACCGGAGGAACCTGTGTTGGCAAAGTTTGAGATAAAAACGCCATCGTTTGAACCGGGATCGGCAGTTATATTTACTTCGTAGGCCAGTTTGGTCCAGGTTTCACTAACACTCCATTGGCCGAGGAATGAGGCCCGGGCATCGGTTGGGCTTGGATCGGGACCGGCTTCCTTTGTGCAGCCATTCAATGCAATGGCGCCCATAAGGACAAGCAGGATGAAGGTGAGCGATGATGTTTTCATATCTATTTATTTATTGCAAATTTAACGAATAAATTCAATAATCCGGTCGGCAAGGCGGCTGGCACCGATGCGAAATAATTCCGGGGTGAGCCACTGGCGCCCGAGAACTTCGTTCACAAGCCAGTAATAATTCAGCGCTTTATCGGGATCCGAAATGCCTCCCGCAGGTTTTATCCCTATTTTTTTGCCCGATGTCCTGAAATATTCCCTGATGACCAGGAGCATGGTATAAACTGCCTCTTCTGTTGCGGCCGGAGTGATTTTGCCGGTACTGGTCTTGATGAAATCGGCACCTGCCTCAATCGCGATCTCACTGGCCCTGGCAATATTTTCCATGTTTCCCAGTTCGCCGGTCTCCAGGATCACCTTCAGGGTATGGTTGGCAGTGAGTTCGCGCATGGCATCCAGTTCGCGGTAAACAACGTGGTATTCCCTGCCGAGAAAGGTTCCGCGCGAGATCACCACGTCAATTTCATCGGCCCCTTCACCGAGGGCATACCGGATCTCTTCAAGTTTGACGGAAAGCGGCATTTGGCCGCTGGGAAATGCTGCAGCAGTTGTGGCCACTTTGATGGGCGTTCCGCTGAGCGTGTGCCGGGCGGTGCCGATGAATGGCGGGTAAACGCAAACCGCGGCGGGATAGGGCAGTCCCTGCTCCCCGAATGAAATTGCTTTTTCGCAAAGCGTTCTGATCTTTGCCGGGTTATCCGATCCTTCCAGTGAGGTGAAGTCCATGAAGGAGAAAACGCTTCTCAACGCAGGTTTATACTCAACGGCCGGGAGTCTTTTACCCATGATCGTACGGAGGTCATCCGGGATGTTTTCAAAGGAAATTCCGGAAAGTAAAGAAAATGAAAACATGTGTTATTTTGGCGGTTAGAAGCTGAAACTGAGTCCAAGGGCTGGCATCAGCGGCATCTGGTCAACCCGGGTATATGATACACGGTCGAAATAGAAGATGTTCTGCTGATTCAGGGCATTGGTCACACTGACATTGATTTCAAATTTAGTACCCTTGCCAAGAAAGAAGATCTTTTTAAGGTTTATGTCGAGGCGGCTGTAATAGGGCAGACGGCCTTTGTTGTAATCACCGTATAAAATTCCAAGGTTGCCATTGGTCGTTGTATAATTTGTTCCCATGTTCTCGAAGGTGATCTGTTCATAAAAACCTGCTGTTTGGGTGAAGGGGAAACCGGAACCGTAATTATAACGGGCATCGAGTTCCCAGTCCGATTTCTTGCCCCAGTTAAAGGTGGCAACAACATTCAGGTTATGCCGGCGGTCATATGGCGGAACATAGTCACTCTTTCCGTCGCTGCGATGAATAAATCCCAGCGAATAGGTCACCCAGAAATGGATCTTCTTCCAGTCATACTTAACCGAAAAATCAACTCCTTCCGCATCACCGGTTTCCATGGCAAAGTCCTTCTTGTAGTAATCAGGAATACTGGCATTTGCCTCGGTATCATCATATAATTTATTCCGGTTGAGGCTGAATAGCCGGGGATAATATTTGTAATAGCCTTCAACATTCAGCGACAGGTTATTCATCAGGTCCCACTCGAATCCAAAAACAACCTGGTTGCATTTTTGCAGTCTGCTGTCAACTTCCTCCCCTTCAAATTCTTTGGGCAGGCTTTCGGGGCTGGTAATAAATCCGTAAAACAGGTTGACCACATCCTTGTCGTAGGTAGTACTGACAAGGTTTTGGGAATACATGCCTGCAGCCATCTTCAGGCGGAAATTTTTCAGCATATTGTATTTGATCGCCAACCGGGGCTCAAATGATGCCTCCGACAACGAAGCATAATATTCGAAACGGAGTCCTGGTTCAATGATGAACTTGCCGGGCATCCATTTATATTTCACGAACGCGGAGACTTCGGTTGAGTTTTGCGGATCACCTCCGATTTTCCTGTTAACGCTGTTGTAAAAGTCGAGGGTGGTTTTGTATCCTGCCAGCTCAAGCCCATACTTTAGCGCATCGCGGCCAAAGAAATAGGTGAAGCTCAATCCGCCGTTGAAACCGGCAATTGAACTTGAACGCGGTGACTGGTTCTCTACCTGCATCTCAACTTTATACGAAGAATAGGCAAAGTTACCTTCGATCAGTACGGAGCTTTTTCCCGGGATGGCCAGAAAAGTCAACCCGCCACCATAGGCCTTCCAGTTGTAATCACTGAGGATGGAATAATTGACCTTGTCGGTGAAGTTGAACCCAAACAGATTGACTTTACTTCCATTCGGAGCATTGACGGCAATTTTGCCATAGATGTCGAGGTAATCATAAGGAAGTCCGTCCTCATCGATATAGGAATAGAAAATCTTGCTGGATTCGGAGAGGTATGAATTCTTGATGGAAAAAAGGAATGTGGCGCTGGCGTCGTCATCATTTTTTTGTTTGTGGATGGGACCCTCGAGCAGCGCTTTTGCTCCGAAGGTGCTGATATCAAACTTGCCGGCAAAGCGGTTCTTGTTCCCGTCGCGGGTGGTCACATCCATTACCGATGAAAGGCGACCGCCGTATTCAGCGCCGAAACCACCGGTGTAGACATCCACATTCTTCAGGATGTCAACATCAAAAACCGAAAAAAGCCCGATGGAATGGAATGGATTATAAATGATCATCCCGTCGTACAATACCTTGTTTTGAATGGGGGGGCCGCCGCGGATGTAAAGCTGGCCGCCCTGGTCGCCGGAAAAGATGACCCCGGGAAGGATCTGCAGGTACTGGGCCAGGTCGGGCTGACCGCCAATGGAAGGGATCGATTGAATTTGCTTTGGGGTGATCTTGATGATGCTTGTCTGGGTTTCGCGTACTTTATCCTGGCGGGCGGCGGAAATGCTAACTTCGTCAAGCTGCACCGTTGATTGGGTGAGGTATAATTTTTTAGTAAGCATCTCGTTGGCGGCAATCGTGACCGGAATTTTAAGGGTGTCGAAGCCAACATAGGTGACCATCAAAAAATATTGCCCGGGCGGAATCCTGGTAATCGCAAAGTAACCATTGGCATCGGTTGGTGCGCCGATGGAGGTTTTATAGAGATACACATTGGTGAACAATACGGGCTCACCGGTCGCCTGTTCATAAACAAATCCGCGGATGGAACCATTTTGGGCAAGAATATCCTGCCGGGAGAAAGAAAAGAGCAGTACAAGCAGTACGGTTGCGAGTAATCCTTGGGTCAACTTCATTTTGTGCAATTGATTAGATCAGGAATAACATGCAAAAGTAGATATAATCCCTGAGGAAAAAAAGCAAAAACCAGTCACACTTGCGATTCGGTATTGGGAAAATATTTTTACATTTGTACAAGTTGAACTACCTTTTAAAATAAGCTATGCAGAAGTTATTGTTATTGGGGGACGAGGCCATTGCCCAGGCTGCCCTGGATGCTGGATTGTCAGGGATTTATGCCTATCCCGGAACTCCGTCGACAGAGATCACTGAATTTGTGCAGAATTCTAAATTTGCACACGATAATCATATTCATTCTAATTGGTCGACCAATGAGAAAACAGCCATGGAATCGGCGCTGGGGATGTCCTATGCAGGCAAACGTGCGATGGTGTGCATGAAACATGTCGGACTCAATGTGGCAGCCGATCCATTCATCAATTCGGCCATAACCGGAGCCAACGGCGGGATGATTGTGGTTGCCGCCGATGATCCGTCAATGCATTCGTCGCAGAATGAGCAGGATTCACGCTTCTTCGGGAAATTTGCCCTTGTACCGATACTTGAGCCAGCCGGTCAGCAGGAGGCTTACGATATGGTACATTATGGCTTTGATTTTTCGGAAAAATACAAAGTTCCCGTGCTGCTCCGGATCACTACCCGCCTGGCACACTCGCGTTCGGGGGTTGCCAGGGTGAAGGAACCCAGGAAGCAAAATGAATTAAAAATGCCTTCGGATCTGCGGCAGTTCGTACTCCTGCCCAATATCGCCCGGAAACGCTACAAGAATCTCCTGAAGGACCATTCAGCCTTCATTGTAGAGTCGGAATCTTCCCCTTTCAACAAGTACATTGATGGCCCCGACAAGTCGCGGGGTATTATTGTTTGCGGGATTGCCTATAATTATCTCATGGAGAATTATGCTGACCGCACCGTCCCGAACCCGGTACTCAAGATCGGACAGTACCCTATGCCGCGCGCATTGGTTGAAAAAATGGCCGATGAATGCGACGAAATCCTGATCATCGAAGATGGTTATCCAATCGTTGAAGAGTTGATAAAGGGGTATCTCGGACGCGGATTAAAGGTTAAAGGGCGCCTCGACGGCACCCTGCCGCGTGATGGTGAACTAAATCCCAACCTCGTTGCAGTTGCCCTGGGGAAACCAGATACATTCGGACTGCCCGTTCCCGACCTCGTTGTTGGCCGTCCGCCCTCCTTATGCAGCGGTTGTCCGCACATCGATTCCTATTATGCGCTAAGCGAAACACTCAGTCAGTTGTCGAACGGACGCGTGTTTTCCGACATCGGCTGTTATACACTGGGCGCTTTAAAGCCATATGAAGCCATCAATTCCTGTGTAGATATGGGCGCCTCCATCACCATGGCCAAGGGCGCCGCCGATGCAGGCCTGATCCCTGCAGTTGCGGTAATCGGAGATTCCACCTTTACGCATTCCGGAATGACCGGGCTGCTGGATGCCATCAATGACAAATCGCCCATCACCATCATGATTCTCGACAACGGAACCACCGCCATGACCGGCGGGCAGGATTCACCCGGATTCGGAAAGATCGAGGAGATATGCAAAGGCTTGGGTGTTGAAGAGGCTCACATCAGGGTTCTGAAACCACTGAAGAAATATCATGAAGAAAATGTTGCTGTCATGAAAGAGGAGTTGGCCTATCCAGGGGTATCCGTGATCATACCAAGACGTGAATGCATCGTGGCCATCGATAAACGCATGAGAGACAAGTTTAAAAACAAGTAATTCTACCAACTGATGAAGAAAGATATCATTTTAGCAGGTGTTGGCGGGCAGGGAATTATTTCCATTGCCTCCATCATCGGATATGCAGCGCTTGAACAGGGCATGTTTCTTAAACAATCGGAAGTACATGGCATGAGCCAGCGTGGAGGCGATGTCATGTCCAATCTCCGCATTTCCCATGCCGAAATCGCCTCCGACCTGATCCCTTTTGGCCAGGCCGATATGATCATTTCAATCGAACCACTCGAATCGCTTCGCTACCTGCCCTATCTTTCAAGCGAGGGCTGGATAATCACAAACATTCGCCCTTTTAACAATATCCCCAATTATCCCGACATCGATAGGATTATGGAAGAGATTGTCAAGGTCCCCCATCATATTGCGCTCGATGCCGATGCCACGGCAAAAGAGGCCGGTTCCATCAAGGCGGCCAATATTGTCATCCTTGGAGCAGCCTCGCCCTTCCTGGGGATGAATTATGAAAAGATAGAGGATTCGATTCGTTTTATCTTCCGGAAAAAGGGAGATAAAATCATTGAGCTGAACCTGAATGCGCTCAAGGCAGGACGCGATTTTGCAAATCAGCATATGTAATTTTTTTTTGTACCTTTGCACGCTATTTTTTTTACAGAAACACAGACAAATGAGGATTTTACAGCGAAAAGCAGCCCACTTTACCGAACCGCAGCGAGTTGAAAAGATGGGAATATACCCGTTCTTTAGAATGATTGAATCGGATCAGGATACTGTTGTTACCATGAACGGTAAGAAGGTGCTGATGTTTGGTTCAAACAGCTACCTGGGTCTTACAAATCATCCCAGGATCAAGGAGGCTGCAATCAAGGCCACGGAAAAATATGGCACCGGATGTGCCGGCTCCCGATTTCTCAACGGAACCCTTGATATTCATGTTGAGCTGGAAAATAAACTGGCTGAATTTGTCGGAAAGGAGGCGGCGCTTGTTTACAGCACAGGTTTCCAGGTTAACCTTGGCGTAATTCCAACGGTAACCGGTCGCAACGACTATATTCTGATCGATGAGCTCGATCATGCCTCAATTATTGAAGCCACCCGGCTTTCTTTTGCAAAAGTGCTTAAGTTCCGTCACAATGACATGCACTCCCTGGAGACCGTCCTTAAAAAATGCGAACCCAACCGGATCAAGCTGATTGTGGTGGATGGTGTTTTCAGCATGGATGGCGACATCGCCAACCTTCCTGAAATAGTCAAACTGGCCGAAAAATACGAAGCCACCATCATGGTCGATGATGCCCATTCCATCGGTGTTATTGGCAAGAATGGCAGTGGGACAGCCAGTCATTTCGGACTGACTGATAAGGTGGATCTTATCATGGGTACTTTTTCAAAGTCCCTCGCTGCATTGGGTGGTTTTATTGCAAGTGATTTTGAAACGATCAACTATATCAAACACCACTCCCGCACCCTGATTTTCAGCGCATCGGCCACTCCTGCTTCTGCTGCAGCTGTGCTGGCAGCCCTTGAAATCATAAAGAGTGAACCAGAACGGATCGAACATCTTTGGGAGGTGACCCATTATGCCATCGAAAATTTCAGGAAACTGGGATTTGATATCGGCAATACAGTAACTCCGATCATTCCTTTGTATATCCGCGATCAGATCAAAACGCTGACCATCACCCGGATGTTACTGGATGAGGGAATTTTTGTGAATCCGGTAGTGGCTCCGGCCGTTAGCAAGGACAGTACATTGATCCGCTTTTCCCTCATGGCGACTCACACAAAAGAACAAGTTGATATTGCGTTGGAGAAATTTGAGAAACTGGGGAAAAAGCTCCATATTATCTCAAAATAAAAGGATGATACAGACAAAACCGATTGCATTAAAAATTGTCACTACCAAGCAGGAACTAAAGCGATTCATAGCTTTTCAAAATCATCTTTACAAAGGAAATAAATTCTGGTGTCCGCCAATGCGGCTGGATGAGCTGAACACACTAAGCAGGGATAAAAACCCTGCTTTTGATTTTTGTGAAGCCTGTTACTGGATAGCATACCGCGGAAACGAAGTGGTCGGGCGCATCGCTGGCATCATCAATCACAAGGCAAATGAACGCTGGAATGAGAAACAGGTTCGTTTTGGCTGGATCGATTTCGTTGATGACATGGAAGTTTCTGCCAGGTTATTGGATGCGGTCATGGAATGGGGCCGCTCGAAGGGAATGGATGGTATACACGGACCGCTTGGTTTTTCCGATATGGACAATGAAGGGATGCTGATCAAGGGTTTCGAGGAATTGGCAACCCTGGCTTCCATTTATAACTATCCCTATTATGTGGAGCACATGGAGAAACTGGGATTCGAAAAAGCCGCCGATTGGGTTCAGTATGAATTTGATATTCCTCCCGCGATTCCTGAAAAGGTTGACCGGCTTTCGATGCTGGTTCAGGAAAAATATAAACTGCGACTGATAAAAGCCAAAAAATCCAAGGAGCTTTTGCCCTACGCCCCCAAGATGTTCCAAACCCTGAATGAAGCTTTCAGCGACCTTTACGGGTATACAGCATTGACACAAAAGCAGGTGGATATGTATGTGAAGACCTATTTCGGTTTTGTCCGTCCTGAATTTATCTCTTTTGTGGTTGATGAAAAGGATGATGTGGTAGGATTCGGTGTGTCGTTGCCCTCCCTGACCAGGGCCTTGCAAAAATGCGACGGGAAGTTGTTTCCGTTCGGCTTCTTATACCTGCTGATGGCCATGAAAAAGAATGATACCATTGATATGTACCTGAACGGGGTTCGTCCCGACTATCATTCAAAAGGAGTCAATGCGTTATATTATAACGAGATGCACCGGGCGTACATTAAATACGGCATTAAGAAAGCAGTAACCAATCCGCAGCTTGAGGACAATGCCAAGGCACTGACGATCTGGAAGAATTTCAACGGAAGGCAGCATTTGACGAGACGGTGCTGGAAGAAACCTATTGGTGAATGACAAATGACAAAAAATCGGGACACGGGACGCGGGACACGGGACAAGTGACAAATGACAATTTACGGTTTACGATTTACGATTTGCGATTTGTGACTATTGCCTGTTGTCTATTGCCTGATTATAAGTGACAAAAAACGGGACGCGGGACACGGGACATTGGACAAGTGACAAAAAATCGGGACACGGGACACGGGACACGGGACAAGTGACAAGGCGTGATGAAATTGTTTGGGTGGAGGAGTGAAGGAGAAGTGATACGGACAGTGAAAAAGATATGAAATGCAGAACGTTTTAGTAACCGGAGCCAGTGGATTTATTGGCAGTTTTCTGGTTGAAGAGGGTTTGAAGCAGGGATACCAGGTGTATGCCGGAGTGCGCAGGTCAAGTTCACGGGAATATCTTAAGGATCCGAAAATAAAGTTCCTTGAATTCGATTTCTCGACCCGGGAAAAGGTGAAGGAGACCCTGGAAGAGTGCCGTAAAAATGAACTCCGGTTCGATTATATCATTCATAATGCAGGCTTGACCAAAGCCAAGAAGAAGGAGGATTTTTACAACGTCAATTGCAGGAATACCATTAATTTCATTGAGGCCCTGGTTGAGACGGAGATGGTCCCCGCAAAGTTTTTATTCATCAGCAGCCTGGCCGCTTTTGGTCCGGGCGACCCGGTTACCGGCGAACCGGTCCGTTTGATCGATCAGCCTAAACCCATCGAATTATACGGAAAAAGTAAACTTGATGCTGAACAGTATATCATGGGCCTGAAGAATTTCCCCTGGCTCATACTGCGGCCAACCGGCGTGTATGGGCCAAAGGAGAAAGATTACTTCGTCTTTTTCCAAACGATTAACCGGGGTATGGAACCCTATATCGGATTCAAAAAACAAACCCTTACCTTTATCTATGTGCGCGATCTGGTAAGGCTCGCCTTCATGGCACTGGCATCGGCACATGTCCAAAAGGGCTGGTTTGTATCTGATGGTAAGGAATATCCTTCGGAGTTATTTGCCGCGATCACAAAGAAAGCGCTGGGCCGAAGGACGGTCCGCTTCACGGTTCCGCTTGTCCTTGTCAGGTCCATCGCTACCCTTGGTGAACGGGTTGCCGGACTCTGGGGGAGCATTCCTACATTGAATACCGATAAATACAATGTTTTAAAAAGCACCAACTGGCGCTGTGAAATTGAACCGCTTCAACAGGATTTGGGATTTCAGGCGGAGTATGATCTGGAAAAAGGGGTTGCCGAAACGCTGGCCTGGTATAAAAAGGAGGGATGGCTGTAAATGAGCAATTTAGAGGTCAGGATGGTCTCATCAAGGAAAGAGTTGAGACAGTTTGTTGTTTTCCCATTTACCCTCTATAAAAATAATCCTTACTGGTGCCCCCCGCTTACATTTGATGAACTCAATACCCTCCGGAAGGATAAGAATCCTGCCTTTGCCTATTGTGAAGCCGAATATTGGATGGTGTACCGGGGCAAACAGCCTGTTGGCCGTATTGCGGGCATCATCAATCACAAAGAAATTACTCATGGACATGCTTCACTTGTCCGGTTCAGCTGGATCGACTTTGTTGATGATCAGGAGGTTTCGCGTTTGCTGGTTGAAACTGTGATGGAGTGGGGCCGGGCCAAAGGGATGACCGGCATTCATGGCCCGCTGGGATTCACTGATATGGATCCGGAGGGTATGCTGATCGAAGGATTCGATCAAATATCCAGCCTGGCGGCGATCTACAATTTTCCCTATTATAATGACCATATCCGGAACCTGGGATTCAGGAAGGCGACCGACTGGATTCAGTTTGAGATCAAGGTTCCTGCTGCCATCCCGGAAAAAGTTGAACGCATGACCCGGATCGTGCTTCAAAAGTACGACCTGCACATGTTAAATCCCCGTAAAGCGAAGGATATCAGGCCCTATGCTCCAAAGATGTTTGCCATGTACAACGAAGCTTTCCGCGAGCTGTATGGTTTTACCGCGCTGAGCCGGGAGCAGATGGATAATTACACCAAACAGTATTTTGATTTTATAAGACCTGAATTTGTTTCGATCGTTCTGGATTCAAAAGATGATGTCGTAGGGTTTGGCATAACCATGCCAAGCCTCTCCATTGCACTTCAAAAAGCACAGGGCTCATTATTTCCCTTCGGATTTATTCACATTTTGCGCGCCATGCGTAAAAATGATACCATCCACATGTATCTTGTCGGCGTTCGGCCCGATTACCAGGGAAAAGGAGTGCTGGCGCTTGTTTATCATGAACTGACCAGGGCTTATATTGAAGCCGGCATCAGGATCACACGCACCCACCCGCAGCTGGAGGAGAATTTCAGGGCGATTTCGATCTGGAAAAACTACGAAGGCAGGGTCAACATCAGGCGTCGCTGCTGGATCCGGGATATATAACCGGTGTTGACGCGTTGCGGTAACGAGGTCGCCCGGCATGAGCGCATAAAAAGAAGGAGGCTGTCTCAAAATTCTGAGACAGCCTCCTTCTTAATTAAATGTTGCTGGTGATTATGGTTGCCACCAAAGTTTGGTTGACATCTGATCGCCGCCAACGGCAACAGCTGCAGCTTGTGCATTTGCTCCGTTCACGGTGAATTCCTGTTGTGGATAGGTCATACGTTTTGGAATGGTGGTGATGGTGATCAGGGGTACGAAGTAGATCGGACTTCCATCATTGGCCACACTGGTTTGTTCACCCGGCTTCAGGAGGTACTGTGGTTCACCAGTCCTGTTGTATTCAAACCAGGCCTGATAAGCCTGATTGTAGAAGGCCAGGTATTTCTGGGTCATAACATTTTCCTTGTTAGCGGCAGGAACAAAAGAAAGATAAAGATCGCGCTCAGCATTGAAGGCGGCTACCTTGTCGGCATCCCAGCCTTCCAATTCGGTGCAAACATCCCTCCAATGGTTGATGGAGGCTTCGATACCATGCATGTAGTGCTCCTGATCCCAGTTGTACAATTCTGAAAGCATGAATTCAACTTCAGCCCATTCCATATAAACAGGGCCATATTGTGCATTCAGAATAACCGGTGCAGTATTCACACTGTAAGCGGCAGGGCCATAGAAACTGGGTGCAAGCGCTTTGCTCCAGTATTGCTGGGTTTGTCCTTCGGTCATGCCATAAGGAATTCCCATATAAGCGCCTTTACGCGGCCTTGAGTACATCTGCAGTCTTGGGTCAACAAGGCCTGCAAAAGGATTGATCTTTCCATTCAGGGTATCATTTACACCCTTCAACAGGTTGATCATCGTTTTGGCAACGGTAAAGTCGTTACGTGCCGAGGTCCACCATGCATCATATAACGGAGAGTTGTTAGGAGCCTGTCCGATATATTTGAATTTGGCGTTATCTGCATTTGAGGTCATGAAACCGTCGATACCAACTTCGTCAACAATGGCATTGGCTGATGCATAACCGTCCTTGGCCGACATACGCATGGCAACCCTTAAACGAAGTGAATTTCCAAATTTCAACCATCTTTCCATGTCACCTTCAAAAATATTATCACCGGTGGTGAATCCAGGAAGGTCGAGGTCAATCATATCAACTGCATCTTTCAGTTCGGTCTGGAAGCTTGCATAGATATCCTGGAGTTTGTCATATTTAGGAGTCGGGATCGAAACAGCAGGATCAACATCACCCTTGAAGGCCTCTGAGTAAGGAATATCTCCCCAGGTATCGGCCATGATCTGGCAGGCCCATACTTTCAGGATGGTAGCCACGGCGATCTGGTTGACATTGGCTCCGTAAACTGCAGCTTTTGGGGCTGTTTCAGGATCCTTATTGAGTTTAATGATCTCGATGAGGTTCATTACATCATGATAAATCAAACGCCAGTACTGGTTGTTAATATTCTGGCGGATGGCATAACGATCCTCAGAAGGGTAGTTGCGCTGCACCCAATACTGGGCATAGAGCATGCTTTGACGGCCACCCCACCATTCATCATAGATGTCGTCGCAGAGGCCCTTCTGGGCTGCTGTGAGCAGTGTTGGGGTAATAACTTCCGCGGGTTGATTGGGATTCTCATTGATCTTATCAAAGTTTTTGGTACACCCCATTATGAAGAGCGCCAAAAACAACCCAAGTGACAGTTTTATAATTGTTTTCATAGTTTGTTCCTTTCAAGATTAAAAGTTAAAGCCAACATTGAAACCAAAGGTTCTCAGCGACGGTAATCCTGCACCTTCAATACCCTGGACGTTGCCGGAGCTGGTGTTTTGTTCAGGATCGATGCCCACCATAGCAGTTCCGAAGGTGGCGAGGTTTCTGCCGTACAGACCGATCTTCAGGTTGTTGATCGGGCCGGTGAATTTGGCAGGAATGGTATAGGATAACGTAATCTCACGCAATTTGATATAGCTTGCATCAAGCACGTTCTGGGCGGCTGGTCCGTTGTAATGGTCGGTTGTCCATGTATAGGCGCCAATATTCTTGGTGTTCACGCCGGTAACCTGGGCAGTTCCATCCGGGTTATACATAACCTGACCCTGGTCATCATATTTTGCAACCATGGCGTCGATCACAATACCGTCTTCACGGATGTTGTTTTCAGCCGAGGCAGCAAGGATACCAGTGTAGGTTCCCCACATCTTGGTGGTTGAGAAGAATTTACCACCCTGCTGGATGTCGACCAGTACGCGAAGGTCAAATCCATAGATTTTGAATTCGTTTCCGATACCCATGTTCCAATCGGGAAGCACGGAACCCAGTGATTTTACTGCTGATTTCAGGTAACGGCCGTTTGCACCAACCACTTTGTTGCCATCCACATCGTAAATATAATCACTGCCCATAATCTGGCCGTATTCTTCACCAACCTTGGCATTAACGGTTACGAGGAAAGGAGCAACACCTAACTGCAGGTTATCAATGCCAGGATAGAGTTCAACAACCTGGTTCTTGTTCTTTGCAAAGTTGGCGGTGATGGTCCATTCAAATTTGTTGGACTTCAGTTTTACAGGAACACCAATTAAGAAAATTTCAAAACCCTTGTTGGTGATTTTACCAGCGTTCAGCACCTGGAAGGAGTATCCGGAAGCGCCGGAAACAGCAACAGGAATGATCTGGTCAACAGAAGCTTTGCTGTAATAGGTGAAGTCGAAACCGAGACGATTACTCAGGAAACGGGCTTCAGCGCCAAGTTCCCATGAGGTGGTCATTTCAGGCCTCAGGTCGGGATTGTTAAGCGTAGTAGGTAATGTGTAAAGTCCGTAAGGAGGGAAATGGTATGGAAATCCGTTTACATCCAGGAAGTTTGCATAGGTAAGGGAGGTGCGATAAGGATCGGTATCGTTACCAACCTTGGCATAACCGCCCCTGATCTTGGCAAAGGTCAGCCATTTTGCTTGTTTGATGGCCTCAATTTCTGAAAGCACAAAGCTCAGAGAAACGCTTGGATAGAGATAGGAATTCTTTCCTTTTGGAAGGGTTGATGACCAGTCGTTACGCAGGGTAACATCGAGGTAGATCATGCTTCTCCATCCAAGGGATGCACTTCCGTACAAGCTGTTGATACGTTTCCAGCTCTTGAAATCGGAGGCAACGTTTGTAAGGGAGTTGCTAACCGTATAGAGTTCAGGGATGAGGAGTCCGCCAACGGTTGCACCGGAGTTCAGCTTATAGTTGCGGTCCATCATGTTTCCACCAAGGGTGGCATTCAAACGCCAGTCGGTGGCGAAGGTCTTGTCAACCAGGAAGAGGAACTCGGCATTTAATTCGGAGTTCTGTCTGATTTGTTCCTGATAGAAGGACTGGGAAGCTGATCCGATAGCAACACGCTCCTGTGTACGGAAGGTGTAGTTGTCGAGGTTAACCTTGCCCTGTGCCCTTAACCAGGATGTGATCTGCCATGAAAGACCAACATTTCCGTAGTAGCGGTCACGTTTGTCATTCTGATAATTCATATTACGATCCCAGTAAGGATTGTTTGAATAGGCAGGTGTTGGGTCATCCATCGATGAACGGTTCCATGAACGCTGTGTTCCGTCGGGATTGATGTAATCCTTCTGCACCCACATATCGAGCTGGCGCTGTCCCCATTGGTTGAAACGCTCAACCGGGTTAACGTCACCGTATCCTGTTTCAGGACGGCCCTTGGTTTTCGTTGTAATGTAATTGACATCGGCGAAGGCCTTTAAATCCTTGGTGAGGTTGGCGCTTGCACTCAGGTTTACAGTATAACGATCGAGTTTTGATTCGGGCATGTATCCTGAGGAGTTATAGGTTCCCAGTGCGAGACGAACCAGCGCTTTATCGCTGCCGCCTGTGAAGGCAACATTGTTTGTCCAGCCGATACCTGTTTTGAAAAAGTCCTTTACATCATGTTTTGGGGCTTTCCATTCAATGGATTTACCGTAGTTTTCGGTATCCCAGGCATCAAAGCTGTTATAGGGACGATAGTAAAGCGGTTGATTGGCATAAGAGGTGCCTGTAAGGTCGATTCCGTAACCTTCGAGGTATTTGCCTGCGGTGGTGGAATAGGCCGGGCCAAAGCTTTCATCAATGCCATAGTCCATACCAAGGTCGAATGATTGATAGGGATTGCCATCACCATCAACGCCGGGGACTTTATAGTATCCTGAATTGTCGGTATAGGTTTTTACTTCCCAGGTAGCATCAAGACCACCATTACCTCCACCATAATCATTCTGATATTCCGGCAGGTAGGCAACCTGTTCGAAATTCAAACCGGTTGTGAATTCAACACCGATCGTTTTTCCTTTTTGCTGAGCGCCTTTTTTAGTGGTGATAAGGATAACGCCGTTGGCAGCGCGTGAACCATAAAGAGCGGCGGCATTTGCGCCTTTCAGAACGGAGATCGATGCGATGTCGTCAGGATTGATATCCTGGGCCATGTTGCCATAGTCATACCCGCCGGCGCCACGTGCAGCATTTGTGGTGTTGAAATCGCTGTTGTCGAGGATGGTTCCATCAACTACGAACAACGGCTGGTTATTTCCGGAGATCGAGTTGATACCGCGGATAAGGATACGGGAAGAACCTCCCATGTTCCCTGATGCCGAAGTAACCTGCACCCCGGCAATACGACCGGAAAGCTGGTTGATTACATTGGCGCCCCCGTCAGTTTGCAGCTGACCGCCTTTAACGTCCTGTACCGAATAACCCAGCGCTTTCTTTTCGCGGGTTACACCGAGGGCTGTAACAACAACCCCCTCCAGTTCCTGAACACTGGGCTCCAGCGTAATGTTCACTACATTGTCGGTTCCCAGCTCAATTTCCTGGGTTTTCATACCAACATACTGAACCAGGATCACATTTTTATCCTTTGGCATATTGAGGGAGTAATTCCCGTCAATGTCGGTGATTGCTCCGACAGCGGTGCCTTTAACGAGGACGGTTGCTCCCGGGATCCCGGAGCCATCATCAGAACTCGTGACCTTGCCCGTAATTGTACGCTGGGCATGGGCAACTTGCAACCCTATGAAAAGCATAAGGGCAAGGAAAATCGTAAATTTTCTCATACAGTTTGATTTTTGTTAGTAAATGTGTTAATAATCAGTGATATAATAAAAGAACTTTGAAAAGGTGGCATTAATCCCACCATCCATGGGCTATATATTGGGTGAAAAATTTCCAATGATGGAAGATTTACGTTGCAATTTTAAGCAATACTTTCATTTAAACCAAAAAGAAATTAATAAAAATTTAATAATAAATTAACAATTGTTAACATCTAATCTGAATATATTTGATAAAGGGCAATTCACGCATATCATTTTAATGCAAAATGTCCATTCTGCCTATTGTTTAGTGAAGCCACCGGAAGAAAATCCCGAACATCAGGAGGAGTAAAATATAGACTGCCGTGGTGGTGACCGCGATCTGTGGTTGAATAAGCTGGAATGATGCAATGAGGATGCAGGAAATTGCCAAAAGGTAATATCCCCCTTTTCTCATGTTCCACAGGAGGATGCTTCCGGTAAACGCCAATGCGTGGAGCAGAAAACCGCCGGTGAATATGAGCCTGATCGTCGATAAGGCATAAAGACCGGGCGGGGCGTATTGATTGGTTACGCTGGTGATCCAATCCGACCAGAAGATCCCTGCAAAGAACAGGACAGCCATGATGGCAAAGAAAACAAAGGAGAAGAGGCAGAGTACAGTCATCAAAACCGGCCTTGTTTTGACCGGACCGGATTTAGCTGGTTTTACCTTAACGGGTTGTATTCCTTCGTCCATGGATCAGGTCATGTATTTCAGGTTCATGCTGTATAGCATAATGAAGAGGCCCGAGAAAAGCATGTCGGGTATGCCCGGGGTCGGAAGATGCATGAAGTACATGGGGGCGATGACCAGCAGGATCTGAAAGATCGTATAAACATGGAACCCTGCCTTTTTTAGCCGCATCATCAGGATGGCGCCAATCACCGATCCGGCATAACATATACCGGTAACCACGAAAAAGAGCGGTTTTGCTTCCATCAACTGATCAATTCCGGGCAGACTGAATCGTTCGGCAAATTCATGGGCGATTTCCACGAAAATATCGTAGAACGATGCAATGACCAGGCTCGAGAACATGTTCATCCCGCTGCCGATGAAGGTCAGGATGCATAGTATGGTGAGCAGGTTCGGGCGCTTCGGCTTCGTATCGGGTAGCAGCGGCAGGTTGTTTTCTTCCATGGATCAGGCTCCGAAATTAGATTTATCGCCACTGTACACTGCATTCCCGAAGCCAAGCACCGGAATGAAGATGAAGCGGAAAAAGAAAAGTCCGACCGTAAAGCCGGTTCCCTTGCCGAAGCTTTTCGACAATCCATCAAGGGTGATGATGTAGAACACCAGGTTCACGACGGGAATCAGCATCAAAAGGATGTACCACCAGGGTTTTCCAGCGATTTTGATCGCGATCAGGTAGTTGTAGATCGGGATGATGGCAGCCCAGCCGGGCTCCCCGGCTTTTTCGAACATGAACCAGGCGCCGACGATCTCGATCACGGTAACCATGATGCCGAAGATGATGATCGGCACGATGAGGGCCAGGAGGAAGGGCCAGTAGGGGCAAGAATCAAGGATTTCCATAGGAGAGGGTTTAGGGATTTACGATTTACGATTTACGATTTACGATTGAAGTTTGGCGTTTCACGTCCCGTGTCCCGATTTTCAGTCCCGTGTCCCGTGTCCCGATTTTCGTTTCGCGTTTGGCGTTTGTCGTTTGGCGTTTGTCGTTTGTCGTTTGTCGTTTGTCGTTTGTCGTTTGACAAATCAATCAAAGAAAGACGAAATTAGGAATTAAAACAAAAACAACAACACATCAATCATTTTTATTTTAAATTCTGATGAATGATTAACCAGTATTTTTCAATCAAAAATCGTAAATCGTAAATCGTAATTCGTAAATCGATTGTTTATTCCAAAGGTCCGACTGTTTTCTCAACCTCATGCAGTATCTCGCACGATTTCACGAGTTCCTTCATGGCGTTGTGATCGGGATACAGCGGACGGTCGACATCGAGGAAGGCGACATGTTTACGGATCACCTCTTTGGCTTTGGATGTTCCGGCGCCAAATTTATATTCCCTGAAATCGAGGGCCTGGGCAGCAGCCATTAGTTCGATCCCCAGTATGCCGTAAGCATTGTCGAGGATCTGGAAGTTCTTGAGGGCGGTATTCATCCCCATGGATACAAAATCCTCCTGAT